>Ga0079226_10000755_pt1 | contig 23638 bp, 20 predicted proteins | sample Poulit2014_FD_76345 | JGI IMG/M metagenome (GOLD analysis project Ga0079226, IMG submission 76345) | Agricultural soil microbial communities from Georgia to study Nitrogen management - Poultry litter 2014 | ecosystem: Environmental > Terrestrial > Soil > Agricultural land | place: USA: Georgia...
AATTTCCTGACATTAGAATCACTAGAGCTATTGATAAAGATAAAATAACTTTTTTAAAATTATTTTTCATTAAATACCCTCCTAAGTTTTTTAAGGTTCCATCTATCCCCCTTTTTATTTTTTATTTGTTATTGAGTATATCACTCATAGCTTGTCTATCAACCCTTAGAATATGGTCAGGTGGGAAAAGACTAGTAAAAGGAAAAAGTTCTACCACAATTAGTAGAACTTTCTTTTAATAGTTGTTTAAATCAAAAGTTATTTAATTTTTATCTGGTGGTATACCTTTTTCCCTTTTCTTATTAGAATTTTGTTATCTGTAAAGTCCTCAGTTTTCACGGTTAGTTTAGGATTTGTAATCCTACTTTCATCTATATATAAACCACCTTGTTTTATTAAGCGTCTACCTTCACCATTTGATTGAGTAAGTTTTATCTCGGTAAGAAGATCTAAAATTCCTACTCCATTTTCAAATTTATAAGAATCAAATTCTGTTGTAGGAATATCTTTAACATCTTTTCCACCTTGGAATAGAGATTTTGCGGCTTTCTGAGCCCTTATAGCCTCTTCCTTACCATGAACAAGTTTTGTAACTTCATAGGCTAAAACTTCTTTTCCTTTATTAATTTCAGCCCCCTCTAAAGATCCTAAACTTTTAACTTCTTCCATAGGTAAGAAGGTTAATTGTGCTAAAAATTTTTCAACATCTCTATCGTCTACATTTCTTAAATATTGATAGAATTCATAAGGGGAAGTTTTTTCAGGATCTAACCATATAGTTCCAGCTTCAGTTTTACCCATTTTCTTTCCTTCGGCAGTAGTTAAAAGATTGAAAGTCATAGCATATACCTTATCTTCTTCTATTTTTCTTACAAGTTCATAACCACTTAGAATATTGGACCATTGGTCACTTCCACCTAATTGAAGACGACAGTTATGATCTCTGTATAATTTTAAGAAATCATAAGATTGCATAAGCATATAGCTAAATTCAAAGAAAGTAAGCCCTTCTTTTAATCTATTTTTATAGCAATCAAAAGTTAACATACGATTAATAGAAAAATGTACTCCTACTTCCCTCATAAAGTCTAAGAAATTTAATTTTGTTAACCAATCATTATTATTTAATATCAAAGCTTTATCTACATTAAAATCAATAAATCTGGAAAGTTGTTTTTTAAATTTCTTAGCATTATTATTAATAGTTTCTTTTGTTAGCATTTTTCGCATGTCAGTTCTTCCAGAAGGGTCACCTATTAAAGTAGTTCCCCCACCTAATAGAGCTATAGGCTTATGGCCTGCTTTTTGCATATGCATCATGACCATAATTTGAACAAAATGACCCAAGGTTAAACTATCAGCTGTTGCATCAAAGCCTATATAAAAGGTAACTGGTTCACTACCTAAAAGATCTTTTAGTTCATCTTCGTAAGTTGCTTGGTCAATATAGCCCCTTTCTTTCAAAATATTAAATACATTAGTCAATTTATTCACCCTCTTTTTAAATTTTTACACAAAAAAAGGATGTCTCCTCGCTAAAGGACGAGAAGACACCCGTGGTACCACCTTAATTTGCATTTATTTAAAATGCCTTAATATCATTTATCGTATGACAGCCGCAATGGTTTCCCATTGAAACTCCAGAAGCGTAATTCACCTTTAACAATTAAAGGCTACTAATTCTTTCATCGTTTACTATTTGATTATACTACATAATATTATAATCTAAGTACATTTGTCAAGGGTGAAAAGAGATAATTAATCTTCTAAAGTAACTTCTGCACTATTTTCCCATAGTCCATGAATGTTGCAATAGCTTAAAGCATAGATAGTTCCTGGTTTATCAACTGTAGTTTTTAAAACTACATGGGGTTCATTATATATATCGTTTTCACCATGAGCCATAAAATTAGAACTTCCAATTTCTACTGGGAACTTAGCCCCTTCAGGTTTATAAAATACTCTAAGCCAAGAAATATGATGTTCTAGTGTATTTGGATGAGGAATTTCGTCCCCTATAGATACTTTTATTTCAAAAGGTTCATCCTTTTTTACTTTTTCCGGTGCATTAATAACGGGAACGTGTTTTTCGCCTTTCCAATCTCCACTTTGAAGTAATTCTCCTAAACTTTTCATATAAAACATCCTCCTCATATTTATAACATTTCATTTTGTACTTTTACATGCTTATTTATTTATATACCCCGTATATTAAAACAATACACATAAAAAGATAATTTATTTTTTCTATGTTAGAGTATAATATAGATAGGTCAATAAATAAGATTATGGCATGTTTATACATGGTAAATAAAAAATAAGCTTTATACAGATATATAAATAAGAGACTTAGAGGAGAGATAAAAATTATGGCGAATATAGAACTTATAGCAACTTCTACTTTTGGTTTAGAAGCTGTGGTGAAAAGAGAATTATTAGATCTAGGCTATGATGATTTACAAGTAGAAAATGGTAAAGTTACATTCAAGGGGACTGAGAAGGATATACCAAAAACCAATTTGTGGCTCAGATCAGCAGATCGGGTTCTTTTAAAATTAGGTAAGTTTAAAGCTACTTCCTTTGAAGAATTATTTGAAAAGACTAAGGCTTTACCTTGGGATGAATGGATAACAGAAGATGGAGAATTTACTGTTGAAGGAAAGTCAATTAATTCTAAACTTTATAGTGTTTCAGATTGTCAGGGAATAGTAAAAAAAGCAGTAGTAGAAAAATTAAAGACTAAATATAATAAAACGTGGTTTAAAGAAACGGGGCCTAAATTTACAATACAAGTGTCACTACTTAAAGATATAGCTACTTTAACTATAGATACTAGTGGGTCAGGGCTACATAGAAGAGGTTATAGATTAAACAGTGTAAAAGCCCCTCTTAAGGAAACTTTAGCAGCGGCATTAGTTCAATTGAGTTTTTGGAACCATAATAGACTATTAGTAGACCCTTTTTGTGGCTCCGGCACTATTCCAATAGAAGCGGCTATGATTGGTAAGAATATTGCCCCTGGAATCCAAAGAAACTTTGCATCCGAAGAATGGCCTAGAATTAAAAGGGAATATTGGAAAGAGGCCAAAATAGAGGCTAGAAAGGCTATAAGGCAGGATAGAAAGCTTAATATAATAGCATCTGATATAGACAGAGAGGCTGTAAGAATAGCAGAGAAAAATGCTTTTGAAATTGGGGTAGATGATTGTATTAAATTTGCGAATAAAAATGTATTGGACCATAAATTCCAAGAAACATATGGTGTAATAATATCAAATCCGCCATATGGAGAGAAAATGGGTGAAACTAAAGCTATTGAAAAACTATACGTTCAATTGGGAAGAAAATTTAAGAAATTAGATACTTGGTCTATTTATCTATTAACGGCGAATGAAAACTTTGAAAAAATATACGGTAAAAAGGCAGATAAAAGGAGAAAATTATATAATGGAAGAATAAAAGTAAATTATTATCAATATTTTGGGCCAAGACCACCAAAGAAAGGTTAGAATTAACTATATAAGTGGGTATATATTCATTAAGACTAAAGGAGGGTGTATAAATGAATATATATACAAAGACAGGGGATAAAGGGGAAACAAGTTTATTTGACAATAAGAGAGTATCTAAGGATAGTATAAGAGTAGAAAGTTATGGAACGGTAGATGAGTTAGTATCTGTTTTAGGATTGGCTAAGAATTTTATTAATGATGAAAAAATGTATGAATTAATAACAGAAATTCAAAATAAACTATTTATTGTGGGGGCAACTTTGGCTACAGAAGATCAATCTAAGGTGCCACATAAGATTAATGAAGAAGATATAACTTATTTAGAAAAGGGTATAGATGAATACATGGAAAAAATAAAAAAACCAACAGGATTTATTGTACCAGGCTCAGGAAAAGCATCTGGATTTCTTCATGTAGCTAGAACAGTATGTAGAAGGGCTGAAAGAAGGATTATTAGCTTATCGAATATTGCTGAAGTTAATCCACTAGTTGTCAAGTATGTAAATAGATTATCAGATTTAATTTATGCTATGAGTAGAGTATTAGAGGAAAAAGAAGAAAAGGTAAAATACAAGGAATAAGGAGGGAGTAGATGATAAGAAAAGTAAGAAACACTATTATTATTGTAGTGGTCTTAGTAGTAATAATAGCCTTTGCAATTTTACAGAATGTAAATGAAGATAAAGAAAATACAAAAAATATCTCAGGATTGGTTATAAATAAAAAAGAATTCAATAAGGAAAACCAACTAACTATTGAGACTTTTGGAGAAGATGAAAAACAAATGAGGGAAATGATTTTTACAACAAAGGATAAAACCTTATGGAATAATATTGAATTGGGGAAATATTATTTTATTACTTACAGTGAAAAAGTTGTAAAGGGTAGTAAGAAATTAATAGTTGAAAAAGTAGAAAAAAATGATGCTTTTGGCAAAGCTTATTCAGAGTATATGAAAAGAAGGAAAGAAAAAGAAATGAAGGTGCAAAAGGACGGAAAATCTAATGAAGGAAATAATGATGATAAGAAAGAAGAAAAAGACAAACATATAGCAATATTTCCATCTACGGATAAAATATCTACAGAAGGATTAACTTTATTAGATAGTACAGATGTGGATTTAAATGGGGATGGAAAGGATGAAATTATAGAATTATATACTACTGCACAAAGAGATTCTAGTGGAGAGGTATTGTGGGATGATGGGCAGAAATGGTTTTTAATTGTAAAGGATAAAAATAAGGAGTATGTTTTATTTGATGAATATGTACAATTGGGAGTATTAGATTATTGGATATTTACCTCTAAAGATGAATGTTATATGGTTACATTACAAACAGGTTCTGCTGTTTTTAAATTATCTGAGTATTCTTATGTTGATCAAAAGGATGCTTTTGTTAAAAAGGATATGTACAATCCAGAATTTCTTAATGTTGTATATGGTTCTGAAATAAAATAGGTAATTATAATATTATGTTAATAAAATTTACTTTGTAATCCCCCTTGGCATATGATATGATATGAGAATATACAAATAACTTTTAATAGGTGAGATTATGATAAGGAGAGAAGGTATTGAATTAATAGAAAAGAAATTAAAAGAAATAGATATGTTGAATTATGATGTTTTAGAAGGAATGGCCGACTGGGTAAGAGTAATCGATAAATTCGGTATTATAATATATGCTAATAAAACTATGAAAAAAGATTTAGGAGAAGATATAGTTGGAAAGAGATGCTATGGAGTTTTGGGTAAGCAAAGTCCTTGCGATTTTTGTATAACAGAAAGAAGTATTGCAACAGGAGAAATTGTGCAAAAAGAAGAAAGAGTGGGAGATAAATATTTTTCTGTTAAAAGTTCGCCAGTTGCCGATTCAAAAGGGAATATTTACGCAGCAGTAGAAGTATTTAGAGATGTAACTAGACAGAGAATGTTAGAAAAAGAATTAAAAGAAAAGAATAAAAAAATGAAAAAGGATTTATGTTTTGCTAAAACATTACAAGAAAAGATTCTACCTAAAAAAGGTAAGTACGGGAATATAAAAATAGATCATATGTACAAGCCTTGTGAATTATTAAGTGGGGATATGTATGATGTATTTTATATTGATAATGAACATATTGGTATATATATAAGCGATGTAGTTGGACATGGAATTACAGCATCGATGATGACTATGTTCGTTAGACAGACAGTTAGAGCAATTAAGGATGATTATAGGAGTCCAGGAAAAACATTAACTGAATTGCATAAAAGATTTATAGATTTAGATCTTGATGATGATGAATATTTTACAATCTTTTATGGTATATTTAATAATAGAACCAATGAATTTAAATATGCTAACGCTGGACATAATTGTATTCCTATATTATTTAATAACGAAGAAATCCAACTATTAAAAATGAAAGGTTACCCTATTTCATATATATTTAATGATATATACTATAAAGAATCTAGTATAGAGTTAAAACCTAAGGATAAAATACTATTCTATACAGATGGTATTACTGAGGTAAAAAATGAAAAAAAAGAAGAGTTTGGTGTAGAAAGAGTTATAGACAGTATTAACCATAATAGGAAAGATATTATAGAAAATTTAGAAAAAGACGTATTTAAGTTTAATGGTGGAGAACAAGATGATGACTTCGCTGTAGTTCTTATGAGAGTTTTAGAATAAAACATTAAAGTAATATATCCTAGAATTGATTCTAGGATATATTACTTTAATAGAGAATTGGAGGAATATAGTTGAAAAATATTACTTTTAATTATTCAAATAGTTTTGTAAAAGAACATGAAATAAGCTATATGGCAAGTGAAATAGAAACTGCCCATAATTTATTACATGAAAAATCTGGGCAAGGTGCTGAGTTTACAGGCTGGTTAGATTATCCTGTTAACTATGATAAAGGTGAATTTAATAAGGTGAAAGAAGTGGGAAGTGAAATTAGAGAAAATTCTGATGTGTTTTTAGTCATAGGTATAGGGGGTTCTTATTTAGGAGCAAGGGCATGTATTGAAGCCCTAAGTCATTCTTTTTTCAATAGCCTTCCTAAAGAAAAAAGGAAAGGGCCGGAAATATATTTTGTTGGGAATAATATGAGTAGTACATATATAGACGAATTATTTGACCTATTAGAAGGAAAAGATGTAAGTATAAATGTAATATCCAAATCAGGCACTACAACTGAGCCTGCTGTTACTTTTAGAATTTTTAAAGAATATTTAGAAAAAAAATATGGAAAAAGAGAAGCGAGAAAGAGGATATATGTAACTACTGATAAATCGAAAGGGGTTCTGAGAAAGTTAGCTGATATAGAAGGCTATACCTCTTTTACTATTCCAGATGATATAGGCGGTAGGTATTCAATATTTACATCAGTGGGATTGTTACCAATAGCTGTAGCAGAATTAAATATAGATAAATTAATCAGTGGAGCTAAAGCTGGAATGGAAGAGTATTTAAAATTTGATGTAGAAGAAAATATTGCATACCAATATGCAATACTTAGGAATTCATTATATAGAAAAGGTAAGGATATAGAAATATTAATAAGTTATGAACCAAGATTATTGTTTCTTCAAGAATGGTGGAAACAATTGTATGGTGAAAGTGAAGGAAAAGATGGAAAAGGGATATATCCAGCATCTGCAAACTTTACTGGTGATTTACATTCTTTAGGTCAACTAATTCAGGATGGTAAAAGAAATATTTTTGAAACTTTAATAAATATAGAAAGTCCAAGAAAGGATTTGACAATAAAAGAAAATGAAGATAATTTAGATGGATTAAATTTTTTAAAAGGAAAGACTGTAGATTTTGTAAACAAGAAAGCCAGTGAAGGAACAGTTATGGCTCATGTTGAAGGTGGAGTACCAAATTTAATTTTTAATATTCCAGAAATGAATGAGTATTACTTTGGAAAATTAATATACTTATTTAAAACTTCTTGTGCAGTTAGTGGATATATGTTGGGAGTAAATCCTTTTGATCAGCCAGGGGTTGAAAAATATAAGAAAAATATGTTTAAGTTAATTGGAAAATCAGGATATTAAATAAGAAATAAAAAGATTTCTAAAAAATATAGTAAATATATAAAGAAAGTATGTTATAATTATAACAAAGCTGTAATGGATATGGCAAAAATATAATAAGAATATAGTGGGACATATTATAAAGTGATTAGGGTCTGATATATAGTAAAATCAGAAGATTATTAATAGCGGATAGATAGTTTAATATATTATTTATTCGTTATTTTTATATAATAAAAATAACAGATAAATCTTATAGGGGAAAAATTAGGGATTAGGGTGTAAATTTAGTAATATTATTGTATAATAAAAATATATTCAGAAAAATTAAGGGGGAGAAAATTGAAATTTGAAAACTTATTATTTGAAAAAAAAGGGAGTATAGGTATCTTATCTATTAACAGACCTAAGGCACTAAACGCTTTAAACTCTTCATTACTAGGGGATTTAGACAATGCTATTGATGAAATAAGGGAAGATAGTGATATACATATAGTTATTTTAACTGGAGTAGGTAAATCTTTTGTTGCAGGGGCAGATATAGGAGAAATGAAGGATATGGATATCCATGAGGCTAGAATATTTGCTGAAAAAGGAACGAAAATTTTCAGAAAAGTCGAAACTATGGATAAACCTGTAATAGGAGCAATAAATGGGTTTGCTCTAGGTGGCGGCTGTGAACTTGCTATGTGTTGTGATATTAGAATAGCTTCTGATAAAGCAAAGTTTGGGCAACCAGAAGTAGGCTTAGGCATAATTCCAGGTTTTGCAGGAACCCAAAGACTATCTCGTATAGTTGGAGTAGGGAAAGCAAAAGAACTTATCTATACTTCAGATATAATTAATGGAGAAGAAGCCTACAGAATAGGTTTAGCAAATAAGATTGTACCCCATGATAAATTAATGGATGAAACAATAGATATGGCTAAAAAGATTGGTTCTCAAGGACAATTAGCTGTAAGGTTTGCAAAAGCGGCTATTAATAGAGGAATAGAAGCAGATATTGAAACAGGGACAGCAATTGAAAGTGATTTATTTGGGCTTTGCTTTGCTACAGAAGATCAAAAAGAAGGTATGGCAGCGTTTTTAGAAAAACGTAGTCCAGACTATAAATTAAAATAATTTTGGAGGTGTTCATAATTGAAGAAAATTGGGGTTCTTGGTAGAGGTACTATGGCTTCAGGAATAATTCAAGTTATGGCAGAAAAGGGATATGAGGTAATAATGTGGGTGAGGAATGTTGATCCAGAAAATCCAAAAGCTAGCCTGAAAAATATTGAGAAGAACTTAAATAGAAATATTAAAAAGGGAAGACTTGAAGAAGAAGAAAAAGAGAAAATATTAGGAAGAATCTATATTGTTACAGAATATGAAAAATTAGAAGACTGTGATCTTGTTATTGAAGCAATAGCAGAGGATCTGGAAATTAAAAAAGAAACTTTCAAAAAATTAGATAGCATATGTAAAGAAGATACGATATTAGCTACTAATACATCCTCTTTATCTATTACGGAAATAGCCAGTGTAACAAATAGACCTGACAAAGTTATAGGAATGCATTTTTTCAATCCAGTATCATTGATGAAACTTGTAGAGGTTATTAAGGGAATTATGACATCAGATGAGACAAACAACATGGTTATTGAGCTTTCAGAAAAATTAGAGAAGGTTCCTGTAGAAGTAGAAGAAGCTCCTGGATTTGTTGTTAATAGATTACTGATACCAATGATAAATGAAGCTGTAGGTATTTTATCAGAAGGTATAGCAAATGCAAAAGCTATTGATGAAGCTATGAAACTTGGTGCAAATCATCCAATGGGACCTTTAGCATTAGCAGATTTAATAGGATTGGATGTATGTTTGGCTATTATGGATGTACTATATGAAGAATTCAAAGATTCTAAGTATAGAGCTCATCCACTAATGAGAAAAATGGTTAGAGGTGGATTATTAGGACGCAAATCAGGAAAAGGATTTCATAATTATAGTCGGTAAAAAACAAAAAATAAAAAATGGAAGATCCCTTTCAACCTATGGTTGAAAGGTTTCTTTTATTTTTTTGTTTAAAAAGAAAACTAATGTGCAAACTATTATTATAAAAAAGAAGTTGAAAATCCAGGGTTTTTGAAAGGTGGACAGTAGATGAAAAGGAATTTCATACTTTTTTTATCATCATTTATTATTGCATTTTCTGCTATTTTATTAGGCTCTTATTCTTATTTAAAGGTCAATGATAAGAAGATATATAATAGTGTTAGAAAAGGAGAAGTAAAAGAAAGCAAAAATGAAAATAAAGGAGGTAAAAAAGAGAAAGAAGAATTTAATTTTCATACTTTAGAAGAAGCTGTTCGTCATAGTAAAAGAATAAATTTTCTATTTTTAGGGATGGAAGAAGTGAGAACGGATTCTTTAATTTTTGCGTCTTTTGATCCAAAAAATAAAAAAGTAGATATAATATCCATACCTAGAGATACTTATGTTCATAGAGAAGGTTATGATGAGGCAGAAGAAAGAAAGATAAATGCAGTTTATGGAGAACATGAAATAGAGGGTATAAAGGAGACAGTGTCCTATATACTTGAAGGTATTCCTATTCATCACTATATTATGGCAGATTATAATAGTATTGCAAAAATAATTGATTCAATAGGTGGGGTAGAGGTTAATGTACCTTTTCATATGAGATATTATGATTTTAGTGCAAAACCTCCTGTGAATATAGATATTCCGGAAGGAAAACAGCTACTTGATGGTAAAAAATCTGTAGACTTTTTACGATATAGAAAAGGTAGTGATGGTAAGAGAGGCTATGCTGATGGAGATTTAGGAAGGATAAAGGCACAGCAAGAATTTATGAAATCTTTTATAGATAAGGTACTAAGTTATAAATTGGCCACAGTTATATCCACAGGTATTGAATTAGTGGAAACAGATATAAACGTAGGAAATGGACTTCTTTATGGAAAAGATGCAATAGGGATAAAAAAGGATAGCTTTACATTTACCACCTTACCGGGAATTGCTGATTTTAAAGCTATAAAGGGGAAAACTTTATCATATTTTTTCTATGATGAAAAGGCTGTAAAAGATCTTATAGGGGAAATATATGAAGTGAAAAAATAAAACACCTAAGTATTTAGGTGTTTTACATAGCTTCTTTTTTCACTGCTTCTAATAAATTTTCTCCAACTTCATGAATATTTCCTGCTCCCATTGTTACTATAATATCTCCTTCTTGAGCGTTTTCCAATAAATAGGCTTCAATTTTATGGAAGCTATCAATATATACCGTATCTACTTCATTATCTTTTAGACTATTTACTAAATTAATAGAATGGATAATTCCTGTATCTTGTTCTCTGGCTGCATATATATCAGTAATTATGACTTTGTCTGCATCAAAAAATGATTCTGAAAAACTATCAAATAGTAGCTTAGTTCTTGTATAAGTATGGGGTTGAAAAACACACCAAATATTATTTGCCTTAGCTTTTTTCAGAGCTTTTAAGGTAGCCTTTATTTCAGTAGGATGATGAGCATAATCATCCATTATTTTTATTCCATTAATAGAACCTTTAGTTTCCAATCTTCTGTTAGTTCCTTTGTAGTCTTTAAGAGCATTAAGTATAATTTCCATTGGTACATTAGAGATGTGAGCCGCTGCTATACTAGCTAAGGCATTATATAAATTATGTATCCCCATAACATTTAATGAAACTGGATATTTTTCTTGGTTTTTAACGTTTAATATAAATTTTGAATATCCTTTTTTGTTATAAGAGATATTTTCAGCCCGATAATCTGCTTCTGAATTTATTCCAAAAGTAACAGTATTACAAGAGGTTGTATTTAATACTTTTTCCGAATGTATATCATCGGCATTAATTATTAAATAACCGTTATCATCAATATTCTGTGCATATTCAGCAAAGGTATCAACTATATGATTAATATTTTCAAAATAATCTAGATGATCTTCTTCCATATTTAAAATAATAGCCATTGTAGGATGATATTTTAAAATATTCCCTTTGTATTCACAAGCTTCTGTTAATAGATAGTCTTTACTACCTATTTTAACATTGCCGTTTATTTCGTCTAAAACCCCCCCTAATAAAATTGTAGGATTAAGGGTAGATTTATTAAGTATACTAGTTATCATGCCTGTTGTAGTTGTTTTTCCATGAGTACCAGAGACCGCTATAGAATTTTTATAATTCTTCATTAAAGCACCAAGAAAAGTTGCTCTATCTATAGTAGGTATATTTTCTTCAATGGATATTAAAAGTTCTTCATTATCTTTCGATATAGCATCTGTATATATGACTAAGTCAGCACCTGAAATATTGTTTTTGTCATGCGTTTTGTAAATTTTAGCTCCTTGTTTTCTTAAAGTATCAGTAATATGAGAGGAATTTACATCAGAACCAGAAATACTATAACCCTCCTCTAAAAGGATTTCTGCTAAACCACTCATACTTATACCACCTATACCAATAAAATGAATATGTTTGTACTCATGTTCATTTATGTCAAAAGTAAACATAAACTTACCTCCTAAACGTAACGTAATAATTGATTATAGTTATATTATTGCCAAGAAAAGTATTATTATCATATTATTCTATAAAAAAAGTTTGGTCACTGATAAATTATATCATATAAAATAAAATATAAAAAGGAAAAGTCGACAATACGTTGAATTTATGTTTAAAAAACATTACAATTTATATAAGTTTGAATCTTATTAAAAAATAGTCAGGATGATGGAAATGGATAAATATAAAAAGAATGAAAGAATTGCAGGTTTAATGTATCTTTTAACTAATAAACCAAATCAAATATTTTCATATAATTATTTTTCTGAGCTTTTTAATATAAAAAAGCCTAGTATAAGTGGGGATATAAGAATAATAAAAGCGTTAGTTGAAAAGTTGGATATAGGAACTATTGAAACTATACCAGGTAATCATGGTGGAGTTAAATTTATACCGAAGGGTAGGAAGACAGAGGTAGAAAAACTTCTTAAAAATTTATGTATAGAATTGGGGAAACCTGAAAGAATTATACCAGGTGGTTTTATATATATGATGGATATACTTTATATGCCTTATATTGTGAAGCAAATAGGAACGATTTTTGCTAGTGAGTTTAATTGCGAAAAAGTAGATGCAGTTGTAACTATTGAGACTAAAGGTATACCTATTGCTTTAATGACGGCTGAAATATTAAATGTACCTTTAGTTATAATTAGGAAAAATATAAAAATTACAGAAGGACCTACTGTAAATATAAATTATATTTCTGGTTCAACAAGAAAGATTCAAACAATGTCTCTTTCTAAAAAATCTTTAAAAGAAAATTCTAAGGTTTTAATAATAGATGACTTTATGAAAGCAGGTGGAACAATAAAAGGGACAATAGAGATGATGGCAGAATTTAAGGCGGAAGTAGTAGGAGTAGGTGTATTTTTATCAACCAAGAAACCTGAGAAAAAGTTAGTTAAGGATTATTTATCTCTAATTACTGTTGAAAAAATAGATGAAAAAGAGAAAGAGATTTTTTTAAAACATAACTTTGGTCAATTAAGACAAATAAAATAAGAAACTTCCCATAAAAAGAAGGGATTTCCAAAAATATAGAGAATATAGAGAATATTTAGTAGATTTATTTGACTCCATGGGAAGGTGGTGAATTAATCGGTGGAAGTTACAGATGTAAGGATTAGAAAAATGACGGAAGAAGGAAAAATGAAGGCGATTGTTTCTGTTACTTTTGACGATGAGTTTGTTGTACATGATATAAAAGTCATTGAAGGGCTAAATGGATTATTTATTGCTATGCCTAGTAGGAAAATGGCAGATGATGAATTTAGAGACATAGCTCATCCAATTAATTCAAAGACTAGAAACAAAATCCAAGAGGCAATTTTTAAAGAATATGAAAAGAATATTGAAGAGAAGTAGGGAAGGGCCTTAAGGGTCCTTTTTTACTTTAAATAGGTAAAAAAGGATATAAAGAAACAATTTAGGTATGGACTTATAATTTAAATTGTATAAAATATTATTGGATGGATAAAAACAAAAGTAGAGGTGTTATATATGAATATTGCTATAATTTTAGCAGCAGGTGAAGGAACAAGAATGAAATCCAATAAATCTAAAGTTCTACATAAAGTATGCGGGAAACCTATACTTAGTTATATTGTTGATGCCAGTAAAAATGCTGCTATAAAAAAGAATATAGTGGTAGTAGGCCATGGAGGAGAAGAGGTAGAGAAGTGCTTTAAGGAAGAAGATGTTGTTTTTGTAAAACAACCTATTGGAGAAAACATACCCTATGGTACAGGTTATGCCGTAATGCAGGCAAAAAACTATATTGATAATGACAGTAATGTAATAATTTTATATGGTGACACTCCATTAATTACTGAAAATACAATTAATAGTTTAATAGAATATCATGAAAAGGGAAAATTTGATGGAACAGTTTTAACTGCAGTCCTTGATGATCCTACTGCATATGGTAGAATAGTAAGGGATGAGTCTGGAGAATTAGTAGAAATTGTTGAAGAAAAAGACGCAACTGTTGAAGAGAAAAAAATAAAAGAAATAAACTCAGGAATATATTGTTTTAGAGGGAAGCTTTTAAAAGATGCACTAGACAAAATTAACAATGATAATGCTCAAGGTGAATACTATGTAACAGATGTAATTGAAATTCTTAAAAAGGAAGGTTATAAAGTTGGTGCCTATGTAATCGATGATTCAACAGAAATTAATGGTATTAACACAAGAGTTCAATTAGCTTTTTCGGAAAAAATGATGAGAGCTAGGATAAATGAAAGACATATGTTAAATGGTATAACTATTATAGATTCTGATAACACTTATATACAAGATACAGTAAAAATAGGAAAGGATACTGTAATTTATCCAGGAGTAATATTAGAAGGAAACACAATAATAGGTGAAGATTGTATAATAGGGCATAATACAAAGATTGTTAATTCTAATATAAAGGATGGTGTAGAAATAGAAACTTCTACTATATTAGATAGTACAGTAGGTGAGGAAAGTAAGATAGGTCCATATGCTTATTTAAGACCTAATAGCAATATAGGAAAACGTGTAAAAATTGGGGATTTTGTAGAGGTTAAAAACTCTACAATAGGAGACTATTCAAAGGCTAGTCATTTATCTTATATAGGAGATGCAACTGTCGGGAAAAATGTTAATATAGGTTGTGGAGTAGTTTTTGTAAATTATAACGGAAAAGTAAAGCAAAAAACTATTGTTGAAGACAACGGGTTTGTAGGCAGTAACTCTAATCTAGTTGCCCCGGTAACTGTGAGAGAAGGAGGATATGTTGCTGCCGGCTCTACGATAACTGATGAAGTGCCAGCAAATGCATTATCAATAGCAAGAGGAAGACAAGTAAATAAAGAGGACTGGGCTACTAAAAAAGATTTTAACGATGATAATTAAGTATTAGGAGGAGTCAGAGGATGAATTTAAATAAGAAAGGCATAAAGATTTTTACTGGTAATGCAAATAGAAAACTTGCAGAAAGGATTAGTAAGGAATTAGGAGTTCATTTGGGGGACTGTAAAGTAGGAACATTTAGTGATGGAGAAACAACAGTAGATATTAATGAAACGGTAAGAGGTTACGATGTATTCGTTATACAGCCAACTTGTCCACCAGCAAACGATAATTTAATGGAAGCATTAATTCTTATAGATGCTCTTAAAAGAGCTTCAGCGGCTAGAATAAATGCAGTAATGCCTTATTATGGCTATGCAAGACAGGATAGAAAGACAAAGCCAAGACAACCTATAACTGCTAAGCTTGTAGCAGACTTAATAACTACTGCTGGTGCGGATAGAATGTTAACTATGGATCTACATGCAGGACAAATTCAAGGTTATTTTAATACTCCAGTAGACCATTTATGGGGCGTTCCAATAATGGCAGAATACTTTAAGGATCTAATAGATAGGGAGACTGTAGTAGTGTCTCCTGATTTAGGAGGAGTAACTAGAGCGAGAAATTTTGCAAATTTACTTGATTTACCTATTGCAATTATAGAAAAAAGAAGACCTAAGGCAAATGTTTCTGAAGTAATGAATATTATAGGAGATATAGAAGGAAAAAACGTAGTTATAATTGATGATATAATAGATACAGCAGGGACTATGTCTGAAGCAGCTAGAGTACTAAAAAGCTTTGGGGCCTTAAAAGTATATGCTTGTGCTACTCATCCAGTTCTTTCTGGGCCTGCAGTAGAGAGAATAGAAAATTCTGAAATAGAGAAGTTTATTATTACAGATACTATTCCTTTACCAAAAGAAAAGAAAATAGAGAAAATAGAGGTTGTAAGTGTAGCTCCGCTATTTGCTGAAGCTATAAGAAGAATATATGAAAATGCCTCTGTAAGTGAATTGTTTGATGATTAAACAAGGGGTGGATGTATTTGTATGTAGTTGTTGGCTTAGGAAATCCTGGTAAAGGCTATACTAATACGAGACATAATATAGGATTTGATGTTTTAGATTACTTGGCATCTAGAAACCATATAGAAGTAAATAAGATAAAGTTTGACTCACTATATGGAGAAGGAAGAATTAATAATGAAAAAGTAATTTTTTTAAAACCTCAAACATATATGAATAATAGTGGTATAGCTGTATCAAGTATATATAATTTTTATAAAGTACCTATAGAAAACATTATTGTTATAGTAGATGATATTGATATTGAATTTGGGACTATTCGTTTAAAGAGAAAAGGAAGTGCAGGTACCCATAATGGGTTAAAATCAATAATTAGTCAACTGAAAAATAATAACTTTCCTAGAATAAAGATCGGAATAGGTCGGCCTTATGAAGGACAAGATTTAGCAGATTATGTTTTGAGTAAGTTTTCAGGTAAAGAAAAAAAGGATATAAATAAAGCAGTAGAAGAAGCAGCATTGGCCGTAGAAACCATAATAATAGAAGATATAAACAAAGCTATGAATGAATTTAATTGAATAGATACCTAAGCCCAGGCTTTCCTGGGCTTAGGGTGTTAACTAAGGAGTTGGTAGGATGCAGAAAAATATGCTAATAGATCCATTATTAAATATGAGACCATATATGGAACTTATAGAAAGCATAGACAATGAAACTACCCCTATAGCTATCCATGGCTTAAGCGAAGGAAGCATAGGGCATTTCGCTTATGTCTTAAATCAGCATAAAAATAGAACAATTTTAATAGTAACTTCTGATCAATTGAAAGCTAAAAAGATATTTGAAGATATAAAAAATTATAAAGATGATAGGGTAGAATTTTTTAATGGTAAAGAGATTCTTTTATACGATGTGGAGGCTTTTAGTCAAGAGGGTATATACGAAAGATTAAAAGTATTATCAAGACTTAATGAAGGAGAAAACATAATAGTAGTTACATATGTAGAGGCTTTACTAAATAAAGTATTGTCTAAGAATTTATTTAATAAATATACTACTAAATTAGAGTATGGGCAAATAATAACTTTAGAGAGGTTAACTGAAAACTTTATATCTCAAGGCTATGAAAGGGTAACTCAAGTAGAGGGAGTTGGACAATTTAGTATTAGGGGAGGTATTGTAGATTTTTTCCCACCGAATAGTAAAAACCCTTATAGAGTTGAATTTTTTGGGGATGAAATTGATTCTATTAGAAGCTTTGACATAAGGGATCAAAGGTCTATAAAGAGGGAAGAGAGGACTATAATTCCTCCTGTAAAAGAAATATTAATACTAGAGGAATATAAAGAATGTATTATACAGGGAATGGAAAGGGATTTAAATAAAACCATAGGTGAAACTGTTTTAAACTCAAGAGAAAAAGATAATCTTAGGGAAAAGTTCATAAATTATATTGGTAAGCTAAAAGAGAATTTATCAATTGTAAATACAGATATGGTTGTGCCTTATGTACCTAATAAGTATTTAAATAATGTTATAGATTACTTTGATAATAATAGTATTGTTTTAATAGATGAACTAGATAGAATTGAAGAAAAGGTCAAGGAAATGGAAGAAAGATTTTTAATGAATTTTACTAATGTATTTGAGAGAGGAGAATTATTATCTCAACATAAAAATATTTATTTTAACTATTCTTTAATTTTAGATTCCTTGAAAAATAAAATTTGTATAACTTCGACTTCATTATTAAAAAATAATCCTAATTATGCTCCCAAAGTTATAATTAACTTTACAACTAAAATTATGCAGCCATTCCACAATAAAATAGATTTTCTAATAGAAGAATTAAATCATTATAAGTATAAAGGATATAAAACAATAATATTTGCTGGTACGGAAGACAGAGGGAAAAGGTTAGAAGAAGTTTTAAGAGGAAAAGGTATAGAGGCTGTCTTTGTAGAAGATGTATATAGAGAAATTAAATCTAGTCAGGTATTTATTATACCTTTTTCTATTAATAGTGGCTTTGAATATACTTTTGGGAAATTAGCCTTTATAAGTGATAAAGAGGTATTTGGTAAAGTAAAAAGAAAAGTTTCAAAACCTTTAAAAAAATTAGGAGAAAAGATAAAAACATTTTCTGATTTGAAAATAGATGATTTTGTAGTACATGAGGCTCATGGTATTGGTCAATATAAAGGAGTTGAACAATTAGATATACAAGGAATTAAAAAGGATTATTTAACTATAGAATATAGAGGTAATGATAAATTATATTTACCTGTAGACCAAATGGACTCTATTCAAAAATATATAGGGGGAAATGGAGTCAGGCCTAAAATTAATAAATTAAGTAGTTCAGATTGGGCAAAAACCAAAGTAAAAGCAAAAAAGGCTGTTGAAGATATGGCTAAAGATTTACTTGAGCTATATGCTAAAAGGGAAAAGGTTAAGGGATTTGCTTTTGACAAAGATACGCCTTGGCAATCCCAATTTGAAGATGCCTTTCCTTATGAAGAAACAGATGCTCAACTTAGAAGTATTGATGAAATAAAGAAGGATATGGAAAAGCCAAAACCTATGGATAGATTACTTTGTGGTGATGTAGGCTATGGAAAAACAGAAGTAGCCTTAAGAGGGGCTTTTAAGGCTATTACCTCGGGTAAACAAGTAGCATTTTTAGTGCCAACTACTATTTTGGCACAACAACATTATAATACAATTATGGAACGTTTTGAATCCTACCCTATAAATGTTGAAATGCTCAGTAGGTTTAAAGCCCCTGGGGAACAAAAAGAAATAATAAGTGGATTAAAAAACGGTACAGTAGACATTGTTATAGGAACTCATAGATTGATTTCTAAAGATGTAAAATTTCAAGATTTAGGATTATTAATTGTAGACGAGGAGCAAAGATTTGGGGTAAAGCATAAGGAAAGATTAAAACAATTAAAAGAAAATATAGATATTTTAACTCTTACGGCTACACCAATTCCTAGAACCTTGCATATGTCTTTAGTTGGAGCAAGGGACATGAGTATTATTGATGAGCCACCAGAAGAAAGATACCCTATACAAACTTATGTGGTAGAATATAATGATCAAATTGTACGAGATGCTATTATTAAAGAAATTAGTAGAGGTGGGCAAGTATATTTTGTATACAATAGAGTTGGAAGTATTGATAAGGTGGCATCTAGATTGAAAAAACTTGTACCCGAAGCCCGTATTGCAATAGGCCATGGACAAATGAGTGAAAGACAATTGGAAAATGTTATGTTAAGTTTCTTAGATGGAGAATACGACGTACTAGTATGTACAACTATAATAGAAACAGGTCTTGATATACCAAATGTAAATACTATGATAGTATATAATGCTGATAAAATGGGTTTATCCCAACTTTATCAATTAAGGGGGAGAGTAGGAAGGTCTAATAGAATAGCCTATGCTTATTTAACTTATGAAAAAGATAAAGTTCTTTCTGAAGTGGCTGAGAAACGATTAAGAGCAATTAAAGATTTTACTGAATTTGGTTCTGGTTTTAAAATAGCAATGCGGGATTTAGAAATAAGAGGGGCAGGTAATTTATTAGGGGTAGAACAACATGGGCACATAGAAGCAATAGGTTATGATCTTTATGTAAAATATTTAAACGAAACAGTAAGAAAGCTTAAAGGACAGGAAAAGAAAGAAAAAATTGAAACTACAGTAGACTTAAATGTAGATGGTTTCATACCAAAGAATTATATAGTAGAAGAGGAACAGAAAATTGAAATATATAAAAAGATAGCTGCCATAGAAAATATGAAGGATTATGAAGAAATGATAGATGAACTTATAGATAGATTTGGGGATGTACCAAAAGAAGTGGATAATCTAATGAATATTTCATATATTAAACATTTAGCTGGGGAATCTTATATAACTAATATAGAGCAAAAAGGAAATAAGATAATACTAGAGTTTAAATCCCATTCTTATATTACACCTGATCTTGTGAGTACATTATCTAAAGGCTATGGAAGAAGAATAATATTTGATTTAAGCTATAAGCCGATTTTTAAGTTTATAGCTAGGAAAGATATTATATTGAGCCTTAGAGAATTAATAGAAGAAATTAATAGCTTTATTAATAAAGAGGCAGTATCTAAAAGGGAGCAATAGTATAAAGGTAAGGCGATATTTTACAGTTTTAACTAGGATGTTTTTCTCCCTTAGGGTAATAAGAAGACCTTATTGGGGAATTAATGGTTACATTAAATAGGAAAATAATATATAATAGATGAATAGTCGTATAAAAAATAGAGAGGATGTTATTTTTATGAGCCTTAATAAAAAAACTATAATTATGGTATCAATTATTAGTCTATTTGTTTTTATTTTAGCAGGCTGTAGTCAAACTTCCAATGGAGGAGAAGGAGAAAAGATAGTAATAAAGGTAAATGGTGAAGAGATGCCTATGGATGAATTTAATAATTATCTTGAAACTTTCATAGAAAAAAGAGTAGTTTTAGAGGATTCTAATAAAAAGAATATTAAAGCAGATGATGAAGAAATAAAACAAGCATTAAGTATGTATGAGCAACAATATGGTGGAGAAGAGAATTTTAAAAATGTTCTTGAACAAAATGAAGTTAGTATAGATGAATTTAAGGAAGAGTTAGAATATGTATCTATTCATCAAAAACATGCGGAAGATTTTATGGAAAATGTAGAAATACCTGACGAGGAAGCTAAAAAATATTTTGAAGAAAACAAAGATGAATTTATATCAGTAAGGGCTAGCCATATCTTATTAGAAACAGAAGAAAAAGGAAAGGAAATTTTGAAAAAATTAGATGAAGGTGAAGACTTTAAAACCTTAGCGACGGAAGAATCTACTGATGAAAGTTCAGCACAAAATGGTGGTGACTTAAATTATTTTAAAAAAGGTAAAATGGTAAAAGAATTTGAAGATGTAGCATTTAAATTAAAGCCTGGGGAAGTAAGTGATTTAGTTAAGTCTCAACATGGTTATCATATAATTAAAGTTGAAGATAGAATGGAAGAGTATAATGATTTAAAAGATGAAGTATTGCAAGTTTTAAAAGATGCAAGATATGAAGAATATATTGAAGGACTTAAGGAAAAGGCTAAGGTAGAAATTTATTTAGAAGATGATAAAAAAGATAATAAGGAAAATAAATAAGAAAAGGCTTTGTAGAAGATTCTACAAAGCTTTTTCATTTAATGTAAATACTTTAACTTTAGTTTCCTATAGATGTATAAAATACTGGCAATAGTAAAATAATATATACACAATATAAAACTTCGTAAGGAGGCAAAAAATGAAGGCTACTGGAATAGTTAGAAGAATTGATGATTTAGGAAGAGTTGTAATACCTAAAGAAATTAGACGTACTTTAAGAATAAGAGAAGGTGATCCATTAGAGATTTTTACTGATAGAGAAGGTGAGGTAATACTTAAAAAATATTCACCTATAGGGGAATTGAATGAATTTGCTACGGAGTACTGTGAGTCCTTATATGAAGCTACAAATCATACTGTAGTTATTACTGATAGAGATCTTGTTATAGCTGTATCTGGAGGGTCAAAAAAAGATTACTTAGAAAAGAAAGTAAGTCCAGATTTAGAAGAGGTAATGGAGAATAGAAATGTCCATATTACTACTGAAGATACAAAACCAGTTAAACTTGTTTATGAAGATGTAAATTTTGAAGAATATACATTTCAAATAATAGCACCTATAGTTATGCAAGGGGATCCAATTGGAACAGTCACCTTCTTATCTAAGGATCCAGATATAACCATGGGAGAAGTGGAGGTGAAATTAGCAGAAACTGCTGCAGGATTTTTAGCAAAGCAAATGGAAACATAAATAGTCTACCTTTTAGGTAGTCTATTTTTTTTATTTAATATTTAATATTTGTTATAATATAGTACTATATTAAATAATATTTTGATATAATAATACTGGATAATAAGTAAAAATAGGAGTAACAGGAGGAAATACAATGACTAAGGAAAATTTTTTAAAGGGAGCAGCTGTTCTAAGTATTGCTGGTGTAATTGTAAAAATACTAGGTGCTTTTTATAGAATACCTATTAGTAATATAATAAAAACAGAAGGAATGGGTTACTATCAAACAGCTTACCCTTTATATGTTTTGCTACTTACTATATCTACTTCTGGGTTTCCAGTTGCCATTGCTAAACTTGTGTCAGAAAAGAGAGCACTAGGAGATCATAAAGGGGCTCATAAAATTTTTAAAGTAGCGTTATTAGGGTTAATCATATGTGGGGTAGTAACTAGTGTATTTGTATTGGTAAATGCTGAAAGTATTGTCGAAGCATTAGGAAATAGAAATGCTTATTATTCTTTAGTAGCTTTGGTGCCAGCTTTATTTTTTGTGCCTTTAATGTCGGCTTTTAGGGGATATTTTCAAGGAAGACAGACTATGACGCCTACAGCTATTTCACAGATAATTGAGCAATCCTTTAGAGTAGGATTTGGTTTGATTTTAACATATTATCTTTTAGATAAAGGTATACCCATTGCAGCAGGAGGGGCATCCCTTGGTGGTTCTATAGGTGCAATTGCTGGTGCAATAACAGTAATTGCTATGTATATATCAAAAAGAAGTGGTATCGGAGAAGAAATAGAATCATCAATAAGTAAGGAAGAAGAGACTACAGGGAAAATTATAAAGAATTTACTTATTATTGCTATACCTATAACTATTGGTTCTGCAATAGTTCCTATTATGGATACTATAGATGCGGCAATTGTACTTAGAAGGTTACAAGTTATAGGTTTTACAGAATTTGAGGCCAATGATCTTTATGGTCAAATGAAAGGTTTAGCTCAAACCTTAGTAAATTTACCTCAAGTATTTTCATTAGCTTTGGCTGTTAGTTTAGTTCCAGCTATATCAGATGCTCATGCTAGAAACCAAAAAAGAGATATAGAAAATATTACTTCTTCAGGTATAAGAATGACATTACTTATTGGTTTGCCAAGTGCTTTAGGATTATTTATTTTAGCTAAACCTATTATTAGATTATTATATTTTAGAAATCCTATGGAGAAACTATTAAGTACGGGAGAGATTCTTCAAGTAATGGCTTTAGGAGTAATTTTTTTAACATTGGTTCAGTCTCTAACGGCAATTCTTCAAGGATTAGGAAAACCTATAATACCTGTAAGAAATTTAGGGATAGGGGCTATAGTAAAAATATTTTTAACTTTTGTACTTACATCTATACCTAGCATTAATGTAAAAGGGGCAGCTCTTAGTACTGTAGTAGCCTATTTTATAGCTTGTGTATTAGATTTAATAAGTGTAAAAAAATATACTAAAGCTAAAATAAATACAAAAGATGTATTTATAAAGCCTCTTATATCAGCAATAGGTATGGCAATTGTTGCAAAAGCTTCTCATGTATTGTTTTCTAAGCTAATTGGAGATAGATTAGCTACAATTGTTGCAATAGGTATTGGGGGGATAATTTACTTTTTCCTACTCCTATTTACGGGTTCTCTTACATATGAAGACTTTACACTTCTGCCAAAAGGTGATAAAATAGCAAGAAAACTTGAGCAAATAGGATTAATGAAGTAAAAT
>Ga0079226_10000757_pt1 | contig 23624 bp, 18 predicted proteins | sample Poulit2014_FD_76345 | JGI IMG/M metagenome (GOLD analysis project Ga0079226, IMG submission 76345) | Agricultural soil microbial communities from Georgia to study Nitrogen management - Poultry litter 2014 | ecosystem: Environmental > Terrestrial > Soil > Agricultural land | place: USA: Georgia...
ATTAAATCCTTCAGCGGTCTCAACCGCGTTCTGACCAGTCATCGCATCAACAACCAACATGATTTCATCAGGTTGCGCAATGTCCTTAACATCTGCCAACTCTTGCATCAGTTCTTCGTCAATTTGTAAACGACCAGCCGCATCAATGAAAACATAGTCCGACTTTAACTCAGCCGCTTTTTCCATTCCTGCTTTAACAATGTCACGTGGATTAACATCCGTCCCCATATCAAATACGGGCACATCAATTTGTTCACCTAATGACTTTAATTGATCAATGGCAGCTGGACGATAAACGTCGGCTGCAATCATTAATGGTCGTGCATTTTGTTCATTTTTTAATTTCAGTGCTAACTTACCAGCTGTCGTCGTTTTACCAGCACCTTGTAACCCAACCATCATAATCACTGTTGGTATCTTAGGTGACTTATTAAGTTCTACGGCTGACTCACCCATCATTGCCGTCAACTCATCATTAACAATTGAGACAATTTGTTGGGCTGGATTAAGTCCGTCTAAGACTTTAGCACCAGCTGCTTTTTCACGAACACTACGTACAAAGTCCTTAACAACTTTAAAGTTAACATCGGCTTCCAATAGTGCTAGCCGGATTTCACGCATCGTCTCGCGTAAGTCTGCGTCTGTAACTTTTCCTTTACGACGTAAGCCACTCAAGGCTTTCTGTAGTCGATCTGTTAAACCTTCAAAGGCCATTGCTTTACTCCTCTTCTAATGTCAATAATCTCGATGCTAAGCGAATCAATGCTTCATCATCAGGATAATTTTGTTGAATATAGTCATTCAAGCGGTCAGCTGCTTGTTGTCTATTTTGATAGTCATCATACAAATGTAATCTGTCTTCATAATTCTCTAGCAGCTGGGTACTTCTTTTAATATTATCATAAACTGCTTGCCTAGAAACTTGATATTCTTCAGCAATTTCCCCCAAAGAATAATCATCCGCATAATATAGTTGCAAATAATTATTTTGCTTTACTGTCAGTAAGGGCTGATAGAAGTCAAACAACATATTAAGCCGCATACTTTTTTCTAGTTCCATTACTTTGACTCCGTTAATAAGCTACCGAATAGACTCTTGGCAAAGTCATTTGCTTCAAATGGTTGAATATCCGTAACCTTTTCACCTAATCCAACCCATTTAACTGGTAAGTGCAACTCATTTCGAATTGGTAGCACAATACCACCTTTGGCCGTTCCATCCAACTTTGTTAACACGATACCAGTCACATCCGTTGAATCCTTAAATAGTTTTGCTTGTTGTACGGCATTTTGACCAGTTGTTGCATCTAATGTCAATAATACTTCCTGTGGTTCATTTGGCAATTCACGTGTAATAATGCGCTTCATTTTTGATAATTCTTGCATCAAATTAACATTATTCTGTAAACGACCAGCTGTATCAACAAATAATATATCAGCCTGAGTATCAATAGCCGTTTTAACACCATCAAAAACAACTGACGCCGGATCAGCCTTTGATGATCCAGTCACAACAGGAATATCATTACGCTCACCCCATGCGACTAATTGTTCAGTGGCCCCAGCTCTAAATGTATCGGCAGCCGCCAAAACAACTTTTTTACCGGCCCGCTTATAATAAGCAGATAGTTTCCCAATTGTAGTCGTCTTACCAACACCATTAACACCGACCAACAAAATAACAGTTGGTCCTTCAGGCGCAAAGTGCATTGAGGCATCTTCATTAACTCCCTGGCTACGATATAGATCAACCAACTTGTCAATAATTACCTCAGAAATTTCTTGCTTACTTTTAGCGTTTTGTAATTTAACTTCATCGCGTAATTCATCTGTTAATTGTAATGCTGTTTGCGCACCAACATCGGCACCAATTAGTGTTTCTTCTAAGTCGTCAAAGAAGTCTTCATCGACTGAGCGAAAATTGGCCATAAAGGCATTCCAACGTTCAGACCAAGTCTTCTTAGTTTTTTGTAGACCAGTATCTAGTTTTTCACCAGCATCTTCTGTTTCGGCTTCCGTTTCCGTTTCCGTTTCCGTTTCCGTTTCCGTTTCCGTTTCCGTTTCCGTTTCCGTTTCCGTAGTATCGGCCTTGGGCAACTCAATGTCAATTGCTTCCCCAGGTGTTGGTTGTAATATTTCAACAGCGACAACTTTTACTGGTGGCATCCCATTTTCCCAATTACTTGGGTATAAGATTTCAACTTCAACTTGTTTGACTGGCTTCTTTTTAAAAAAATCAAATAATCCCATGATTATTCATATCCCCCTAGTTTTCTACCAGTGTTTCATCCAGATCAGTCAAATTAACTGAAACCATGGTTGAGACTCCTGGCTCTTGCATTGTTACACCGTAAAGCACATCGGCTTCCGTCATAGTTCCTTTTCGATGGGTGATGACAATAAACTGTGTACGATGGTTTACTTCATGAAGATAACGTGCAAATCTATCAACATTCGCCTCGTCTAACGCAGCTTCAGTTTCATCAAGAATTGCAAAAGGCACTGGTCTAACCGCAAGAATTGCAAATAATAAGCTAATTGCGGTTAGCGCTTTTTCACCACCCGATAACAAGCTCATTTGTTGGAACTTTTTTCCAGGTGGTTGCGCCTTAATATCAATACCAGTGGTTAATAAATGTTCTGGGTCTGTTAGGACCAATGAGGCTTGCCCGCCACCAAACATCTTAACAAAGATTTTAGCAAACTGCTCTGCAATCGCATCAAATGTTGATTGGAATCGTGTAATCACTTCCGTATCCATCTCGGACATTGTCTCTTGTAAATTATCTTTAGCCGCAATTAGGTCTTGCTTTTGTTGTGTCAGAAAATCATACCGTTCTTTAACTGTTTTATACTCATCGATAGCATTCAAATTAACATGACCAATTTCATCCAAGCCTTGTTTTAACAATTTCAACTTTGTCCTAATTGTCGCAATGTCAAGATTTAACATCTCAGATTTTGCAAACTCAAATGACGTGTCATAAGTTGTTTCTAGCAACTGTTCATTAGTATTAATAGATGATCGGAGTTCACCCAAACGACCATTGTATTGCGAAATATTCGTCAGCATTTCACTAACTGTATCTTGGATAATACTTAATTCACTGTTCGTTGTATCATATTGCTCCTGAACTTGCTGTAACTCAAATTTTAGCGTTTCCAAATCCTGTTCGGCGGTCATTTTCTGTTGTTGCACATCTTTTAGTTGTTGTGCCAAACGTTTTTGAACATCATTCTTATCTTGCTTCAAATCAGTAATTTGCTGTTGAATGGTTTTAACCTGATTTTGTTCAGCATTTTTCTGCTCAAGTAAGTCTTTTTTTCGAGTAGTCAATGAAGATAACGTTGCCTCAGCTTTAGCAAAAGCTGATTTGAAGTCACTGATTTGCTGATCTGCTTGTGCAATCTCAGATTCCAGGTCCGACCGCTGCCGCAAATAGTCATCCAAATTCTGTTGCAATTTTTGTTGTTGCGCAGACAACTCAGCAATAGACTGTTCGTTTTGATCAACAGATGCTTTCTTATGCTGAGAATCAGCAGCCAACTGATAGTCATATTGTAACGCAGCTTGTTCCTTTTTGACTTGTTTGAGCGTTGATTGTGCTAATTGTAAATTAGCTTTATTGTTTTGCCATTCTTCGTTAGCTGATAACACTCGTGCCTGCTGTTGATTGAACGCTTCTGTAACTTCCTTAAGCTGCTGATCGATTTGTTTAACTTGCTGTTCTAATGCCAGCGTAGCCTGATGTAATTCAGACTCTTGTTGCGTTAATTGGTCGATCTCAGTTTTTTGAGAAAGTAAACCATTACCATGCTGACGCGTGGCTCCTCCGGTCATTGATCCACCAGCATTCATGATTTGTCCATCCAAAGTAACTAAACGGACACGATGTTTTAATTGCTTAGCCATCGGAATAGCTGCTGACATATCGGTAACAATCACCGTGGTTCCTAATAGGTTCGCAATAATATTTTGGTAGGCCGCTGCTGTTGTCACTAAGCTTGATGCAACCCCCACAAATCCAGGTAGGTTCTGGGCCATTGCTATCTGATAATCTGGTAACTGACGTGCTTTAATTGTCGTTTGTGGCAGAAAAGTAACCCGCCCTAAACGATGTTTAGCCAAATATTGAATGGCCGATTTTCCAGCCTGTTCATTTTGAACAACAACATGTTGCAATGCTGACCCTAATGCTGTTTCAATGGCAACCCGGTGTTGATCATCAACCGAAATCAAGTTCGCAATAACATCTTGAATGCCTTCAAATTGCTGTTGCGCCTTCATCAAGTTTTTAACACCTTGATAATAACCATCATAATTTTCTGATAAGTGTTGTAACGATTGCAACCGTGTACTTAACCGTTGTTCCTGCTCCATCTTTGTAAACCAAGCTTGTCGCTCAGTATTACGTTGTTGCTCCAACTCTTGGCCTTTTTTCTTAAGTTCTTCAAATAACCTCTGAGCCTCAGTTAATGTTTTCTCTGTCTGATCAACATGTTGATGTTGCTCTTCAACCAGACTATTCGCCTCAGCTAACCGTTGATCGATTTTCGCTTGACGTTGGCGTAGTCGTAATGATTCTGCATCACTACGTTGGTTTTCTTGAGCTAAATAATTCTGCTCATTTTTAGCACTCGTCAAATCTTGCATAATAGCAACTAAATCATGACGAACTTGCTCAATAGTGGTATTGAGCTTTGCTAATTTAGTTTGCGGATGACTATCAGTTGCTTGCTGGATTGCTTGTTGATAATGCGTATATTTAGCTTGCTGATCGGTTAGCTCTTGTAAACAAGTTTGATATGTTTCATCAAGTGAAGTTAAACGCTCAGTTGCTACTTTTAAACGATTATTTAAGTCAGTCGTTGTTTCAGTTCGATTTTTAAGACGTTCTGACTGCAAATTTTGTTCACCAGTCAATTGTTCAACTTGCTTGATACTTTCTAGCAAGACTTCTTGCAGTTTTTGTTGTTTTTCATTCAACGCAATTTGTTCTTGCCTAAATTCTTCCAGCTCTTTTTTCTTAGTATTCACAACTTTTTGTTGCGTATCATAGTCATCTTGAACCGTTGTTAATTTGGTCGTTAACTCGTCTTTTTCTTGATACCAATCAAGTAACTCAAGTACAATTCGTGATTGATCCAACTGATCATAAGAGGCTTTGGTTGTTAAATAATCTTCCGCTTTTGCTGATTCTTGCGCCAATGGTTCAACGCGTCCTTGTAATTCATACAAAATATCAGTAATACGCGTTAAATTATCATGGACATCGCCTAGTTCTTTTTCTGCTTTATCTTTATTTTGCTTATATTTATAAACACCCGCAACATCCTCAATAATACTGCGTCGTTCAACTGGTTTTGCGCTAAAAATACTTTCAACACGCCCTTGTGAAATAATAGAAAAGCTTTCACGGCCTAGCCCTGAATCCATAAACAATTCATGAATGTCCTTCAGCCGTACCTGCACCCCATTGATTTGATAGTTTGAATCACCATTGCGGTATAACGTTCGTGTGATTGTAATTTCTGAATAATCTGAATTTAAATAATGGTCAGTATTATCAAAAGTTATTGCAACCTCAGCACGATTTAAAGGCGCCCTTTCTGACGTACCGCCAAAAATAACATCGGCCATTTTATCACCGCGTAATCCCTTGGCAGACTGCTCACCCATTACCCAGCGAATTGCTTCAATAATATTTGATTTTCCTGATCCATTGGGGCCGACAACCCCGGTAATACCTGGCATAAATTCAATTTTAGTTCGTTCAGCAAACGACTTAAAACCAGTTATTTCCAAAGTTTTTAATTTCATTTCATAGTCCTAGTTGTTCATTAAAGTTTGGTAAGCTTTTCGGGCAGCCGCTTTTTCGGCATCCTTGGTAGATTTACCTTCACCAGTTGCTAATGGTTTACCATCAACGGATACTTGTATCGTAAAGACTTGCTCATTATTAGAAATAGCTCGCTCGTCAAGCTTTTCATAAGAAATTTTAACTGTTCCATGTCGTTGCAAAAACTCTTGTAATTTAGATTTATAATCTACAAATTGATCATAGAAACCTTCATCAATCTTGACAAACATAATTTCTTTCAAAAAATCCATAACAACTTTTTGTCCTTGATCTAAGAACAAAGCACCGATGAATGCTTCCCATAAATCTTCTAACAATGAATCTCGATTTCGGGCCCCAGATAATTCTTCTCCACGACCTAATTGCACATAACGATCTAGATGCAACTCACGTGACAAAGCTGCGAACGCCCTTGTTTGGACCATTGAAATCCTCAACTCTGTCAATCGACCTTCATCCCAGTTTGGAAAACGTTGAAATAAGTAGACCGCCGTGGATTGTTGCATAATAGCGTCTCCTAAAAACTCAAGACGTTGATAATCACCCCCAGTGTAACCCGGGTGCTCATTGATATAGTTTGCTTGTGTTAGTGCTTCTTCCAACAACGTTAAGTCATTAAAATGAATGTGGTGTTCTTTTGCTAAGTCTGCTTGTAATTGTTTAAACATAGTCCTACCTTCTTTTATATATACACCTTTCTATTATACCAGACATTAATTACCTATATTATTTTTTAGTAAAAAAACTGAGATAGAATTTCTTCTACCTCAGTTTATATGATATTGCCTATTTTGATATGATAATTAACAAATTTACTTCGCGCTTGCTGCAATGTAATCAACAGTATTATTAACTGTAATTAACTTTTCGGCGTCCTCGTCTGAAATTTCAGCACCAAATTCGTCTTCCATTTCTAAGACTAATTCAACAAAGTCAATTGAGTCTGCATCAATATCTTTTGTTAAGTTAGTTTCACCAGTTATACTAGCTGGATCTAATTCAAAATGATCAGCAACTAATGTGATTACCTTATCTAAAATTTCCTGTCGTTCCATGATAACTACTTCCTATTCTTAAATCATTTACCCTAAGCGTATCTTATTTTTATCGTAACGTCTAATCTACTCAGCCGATTTTGACAAATCAGACTTATGCTCTGCAACAAATGCCTCTGTCTTTGAAACAAGGTTAGTTTCTAACATAGTATGTATCTGTCCCATTGTGTTGGCAACTGCACTAGGCCCAGCCGAACCGTGAGTTTTAACAACTGGTGCTTTAACCCCAATAACGACTGCTCCACCATGTTGCGAATAGTCTAACTGTGACTGAATGTCTTTCATGGCTGGTTTCAACATTAATCCAGCTAATTTAGTTTTGACATTACCGTCTAGAATAGCATGCTTAATTAAGCGTAGCATTGCAAGGGCTGTTCCTTCAGTTGCCTTCAAAGCTGCATTACCTGAAAATCCATCGGCAACCACAACATCTGCTGGACCTTGTAGCAGGTCACGAGATTCTACATTTCCTACGAAGTTCAAATAAGACTGTGATGCACCATGCTTTAACAGTTGATGTGCTTCTTTATGAATTGGATCACCCTTATCTTCTTCGGCACCATTATTCAATAGTCCAACACGCGGATTATCATACCCTAGAACCTCTTGCGCATAGAATGATCCCAAAATACCATATTGATATAAATGAGTTGAGCGATTTTCAGCATTCGCACCAACGTCCATCATAGCAAAGGCATCATGTGGGCCATCAAGTGCTGGTAAAACAGTTAATAGTGCTGGACGATCAATGCCGCGTATACGACCTACCGTGAAAATACCGACCGCTAGTAAGGCACCAGTATTTCCGGCTGAAAAGATTGCCTCTGCTTCCCCATCTTTAACAGCTTGTGCTGCCATAACTAAAGAGCTTTGCTTTTTACGACGAATGGCTTTAACTGGTTCTTCACCCATCTCTACAATTTCATCAGATTGTATTAACGTTAAACGTTCTTCATTTTTCACTAATGGCTTTACTTTATCTAATTGACCAAATAGCAAAAATTCTGTATCTGGCATGTTATCACGTGCTTGTTCAATACCAGCTACAATCGCTTCGGGTGCATTGTCACCACCCATTGCATCAACAGCAATTTTATACATAATTGACTCCCTCACGGATTTATTTCTTTTTATAATTGCAATGCTATAAAATGTAACACATTTTATCTTCCTGGTAAAAATATAAAGTAACTTTTAATCAAAATTACGATATCGACCCATTGTTTCTGATAACATTTCAGCTAATCCGGCCATCTCTGGCGATTTATCCCAATCAGGCTGTGAAACAATTTCAATCGCTTCTTCCTGGGCAACGTTCATCATAGCCAAGTCAGCAATGGGATCACCAACTCTAAACTCTGGTACACCTGATTGACGATTTCCTAAAACATCACCTGCACCACGTAATTCTAAGTCCTTTTGAGCTAAGACGAACCCATCGGTCGTCTCAACCATCGCTTCCATACGGTCAATACCATACTGAGTTTTGGGGTCGCTTACTAAGAAAGTATATGCTTGCCGTTCACCACGCCCAACTCGACCACGTAATTGATGCAGTTGCGATAAGCCAAATCGATCAGCATCCAAAATCAACATCATGGTTGCATTTGACACATCAACACCAACTTCAATCACGGTTGTTGCCACCAAAACTTGAAATTGGTTCGCTTTAAACGCTGCCATAATACTATCTTTTTCTTCATTCGATAACCGTCCGTGTAATAAACCAACGTTAAACTTAGGAGCAAAGTAGGCCGACAGTTCTTCATAAACCGCTTGCGCATTTTGAACATCCAACGTTTCAGATTCTTCAATTAAGGGGGTCACAACATAAGCTTGAGCCCCCGTCGCTAGCTGCTCTTTAACAAACTGAATAGCCTTTTCGAATTTATTATGACGTAACCAATATGTTTTAATTGGTTTACGACCTGCAGGTAATTGGTCAATAATTGACACATCCATTTCACCATATGCTGTAATAGCTAAAGTTCGTGGGATCGGTGTCGCAGTCATAGCCAAAATATCTGGGTTGACCCCTACTTTTCGAAGGGTCGCCCGTTGTTGCACACCAAAACGATGCTGTTCATCGATAACCGCCAGGCCAATATTATGAAACGCAATATCTGGTTGAATCAACGCATGTGTTCCAATCAAAATATCAATATCACCATCCGCTAAATCTGATAATATTTGTCGCCGAGCTGCCGCTTTAGTCGCCCCTGTTAATATTTCGACGCGAACTTCATTTGGATTAAAATAATTTCCTATCGTGCGCGCATGTTGTTGTGCCAAAATTTCAGTTGGAGCCATTAAAGTTGCCTGCATGCCCGCAGTAATTGTTGCGTACATCGCTAATGCAGCAACAACTGTTTTTCCCGACCCAACATCACCTTGTAGCAAACGATTCATATGTACAGGTCTTCGCATATCACGCACAATTTCGTTGACGACCTTTTTTTGTGCAGTTGTTAATTCAAAGGGCAATGTTTTAATAAATGCCTTTAACTTTTGATTGTCAAAGTCCACTGAACGTCCTTGATTTTGTCGATCCATTTGTTTGATAACTTGCAACCGCATTTGAAAAACAAAAAATTCCATAAACGATGCGGTACGACGCGCTTTTTCGGCCATGAGTTCATCATCAGGTGCATGCATACCGAAAATGGTATCGTGATAATTCAATAAACGGTATCTACGTCGAATATCTGCTGGCACAATTTCCTGCGTCAGTAAGTCACCATATTTACCTAAGGCCTGAAAGACTAAATCTTTAATCGTACCTGCCTTTATCTCCTTTGAAGAAGGATAAATAGCTTCTAACTCATTTTCGTTGTTTTTAGGCATGATTTTAATAGCCGATAAACTTTGATGAGTCTTACTATATGTGCCATAAACCGCAACTTCTTCACCAACCACAATATTTTTCTTTAACCAAGGCTGGTTAAAAAAAGAAATTTGAATCGTATCATGCGATACCGTTAGCCTAAAATTTAAGCGTGTCTTTTTAAACCCCATCCGGCTAACAACTGGCGGAGACGTGACCAAGCCTTTAAACGTTACTTTCTCGCCATCCAGCGTTTCAGAAGGTAATTTTTGTGCTAAATCATTGTAACGCCTTGGATAATACGTTAATAAATCATCAATTGTAAACACACCCAATTTATTAAGGGCTTGTTCACGTTTTGGACCAACACCTGACAATTCTGCAATACTATCCATTAAGCTTGGCATATGCCCCCCTCCTTTCTGACTAAACGACTAAAAGGTCCTTAGTAACTTATGCACCAAAGACCTTTTAAATAAATTCTGACATGTTTTTTATTGTGCATTTAAACTGAATAACACATTAGATCACTATTCAACTGATAGCAAAATTGGGTATAGTGGTTGACCACCATCATGAATTTCAAATTCTAATTCATCATCTAGTGCTTCGCCAGCTTTCTGTAGCGCTTCAGCTGCATTAGTTGTTGAATCCTGACCATAATAAATCGTAACCACTTCTGAATCTTCATCGACCATTTTTGCCAACAATTCTGATGCAGCTTGATCAATATTTGCATCAGGAACTGCAACAACAATTTCGCCGTCTAATAGACCAATGGCATCCCCAGCTTGGATAGATAACCCATTAATCGTTGTATCACGAACAGAAGTCGTCACCGATCCAGATTTAACTTCAGGAATCATTGCAGACATAGCTGCTTCATTCTCATCAAGTGACTTCAATTGGTCATATCCTAGAACAAGCGCTGTCAATCCTTGTTGAATCGTCTTCGTTTTCACGACTTTAACAGGTACATCGGCTAGAGAAACAGCTTGTTCAGCTGCCATAAAGATATTACCATCATTAGGCAATATAATCGCACTTGCCGCATGACTATCTTTAATGGCCTGTAACAAATCTTGTGTTGCAGGTGCTTGTTTACTATCAATAATGACAGTTGCTCCTGCAGAAGCGAAAATTTCTTTGATACCTTCCCCTGCAGCAGTTGTAATAATTGCTATTTCAGGGCCATTTTCATTACCTTCATCAGCTGATTGAGACTTTTGTTCAGCTGCAACACTAGCTGCTTCAGCTTGCTGATCACGCATATTATCTACTTTAACTTTACGTAGTGACCCAAATTGGGTTCCCCAGTTAATAACATCACCTGGGTCCTCTGTATGAACGTGAACCTTGACAACATCATCATCGTTAATGACAAGTAATGAGTCTCCCAAACCAGCAAGATGATTATAAAATGTATCATAATCAAACTTCTGATTATAGGTCGTTCCCTTGGCAATATCCACCATAATTTCAGTACAGTAACCATACTGGATATCTTCTGGATTCAATTCACCTTGCACACCAGCGTTGTGTAATGAAAGAACCATCGCATCAAGATTAGCATTGTCTAACTCGGTTTTTACTTCTTGACCAGACAATACGGCGTAAAAAGCACTCAAAACAATCACTAATCCTTGACCACCAGAATCAACAACACCAACTTCTTTTAAAACTGGCAATAATTCTGGCGTTGAGGCAAGGGCTTTTTCAGCTGCCTCTAATGCATCTCCTAGGACTTGGGTAGCATCATCAGTTTTTTTCGCTGTCTGATTTGCGGCTGAAGCGGCCTCACGAATAACTGTTAAAATAGTTCCTTCAGTTGGCTTCATAACAGCTTTATAAGCTGTTTCAGCACCACCCATTAAGGCATCCGCTAAATCACGAGCTGACAAAGTTTGCTTATCAGCAATTTTAGCCGCAAAACCACGAAATATTTGAGACAAAATAACTCCCGAGTTTCCACGAGCTCCCATCAATAGACCTTTTGCCGTTGCTTGAGCTAACTTACCGAGATGGGTATCATTTTCATTACGTTCGTACTCGGCACCACTAGCCATCGACAAAGTCATATTGGTTCCTGTATCTCCGTCAGGAACGGGGAAAACATTCAATTTATTTATTTTTTCCGCATTATTTTTTAACGCATCCGCTGCTGCGTTAATCATTTTACCAAACTCATCGTTGGTAATTGTCGTTACAACTTCCACAGTATTCAACTCCTTATAACCAGGCTAATCCCCTAGCATACGTACGCCTTGAACCGTCACATTTACCTCACTAGCAACAATGCCTAACATAACGTTCAAATCATTTTTAACACGTGATTGTACACTCTTAGAAATTTCGGAAATTTTCATGCCATATCCAACAATAATATGAACATCTACCGTGACACCACCATCTTGTTGGCGAACAACAACACCCTTTGAGAAGTTATCACCGTTCAATATCTGATTCACACCATCACGCAACGGATTTTGACTGGCCATACCGACAACACCATAGTTATCAGTTGTTGCACCACCTACAATCGTTGCAATGACGTCATTTTCAATTTCAATAGCACCTTGTGCTGTTTGGATCTTTACTGCCATTAGAATGACCTCCATATAAAGCTAATACTATTCTACCACAAGCTTGGCATTAGTACCGGCTAGTAATCGCCGCAATCATTTTTATGCCGTATAAAAGAAAAAAGCTACCAAACGGCAGCTTTTTATCTTATACACGCTCAATTGAGCCGTTCTTCAAACCAGCCTTCAAAGTACGAGCTGATAGGTACACCTTCTTAGGTGCTGAACCGTTAATCTTAACCGTTACTTTTTGCAAGTTAGGCTTCCAGCTACGACTACTTGAATTAAGGGCGTGTGAACGTTGTTTACTATAACGAGTACGCTTTCCATTGACTGCATCAACTGCCATATGTTTACCCTCCAATCTTAAGCTCTTTTAAATTCAGTGCTTTTATTTACTTGAATAATAATACCAAACCCTTGCACAATAAGCAAGGGTTTTCTGTAAAGTATTTTTACTTTACAGTTTTTTTACTGATCAGCAGTTTGCCCAATTAAATCTCGGCTTTGGATAACAGCCACGATACCACTTTTAAAAGAAAAATGATTGACCGTACCGTCGAACTCATTTGAAGAAAACGAAAATGGATTCCCTGACCAGTTAGTTAATCGGTATTTTTCATCGTCTAGCGTCAAACCACTGACTGGTGTTAATGGCATGAAACCAAGATACTTCATCGTTGGCTCTTTTTCAATCGTATGCGCACCAGGTAAAAAGAATGAAATGCGATTAATCCGATCGATTATCGTAATTTTTTCAACTATGGCTGAAAAACGTGGTTGCGTAAAAATCCAAATATTCGATAATAATTGATCTATACGACCACCCGTTGCACCATAAATTTCAATTTCGTCTGGTTGGTAATTTTTTTCAACCAGACTTAACAATAATTCGGTATCCGTATCATCCTTTTCAGGCTTAACACTAACAATTTTAGGTAATTGATCAACTAACTTTTGTTGTTCTTCAGTAGTTACGGAGTCAAAATCGCCAACTGTTAAAATCGGAATTTGTCCCAAATTCAACAAGCGCAACGACCCACGGTCTGCAGCCGCCCATGGTCCGGCAAGTCGCCCGCTCTTTAAATCATCTGGCCATTCTGTTACTGGTCCACCAATCAACAAACGTATTCGTTTCATTAGTCAGCCGTAACTTCCTTCAATTTTGCAATCTTGGCTGCAGGATCCACTTTATCATAAACATAAGAACCAGCTACTGCTACCGTTGCGCCGGCGTCATAAGCCATCTTAGTCGTTTCATCATTAGCACCACCATCAATTTCAATGTCGAAATCATAGCCCTTTTCACGTTTAATTTGATCCAAAGTAGCGATTTTCTCGATCATTTCAGGTAGGAACTTTTGACCACCAAACCCGGGGTTAACAGTCATTACCAATACTTGATCAACCATATACAAAACTGGTTCGATCAAAGAAACTGCTGTGCCGGGATTAATGACAACTTCTGCTTTGATACCATGGCCTTTAATTTTTTGCAACGCACGATGAATATGGTTCGTTGCCTCATAATGCACACCAATAATATCTGCACCAGCAGCCGCAAAATCATCAATATAGCGTTCAGGTTCAACGGCCATTAAGTGAACGTCCAGTGTCATATTACTTACTTTACGCAATGCTTTTACCCAATTTGGTCCATAGGCAATAGCTGGCACAAATGAACCGTCCATCACATCAATGTGTAATAACTCGGCCCCTGCATTTTCCACTAATGCTACATCATGGGCTAAATTCAAGTAATCCGCAGCTAAAATAGATGGTGCAACTTTAATTGTCATAATTTTTATCCTCTTTAAAAGTACTACTTAATGTTTTTTATCATGTTTATTATAAACCGGGCGTCGACCCGCAATCAAATCATAAAATAATTTATAATTCTCATATCTGCTAGCCATAATTTCCCCTGCAACCACAGCTTCTTTCACTGCACAACCAGGTTCATTCAAATGAACACAACCTCGAAATCGACAGTTACTTGAAAAATGGTTGAAGTCTCGAAAATACTGTCCCAATTCGCGGGCAGGCATATCAAAAACTTCAAAGGCTGAAAAGCCTGGTGTATCGGCTACAAAACCATCAAACAAATTAATTAATGCAACTTGGCGGGTCGTATGACGACCACGACTCAACGCCTGTGATACCTCACCAGTAGCTAAATTAAGCTCTGGTGAAATATGATTCAGTAGCGTACTTTTTCCAGCACCAGTTTGTCCCATTAAAACAGTTAACTTATCTGCTAGTAGCTGCTCAACCTGACCAAGACTCGTTTCATCAAAAGCCTCCTCTGGTAAGATAACTTGATAACCAATCTGACGGTACCCATCAGCAATCATAGCAAACATCTTTTTTTCTTCACTATTCAGTAAATCGGTTTTCGTAAAATAGATAACTGGTTCTATACTTTTCTCTTCAAGTGCGACAAGTTGACGATCCAACAAATTACTTGACCAATCCGGCATTTTCACTGCCGTAACAATAATTACTTGATCAACATTAGCCACCGGCGGACGGACAATACTATTCTTTCGTTCGTCAATAGCAAGAATGTACCCTTCTGTAGCTGTTTCAGCACTAAAAGTGACCCAATCACCCACCAATGGTTTTAAAGATTTTTTACGAAAATTTCCCCGTGCGCGGGTTCGAAAAGTTTTGCCTTCTGCTGTTAAGACATCATAAAAGCCCGCTAATGCTAGCTGAATTTGTCCATGATATTCTGCCATCTAAACTCCTATCTAATTTAACTAATCTGACTCTGATGATGAACTAGATGATTGCGAACTCTCTGATTCTGGTTCACTAGTTGAATCAGACGTCGTATCCTCAGACTCACTGCTTGATGAACTATTTTGCGATGAACTACTACTCTCGCGTCCACTATCATTATCACTTTCGCGCTCGCTACTGCTATCATCATTATTGCTTGATGATTTTGATTTGCTACTTGATGAATGAGATGCCGCATTTGGACCATTTGAAATCGTCACTAGCAAGACATCACTTTTAGTGAGCTTACTACCCGGTGTCATTGATTGCGAAACGGCATAGCCAGCTGGAATACTATTTGAATAAACACTATTAAAATCAACTGATACACCATTACTCTGTGCCCAGGCACTAACTGTACTTTGGGCCTTACCAGTAAAATTAGGTACCGTATAGCTCTTTGGACCAGTTGAGACTTTGAATTTTACCTTAGTTTTGCTTGGTGCCACACTGTCTTCTGCATCCACGTTTTGTGACACAATGTAACCCTTCGGTACCGTGTCACTGGCTTCTTCCTTTTTCGTGACTGTAAAGCCTTTATCTTCTAGTCTGTCGCTAACTGTACTGTACTTTTCATTGACGTAATCACCAAAGCGTACTTTTGCTGGTCCGTTAGAAACAACTAAGTCAATCACTGAATTTGCTGCCACTGTTTTACCGACCTTTGGCTTAGTTTGAATGACCTTACCACGATCAATATCACTTGAATGCTTCGTCGTAATATCACCCATCTTTAATCCGTCTTCATCCAAAGTCTTTTCAGCATTCGCTTGTGTCATACCGCGTACATCAGAAACATGAACATTATCTGGTTGCATTGCACCATAGACACCAAAGCCACCAATTATAATCACCAGTGCTAGTAATGCTAACCATATATATCGGCGACGCCGTTTATTTTTAGATTTAGCGGCAGATTGTTGCTTTTTTTCACTAGCGTCTACATGATCTTCTTTTACAAGTGGTTCAGGTTTTTTCGTTTCAACTGGACGTTGACTCGCCACTTCCTTAATTTGTGCCAACGGAATAACCTTGGTCTCAGTATCATCTTCTTCAGCATCATTTGGATCATGCCAAACTGGTTCATTGATCCGATTTGGTGACAAGACGGTCTCTAAATCATCTGACATCGCTTGGGCTGAAGTGTATCTGCTCATCGGACTTTTAGCTGTTGCTTTGAAAATAACATTTTCCAACGCCTGTGGCACACGTGGATCGACCTCTCTTACTGATGGCATTGGATTTTGAGCGTGCTTAACGGCAATTGCAACCGCCGTTTCACCTTCAAATGGTACATGTCCGGTAATCATTTCATACAGCATAATTCCTAATGAATAAATATCACTACGATTAGAAGCAACTTCACCACGAACCTGTTCAGGCGCCATATAATGGACAGACCCAATTGCTGTATTTGTTTGCGTCATACCAAATGATGTCTGTGCTCTAGCAATTCCAAAATCTGAAATTTTTGCTTCGCCTTCATTGCTGATCAAAATATTTTGCGGTTTTAAATCGCGATGAATAATCCCAGATTGATGGGCAACTGCTATTCCAGCCAGAATCTCTTGCATAATATCAACAATCCGACTAACTGGAATCGGCCAATTCTCTGCAATATAGCGTTTTAAATCCATTCCTGAAACAAACTCAGTTACTAAATACTGTGAGCCACCTTCTTCACCATAATCGTATACTTGAATAATATTTGGGTGCAAGATAGCTGATGTCGCAGCAATTTCATTATTGAAACGACGACGAACAGCCTCATCATCTCGCATGTCCAAACGCATCAGCTTTAACGACACGTCTCGATCTAAAATAATATCATGCGCACGATAAACGTTAGCCATACCACCTTCGCCAAGTGGTTCTACAATGCGATATCGTTCACCAATTAATTGATCTATTCGCATTTAGTAGTCCTCACTTTCTTGGTGACCAATAAGTACAGTCACATTGTCTGATCCGCCAGCATTATTTGTATTCGTAATTAACTTCGTAACCGCATCAGCAATATCATTAGCTGATAAAACCGTTTGTAAGATATTTTCGTCACTGACATGTTTCGGCATACCATCTGTCGTCATCAAAACATAGTCATCAGGATATAAATTAATCGCAAACAAATCTGGTTTTGAATCATCTGTTACACCTAGTTGACGTGTAATTAAATGCCGTCCAGGATGGGTCACTGCCTCATCTTCTGTAATTGCACCTTCTTGCAACAATTCATTTGCCAAATTATGATCTACTGTTAATTGTCTCATTTGACGTTGTCGAATGACATAGGCTCTGGAATCACCAATATTAGCAATTATTAGTTGATTTGCCAATATTACCGCAATCACTAAAGTTGTTGCCATACCATTTAGCGTTCGATAACGTTGGGCCGTCTTCACAATTGTGTCATTTTCATTATTCACCTGTTCAATTAGCCACTGCTTAGCTGTTTCGACTGTGCTAATCGTCGATTGTTGCCATTGATTACCAATGTGGGAAACAGCCATCGTCGCTGCAACATCCCCACCATTTTGGCCACCAACACCATCAGCAACAATAGCTAGCTGCGCACCTGATTGATTGATAAAAACACTGACATAATCTTGATTTTCGGCACGCATACGGCCAGTGTCAGATGCATATGCTATTTTCATATCTTATCATCCCTTCATCACTACAATCTATTATTGTTTAACTAATGTCGCTATAAAGAAACCATCTGACTGAAAATCATCAGGGTACACGTGTAACATGCCTTGATCATCCAAAACATCTAAGTTATTGACTGTTTTAGTAGGCACTAATTTAAACTCACTATGGCTTGCTAAAAAGTCATTGATAACATCTTCATTTTCAGTTTGCAAAATTGTACATGTACCGTAAACAAGACGGCCACCCTTTTTTAACTTACTTGCAACTGCTTCTAAAATGGCACGTTGAATTTTCTGTAATTGGTAACTATCTTGTAATGTTTTTTCATACCTAATTTCTGGCTTCCGTCGTAACAATCCAAAGCCTGAACAAGGCGCATCCACTAAGATACGATCAAATGTCTCATCTTCATACTTTTCACTCACTTTGCGCGCATCCAAAACTTGTGTTTCTATGCGGTCTGCAACATGTAATCGATTGGCATTTGCTTTAATCAATTTAGCCTTGTGATCATGAATGTCTAACGCGACAACATGACCACCTTGTGCTTGGTCCAGGTACGTAGCAATTTGCGTCGTTTTACCACCTGGTGCAGCAGCAGCATCAAGCACTTTACTATCTGGCATAATCTCCAGACTGGGAGCCATTAGCATAGCTGATTCATCCTGTAAGGTTAACAAACCATCTTGAAAAGCCTGTGAGCCAGCAACATGACCACCAGAAACCAATAATGCATCAGGAGTGACTTCAGAAGATGCCACATGATACCCATCGTCTTCTAAAAACTTCGTCACCGCTGCTGGTGAAGTCAGCTCATAGTTTACACGTACTGATTGCTTTGGCGCTTCATTAATTGCCGATGCAATAGCAACTGTCTTAGACCAACCAAGCTGGTTATTTAACGTTTCAATTAACCATAATGGTAGCGATGTTTCAATTGATAAACGTTGTGTTTCTTCTTCAATGCCTTCAAAGTCGGCCAGACCTTGTCTTTGGATTGCATGCAAAACACCTGTAACGAACTTTCGCGTACCATCATGGCCACGACGTTTTGCAATATTAATGGCCTCATCAAAAATTGCATGGTCTGGAATTTTATCCAAATATTTCATCTGAAATAATGAAATATACAATAACTCACGCACCCAGGCATCCAGCTTCTGTGGTTGCTTAATAAACGGTGTTAGCCAGTACTCTAAAGTTAATCGGTGTTGGATTACACCGTAAACCATTGTTGTCAACAGATGAACGTTCTTCTCCGACAAATTGGCTTGCTTAATCATACTATCTAGTTGCAAATTAGAGTATGCCCCATTGTGCACTTTTTCTAAAACACGAACCGATAAAGCACGGGGGTTAGTTAATTCCCAATTAGCAATTTTTTGGTTACTTTTTTTACTCATAAGTAATTACTTGATCTCCCTCTGCAAAATTTGCATGACCATTTAGATAGGCCGTGATTGCCATTTTAGGCTTACCAGCAGGCTGTAATTCATCAATTGCAATTACATGTCCATCGCCAGCCGCCAACCATAGTTCATGCTTTCCTTTTTTCACAACCGTGCCCGGCTTTGCATCTGTCGTCTCATCAACCAGATGTGTTTGTTGAATTTTCGTCCGCGTGCCATTAATTGATGTGTGGGCAATTGGAAATGGAAACAATCCTCTAACATGATTATGGATAACTTGAGCTGGTTTTGTAAAATCAAGAATCTCTTCCTCAGATTGAATGTTAGGTGAAAAGCTTACTTTATCAACATCTTGTGGTACAGGTGTCACATCCCCTGAAATTAATTTTGGCAAAGTAACTAATAATAAATCACGACCTAATAAACTTAATTTCTCAAACAGTGAACCAGTATTGTCTTCAGGTAGAATTGGCAATTCTTCTTGCGCAATAATATCTCCCGCGTCCATGGCTTTAATCATATACATGATTGTAACCCCAGTCTTTTCATCACCATTTAAAACAGCGTAGTGAATTGGTGCCCCACCACGGTATTTAGGTAGTAATGATGCATGGACATTGATAGCCCCCATTTTAGCAGCAGCTAATAGCTTGGTTGGTAAAAATTGTCCATAAGCAGCTGTAATAATGAAATCGGGTGCTAATGAAATAATTTGTGCCATTTCTTCAGAACCAGATAATTTATTTGGTTGTAATACAGGAATATTAGCCGCCACTGCTACTTCTTTCACTGGTGTTGGTTTAAGCGTACGCTTACGCCCCACCGGCCGATCTGGTTGTGTCAAAACAGCCAGTACATCATAAGCTGAATCATCAATTAAACTTTGTAAAATAGGGGCCGCAAATTCCGGTGTACCCATGAAAACAATACTTGTCATTGCTTTTAACTCCTTTATTATATGTATGATAATATCAACCATTTAGGCAGTATTATCTGTAACTACATGAAATTAATGGGCTCACGATCGATCATGATTGTAACCCCTTTTTTTTGTAATTGCTGACCTTTTTGCATTAAACTTGCAAGCGCCTGCATTAACTTGTCATCATGCCGATATTTAATAACTAAACGATAATAATATTTATTTTTTATACGTGGAATCGTCCCTGTGGCCGGTCCTAGCATAATCGTTTCATTGTCCACAATATCTTTCAACCAATTAGCAACTTCATAGGCCGCCTTTGCTGATTCATCAACTTTTTCATGTGCAAATTTGATTTGAATCGTAAAATAATACGGCGTATATCGCCAAGCATGTCTGAAAGTCATTTCTTGGTGGTAAAAAGCCTCGTAATCTTGCTGTCTAGCGAATTGAATCGCATAATGATCCGGATTGAAAGTCTGCATAATAACATTGCCGGCTTTATCCCCTCGACCAGCGCGACCAGAAACTTGAGTCAGTAATTGAAATGTACGTTCTGAGGCACGAAAATCAGGCAATGATAAGGTTGTATCAGCATTTAAAACACCAACCAAGGTAACATTGGCAAAGTCTAACCCTTTGGCAATCATTTGGGTTCCCAATAAGATATCAGCCTCATGGTTACCAAAAGCAGTCAACAAACGATCAACTGATCCCTTTTTGCGCGTTGTATCAACATCCATACGTAATACCCGTGCCTGTGGAATTTGTTGCTGCAACTGTTCAGCTACTTTCTGTGTCCCAGTCCCAAACTGGCGAATCCTTGTTGAACCACAATTTTTACATTTCGTTGGGATAGTCTCACTATAACCACAATAATGACAAACTAATCGCGAAATATCTTTATGAACTGTCAATGCAACATCACAATTAACACAACGCGGTGTGTAACCACATTCACGACAAACTAAAAAATTCGCATAGCCACGACGGTTTAACATCAGGACAATTTGTTCCTTTTTAGCCAAACGATCTTTAACAGCCGCTAACAATTGTGGTGAAAAAACATCATCACCACCTTGTTTAATAGCCTCTCTCATATCAATGACATGTGTTTCTGGTAATGTACTATTCGTAGCACGATGGTTTAATGTTAATAATTGATAAACACCTTTTTGTGCACGTGCACGACTTTCTAATGATGGGGTTGCTGATCCCAAAACCAAGGTTGCATGATGATATTTTGCGCGCCATTGCGCAACATCTCGTGCGTGATATCTGGGATTTTCATCTTGCTTGTACGATGATTCATGTTCTTCATCAATGATAATAAGACCAATGTTTTTAAGGGGTGCAAAAACTGCTGATCTTGCACCAACCACTACATGCACCTCTGACCGTTGTACACGTCGCCATTCATCATAGCGTTCGCCATCAGATAGTCCCGAATGCATGACGGCAACATCATCACCGAAGCGACTCTTTACGCGACGCACCATTTGTGGTGTCAAAGTGATTTCAGGTACTAACATTAATGCTGTTTGTCCTACAGTCAATGCTTTTGCGATTGTCTGTAAATATATTTCTGTTTTTCCAGAACCTGTCACTCCTTCCAACAAGAAGGTTTTGGTATCATTTTGTGAAATATTATTTGCAATATTTGTATAGGCTTCCTGTTGCTCCGCATTTAAAGTTAAAGGTTGTGTTTTATTCACAGGGGTACTAAGTTTTGGGATTCGGTATGACTCCAGCGGCTTCTGAATAAGCCATCCCTTACTTTCTGCTTGTTTGACCGATGCATAATCTAATTTGTACGACTTGATCACTTCTTTAACTGGAACAAATAATCGTGGTGATTGTATCAGATAAGAAAGTAGTCGCGCCTGTTTCACTGCAGATGGACGTAATTGTGATCGTTGCTTTTCATAAAATTCTACTGACTTTATCGGCTTCAAAGCATTAATTTTTTTAACTTTTGCACGATTTTTTACAACGTAACTAATTTCAAGCACGCGTTGTTTTTGTAATTTCAATAAAGTAGGCACTAGCGCCATATCAACATTATCAGTATCAAAAGGCACCTCATCACGATCAATGAACAAAGCCTTGATTTCTGGTAAGTTGTCCAAACCATCTGGTTCAACGAGTCGCAACACCTTACTATATTTGGCACGCATCACGTTTGGCAACATCGTTTGCAACACACTGATACGAAACGCAAAGTTATAATTTGCAACCCAAATTGCTAACTGTAACAACTCATCATTTAAGACTGGCTCTAATTCAACAATCTGCATGATATCTTTTGATTTGTCAGATTTCTCTGCTTCATCAACAATTTCAGTCACAAAGCCTTGTACTAATCGGTTACCCTTACCAAAGGGAACAACCACACGCATACCTCTTACAAGCACTTCTGAAAAAAGACTCGGAATTTGATAGGTATATGGCTGGTTGGTTTGCATTGTCGGTACATCAACAATCACTCGTGCGTACATAAACTTTCTCCTTCCTAATCTTTCGTCAAAGTAATTAGTCACTTAATTTATTTTACCAGAATTCATGCAATCGACCTAATGATGGTTTAACTAATTACCAAATAAAAAGCCAGAACCACAATAGTTCCAGCTTTCATATATTATTATATTGAAATTATTTGTTATTGCTTAGCTTGCAATGCTTGAACATCGCGTGCAATCATAACTTCTTCGTCAGTAGCAACCTTCAAAACTGCTGCAGTTGAATCATTTGTTGACAAAATAACTTCGTCATCGCGTGATGCGTTCTTTTCTGCATTGATTTTGATACCCATGAATCCCAAACGCTTAATGATTTCTTCACGGACAGCTGCATCGTTTTCACCAATACCAGCAGTAAATGTCAGTGCATCAACACCACCAAGTTCAACATAGTATTGACCAATGTAACGAACAACACGATCGATAAAGATTTCCAATGCAAGTGCTGCGTGGTCATTAGTATCTGAAACGGCTTCCAAGTCACGCATATCAGAAGAAATCGTTGATACTCCTAATAATCCTGACTTTTTATTCAAAACGTCAAGCATCTCATCGTTTGACAAGCCTTCACGATTTTGGATGTAGTAAACAAGAGAAGGATCAACATCCCCTGTACGAGTGGCCATCATGACACCAGCTAATGGTGAGAATCCCATTGACGTATCATATGACTTACCATCCTTGATAGCAGTGATCGATGCACCAGCACCTAAGTGCAAAGTGATCAACTTCATATCTTCTAATTTCTTACCAAGCATTGCTGCAGTACGTTGTGCAACATACAAGTGTGATGTTCCATGTGCACCATACTTACGTGCACCATACTTTGTGTAATACTCATATGGCAAAGCATATAGGTAATTCTTCTTAGGCATTGATTGGTGGAATGCCGTATCAAATACAGCAACTGAAGTAGCATTTGGTAGCAACTTTTGGAATACTCGAATTCCCAATGCTTCTGATGCATTATGCAATGGTGCATATGCAGCTAAACGTTCTATTTTGTCAAGAGC
>Ga0079226_10000758_pt1 | contig 23623 bp, 20 predicted proteins | sample Poulit2014_FD_76345 | JGI IMG/M metagenome (GOLD analysis project Ga0079226, IMG submission 76345) | Agricultural soil microbial communities from Georgia to study Nitrogen management - Poultry litter 2014 | ecosystem: Environmental > Terrestrial > Soil > Agricultural land | place: USA: Georgia...
CCGACCCCAGCTAGCTCTGCAGAATTGCTGGCGGTGACTGATGACCGTTATCTATCGCTGATCGCACGCAGGGTGTTTCGTGCTGGACTCAGACATGCGCTGGTGGATGCTAAATGGCCTGATTTTGAGAAAGTGTTTTGGGGCTTTGACCCTGAAAAAGTGGTGCTGCTCAGTGCTGAGCACATTGAGCGCTTGATGCAAGACACACGGCTCATTCGTCACTTGGGTAAACTCAAAAGTGTGCCCCGTAACGCGCAAATGGTCTTGGACGTGCGCCAAGAATACGGCAGCTTTGGCGCGTTTTTAGCGCAGTGGCCAGAGCAGGATATTGTTGGTTTATGGCGCTATATTGCTCAACAAGGTCATCAAATGGGTGGCTTATCAGCGCCCAGTTTTTTGCGCATGGCCGGTAAAGATACTTTTATGCCCAGTCGCGATGTGGTTGCAGCGTTGGTGGCGCAAAAGATTATAAGCAAACAGCCCACCAGTCAGCGTGATTTAGCTGCGGTGCAGGAGGCTTTTAATAGGTGGCGGGCGCAAAGCGGGCGACCTTTATGTCAGTTATCGATGTTGCTGGCTTTGACGGTGAACCATTAAATAAGTCACATAATTGACCGATAACATTGCACTTTGTGTCAAGGCAAGGCATATTGCTGCGCTCAATCAGAAAGAAACCTTAACTGTATGTCTAATAAATTGATCAAGAGTATCGCTTTTGGGGTCAGCTGCTTAGCTTTGGCCTCCTGTGCTAATTTAAGCACTGAACAGCGTATGGCTGATACAGCTGAACGACAAGAACTGGAGCTCAATTCTCGAGCACTGGTTGCAGTACTGGATCGTTTTGAAGAGGCGCAACAAGCTGCCAGTGAGCTTAATGATGGCACAGCCTTTCAAACTTACAAACTGCCCGAGTTAAGTGACAGTTTGTTGGAGCGCAGTAAAAACCTGCTCGGCACCCCTTATCGTTATGGTGGTAGCAGCCGCAAATCAGGTTTTGATTGCAGCGGTTTTGTCAGTTATGTGTATAAAGAAGAGCTTGGTATTCAGCTGCCACGGACCACTTCTCAGTTGCTGAATATGGATGCACCGGTGATTGCCCGTGCTGATTTAGAGCCAGGTGATTTAATTCTATTCAATAATCGTGGCCGTGGCCGAGTCAGCCATGTGGGCATTTATATGGGTGATGATCAGTTTATCCACAGTTCCAGTACGCGCAGTGGTGGGGTGCGCATCGATAAACTCAGTAATCGTTATTGGAATGCCAGTTATATTCAAGCCAAACGGGTGTTAACTGAAGAGCAGGTGCTGCCTGCGTTAGAAACAGGTCAGATGCTGTCTAAAAAATCGCGCTAGCAGGCACTACATATTGAATAAAATACCGCTCTGCTGCTGCACAGCGGTATTTTTTTGCCTGTCTTAAAGTTGTAAAACTTCGGCAACGTAGTCGGCGTCTTTATCACCGCGCCCTGATAAGTTAACTAAAATACTTTCTTCAGCTGAGAGGGTCGGGGCTTTGCGCATGGCCCAAGCCACGGCATGGGCACTTTCCAAGGCAGGAATGATACCTTCAACCCGTGATAAGCGCATAAATGCATCCAGACATTCTTGATCGGTCACGCTGTCGTACTGCACACGGCCTAAATCTTTTAAGTAGCTGTGCTGTGGGCCAACGCCAGGATAATCTAAGCCTGAGGCAATGGAATGCACTGAGGCGGGGTTGCCGTCGGCATCTTCCAGCACATAACAAGCCATGCCATGCAAATGACCGGGTTTGCCTTTGGTTAAGGTGGCGGAATGGCGTTGGCTGTCTAAACCTTCACCGGCAGGTTCCACGCCTACCAGTTGTACATCTTTGTCATTTAAGAACGCGCTAAACATGCCAATGGCATTGGAGCCACCGCCAACACAGGCAGCAATATAGTCAGGTAGGCGTTGGTGGCGGGTTAGAAACTGCTCACGGGCTTCTTTACCGATTACAGATTGGAAGTCACGCACCATTTTAGGGAAAGGGTGTGGGCCCACCACAGAGCCAATGGCGTAAATAAACTCTTCGGGTTTTTTCAGGTATTCTTCAAAAGCGCTATCCACCGCTTCTTTAAGGGTGGCTGCTCCGGCCGTAACCGGTATCAGAGTTGCGCCTAAGATTTTCATCTTCACCACATTGGGGTGTTCTTTTATAATATCGGACTGGCCCATATGAATTTCACAGGGGATGCCCACCAATGCGCAGGCAGTCGCCAAGGCCACACCGTGTTGACCGGCGCCAGTTTCAGCGATGACTTTCTTTTTACCCATAAACTTGGCCAGCAAGGCTTCGCCCAAGCAATGGTTGATTTTGTGAGCACCGGTGTGGTTTAAATCTTCGCGTTTAAGGTAAATTTGCGCACCGCCCAACTGCTCGCTTAAACGTCTGGCATGAAAAATCGGGCTGGGACGGCCCACATAGTCAGCAAATAAGCTGGCCAATTCATTTTGAAACTCCGGGCAAGCACAGATTTCTTCGTAGGATGCATTGATCTCATCCATGATTTTTTTAAGGTGCTCAGGCACGTATTGACCCCCATAAGGGCCAAAGTAGCCTTGAGAATCGGGCATGGCAGCAAAAGGACCAGTGCTCATCGGTAAGTTCATCCTTTACAAGGTGTTGGGCATACAAAAGCATGCTATAAAAAATAGGTAGCGCGCTGGATGAGCGCTGTACAAAACGGCAGTTTAATAGAAAATATACATTTATGCAGCGCCTGTTTATCGTCGATGAGAGCTGCGTGTACCTCGTTTATCGCGGGTATGACCCGCTCGTACAGGATAAATATAGAAGTGATCCACGCGGATGATTGCTCGGGCAGTCTAGGAGCGCTCGTGATCAGCAGGCCAAAGGTAGGAGCGGTGGGGTCCACTGTAGGAGCGGTCCATGACCGCGATTGTACTTTTAGTCAGCATCAAGGCGCAGCTGGAAGGTTAGGCCTTTGAGAAAATTGCGCAACAGCTGGTCGCCACACTCGCGGTAGTTGTGGTGTCCGGCTTTTCTAAATAAAGCGCTGAGTTCAGGCTTGCTCACCGGGAAGTCAACTGACTCCAAAATATCCATTAGATCTGCTTCGTGTAAAGCAAATGCCACCCGTAGCTTTTTTAAAATCGTGTTATTGCTCAGCGGCAACTCTGTAGCAGGAACTGGGTTCGGGCTGGGACCGCGCAGAGCAATGATTAGACTGTCGAGAAAGCCCACCAATAGCTCATCACGCATAACAGCAAAAAACTCATCATCTTCACTGGCTAAATAACTGCGCAGGGTTGCCAGATCAAGTTCAGGGTCAACTTCGTGTAACATTTCCAGCACAGTGCTGTCGCTGTAATCTAAGGTGTAGCGCAGGCTGCGGAGGACATCATTGTTAAGCATAGGAGCTCTCTATTGGCAGCTTTAAAGCTGCGATTAAAAGTTGTATTTGGGGAATGCGCTAACGTCACAATCACTGACACCCAGGGTACTTTTGAGTACAACGTCAAGGCGCATGCCGGTATCGCCAAAAGATTTAAAGGCGCCCAGTAAGATAAAACAAGCGCTCAGTATACTGATCCTGTGCAGCTGATGCAGTGCTTAACAACCAATCTGCAATAACTCAATTATTCTAGGTGTGGTACAGCTGGATTCAGGGTACAATCGCCGCCTTTTTGCGTATTCACGCCCGCCCTCTCGATACAGGATTTATTTGTGATTTCCACTGCTAACCTCAGCATCCAGTTTGCTGCTAAACCGCTGTTTGAAGATGTGTCTGTAAAATTTGGTAACCGCAACCGTTACGGTCTGATTGGTGCCAATGGCAGTGGTAAATCCACCTTTATGAAAATTCTCGGCGGTGATTTAGAGCCATCCGCCGGTCACGTGATGCTGGAGCCCAATACCCGCATGGGTAAATTGCGTCAGGATCAATTTGCCTACGAAGATTTCACGGTGATTGATACGGTGATTATGGGTCACGAAGAGCTGTGGCGAGTTAAAGCCGAGCGTGATCGTATTTACTCGCTGCCAGAGATGAGCGAAGCAGAAGGCATGGCGGTGGCTGATCTGGAAACTGAGTTTGCAGAAATGGATGGCTACACTGCAGAGTCACGGGCCGGTGAATTGTTGCTGGGTCTCGGGATTGGCGTGGAGGAACACTTTGGTTTAATGAGCGAAATGGCACCTGGCTGGAAGTTGCGGGTGCTGTTGGCACAGGCGCTGTTTTCTGATCCTGATGTATTGCTGCTGGATGAACCCACTAACCACTTGGATATCAATACCATTCGTTGGTTGGAAGGGGTGCTCAGCAATCGCAACAGCACCATGGTGATTATTTCCCACGATAGGCACTTTCTGAACAGCGTGTGCACCCATATCGCTGACTTGGATTACGGTGAAATTCGTCTGTTTCCCGGTAACTATGACGAGTACATGACCGCTGCCACACAAATTCGTGAGCGCTTATTGGGTGAAAATGCCAAGAAAAAAGCGCAGATTGCTGAGTTGCAAAGCTTTGTCAGTCGCTTCTCAGCCAATGCTTCAAAAGCCAAGCAAGCCACCAGCCGTGCCCGCTTGATTGATAAAATCGAACTGGATGAAGTGAAGCCTTCCAGCCGCATCAGTCCTTTTATTCGTTTTGAGCAAACAAAAAAACTGCACCGCCAAGCGGTGGTATTGCACGAGCTTAGCCAAGGTTTTGACGGCCAAGTGCTGTTTGAAAATTTAAAAATTCAAATTGAAGCCGGTGAGCGAGTGGCCATCATTGGACCCAACGGCATCGGTAAAACCACTTTGCTACGCACTTTAATGGGTGAGTTGCCGCCCATGAGCGGTCATGTAAAATGGACCGACAGCGCTGAAATTGGTTATTTTGCCCAAGACCATGCCGACGACTTTGCTGAGGACATGACCTTGTTTGACTGGATGGGACGCTGGACCACTGAAGGCGAGCAAATGGTTCGCGGCACCTTAGGTCGGATGCTGTTCTCTGGTGATGAGATCGAGAAATCCGTTAAAGTGATCTCCGGTGGTGAGCAAGGCCGCATGCTGTTTGGCAAGTTAATTTTGCAAAAGCCTAACGTGCTGGTGATGGATGAACCCACCAACCACTTGGATATGGAGTCCATTGAGGCGCTTAATCTGGCGTTGGAAAACTATCCTGGCACGCTGATTTTTGTCAGCCATGACCGTGAGTTTGTTTCTTCCTTGGCTACCCGCATTATTGAGCTGAGCGAGCACGGCATCAATGATTATAGCGGCAGTTATGATGATTATTTGCGCAGCCAGGGCGTGGATATTTAAATCAGCAAAGTGCTGCCACTTAGTCACGAAAAAATACATGCACTAAGTGGTAGCCAAATGGTGATTTAATCGGACCATGCACCTTGCCGGTGGGTTGTTTAAAGATCACTCTATCAATGGCTTTAACCATTTGCCCCGGACGCACCTCGCCCAGATCGCCGCCTTTCTTACCGGACGGGCAGGTGGAAAATTTGCGTGCCAGCTGATCAAAGGCCTGGCCTTGGGCTAATCGGGCTTTAAGTGCCACCGCTTCATCTTTACTTTTGACTAATATATGCCGCGCCATTGCTTTGGCCATCGTTACCGTACTCCACATCAAATAATCTCAGCAGTTTAACCTGTTTGCGCTGGGTTGTGCTCGGCAGTGGCAGCTTAGACTAGAGGGTCATGTTCAAAACAATATTTTATGGCTATGCTTGGAATGCAGATATTGAAAGGAGAAGTCAAATGCCTGTAACCGTACGTATGACCAACTTGTTTTTACAATTAGGCTTGGATGCCACGCCAGAGGGTGTGGCGCGTTTTATTGGTGAGCATCGTTTAGCGCCAGAAGTGAATATACTCGATGCTGATTTTTGGAATGATGGGCAGCGCGCTCTTTTAAAAGAAATGCTGTGTTCCGATGGTGAGTGGGCGCTGGTGGTTGACCAGCTCAACGAGGCATTACGTGCACCCGATTCATAAACAGGGGTTCGTGTTGACAATTTGATCTCAGTCGCGGTTTTGCAGTGCATAAAACGTAAAACTCATTAATAATTAAGCATCATTTGCTGGCCTGTACTTAAGTCGCGATTGACCTGCAAACCGCGCTGTGATCGGATGTGCTTGTATAATTTTACGAATTGTTACAGAAGGAATAACTCCTATGAGTGCTATTTTTCTGATGGTGTTTGGATTAGTGGCGATGAGTTTAGGCTATTTTGTCTACTCAAAATTCATTGCCGAAAAAATCTATCAACTGGATGACAGTAATGTAACACCGGCACATACCATGCAAGATGGTATTGACTATGTGCCAACCAATAAGTTTGTGTTGTGGGGGCATCACTTTACTTCTGTGGCTGGCGCTGCGCCTATTGTAGGACCGGCCATTGCAGTGATCTGGGGTTGGTTACCGGCATTCATATGGGTGGTGTTTGGCACCATTTTCTTTGCAGGTGTACACGATATGGGGGCCATTTGGGCCAGTGTGCGCAATAGAGCAAAATCCGTGGGAGCTTTGACCGGCGATGTGGTGGGTAAGCGCGCCCGCTTGCTGTTTATGGTGGTAATTTTCCTCGTATTGCTGATGGTTAACGGGGTGTTTGGTGTAGTTATTGCCAGGCTGCTGATCAATAACCCCGGCGCTGTGGTTCCTGTGTGGGGCGCTATTGCGGTGGCTCTAGTGATTGGTCAGGCCATCTACCGTTTCAAGTGGAATTTACCGCTGGTGTCTTTGGTGGGCGTGATCGCACTCTACACGTTAATTTATATTGGTCCGTCCGTTCCACTGACAATGCCTGAATCCTTTATGGGCTTATCGGCCAGCGCCAACTGGATTCTACTGCTGTTTGCCTATGCTGCTGTGGCCTCATTGCTACCGGTTTGGGTGCTGCTGCAGCCCCGCGACTACATCAACGGTTTGCAGCTGTTTGTAGGTTTGCTCCTGCTTTATGCGGCAATTCTGCTTGGCAACCCGCAAGTGGTTGCCCCTATGATCAACGGCAATCTGCCAGAAGGTACGCCTTCTTTGCTACCACTGTTGTTTGTCACCATTGCCTGTGGCGCGATTTCAGGCTTCCACGGTTTGGTGGCCTCTGGGACTACCTCTAAGCAGTTAAACAAAGAAACCGATGCGCGTTTTGTTGGTTACTTTGGTGCTGTGGGTGAAGGTGCCCTAGCGTTAGCTGCAATTCTTGCAGCGACTGCAGGTTTTGCCAGCCTAGCGGATTGGGAAGCAGTCTACTCATCCTTTGGACAGGGCGGCATTGTTGCCTTTGTACAAGGTGGTGCTGCCATTCTTGAGAACGGTACCGGCATCAGTGCTGAAGTGTCCGCCACCATGTTGACGGTAATGGCGGCATTATTCGCCGGAACCACCATGGATACAGGCCTGCGCTTACAGCGTTATATTTTCCAAGAGTGGGGTGAAATCTACGATATTAAGTGGATGAACAAAGCCTTACCAGCCACTGTGCTCTCGGTGGGTAGCTGCTTGATATTAGCCTTCGGTGCGGGTGGTGCAGACGGTAGTGGTGGCCTGTTAATTTGGCCGCTGTTTGGTACCACTAACCAGTTGTTGGCAGGGTTAACCTTGCTGATTATTGCGGTGATGTTGGTTCGTCGTAGAACGCCCAGCATCTATATCGTCCTGCCCTTGGTGTTTATCCTCATCATGGGTCTGTATGCACTGTTAATTCAGTTGCGCGGTTTTTACGAGAAGCAAGACTGGTTCTTATTTGGCCTCGACTTAGTGGTATTAGTGGCAGCCATATTGGTCACCTTGGAGTGCGTGTCAGCACTGCGCCGTGAGAAAAAGGCTGTTGAAGAGGTGTCATGAAAAGTAAAATAGAAGCCTTTAAACGCTGGTGTAAAACCGTTAACGAAATGGGCACGTTGTATTACAACGCGCCCTATCGTGCGGCCATTGCCCGAGCGAAGCGCGACGAAGATGATGTCTTTATGATGCTGGTCTTTTCAGAAATGATGGGCATCCCCAACCCAGCAGCTTGGTACACCCTCGAGTTACAGCCATTACTGATGGAGCGTTTTCATGAGTGGCATGTGCGTATGGGCATGCCACGCTCCCCCCTTGATCAGTTTAGGTGCTGTTAATGCAACTTAGTCTTTCACAGTTGATTCAAGAAAAAAGCGTCATCATGTGCGGCGGCAAGGGCGGGGTGGGTAAAACCACCATGTCCAGTGCCATTGCACTGAAGGCGGCACAAATGGGGCGTAAAGTCCTGTTGGTGTCAACCGATCCCGCGCACAGTTTGTCTGATGCTTTTGCCATGCAGTTTGGCGGCAAAGAAAAGCAAGTGATAGACAATCTAACGGTTTTGGAACTGGACCCTGACACCGAAGTGGATGCCTATTTAGAACGGGTGTTGGGACAAATGCGCCGTTATATCGGCTACGACAAAGTCTCCGAGCTTGAGCGCCAGTTGCAATTAACTCGCCATTCGCCAGGGGCACAAGAAGCGGCACTGTTAGAACGTTTATCACAATTACTGGACGAAGGCCTGCAGCGTTTTGACCTGCTGGTGTTTGATACAGCGCCCACAGGGCACACTTTACGTTTGCTCAGTTTGCCGGAAGCCATGGCGGTGTGGACTGAAGGTTTACTGCAGCATAATAAGCGTTCACAGCACTTAGGCTCAGTGCTTGAGCACTTAGCACCTTCACGCAGTGTGGATAACCCGTTAAAAGATCCAGCCAATAATCCATTGGAAGGCTTAGATGAGCGCCAACAAAAGCTCTTAAGCAGTTTATTGGAACGGCAGCGCTTATTTCAACGCACTCGCCACGTCTTAACTGATTCCGCTAAAACTGCCTTTTTGTTCGTCTTAACCCCTGAGCGTTTACCGGTGATGGAAACCGAGCGAGCGGTGCAATCCTTACAACACAGTGATATTCCGGTGGCGGGCTTGCTGGTCAATCGAGTGATGCCAGACAGCGCCGCAGACAGCAGTTTTTGGCAATCTCGCTTACAACAGCAGCGAATCTATTTAGACGATATACAGCAGCGCATGCCTGACTTGGCTAAGCAATATGTCGCTTTGCAAGAACAAGATATTCAAGGTCTGCCCGGTCTGGAATCAGTGGCAGCGCAACTGCTATAGCCGTTTGCAAGCGGGCTGGCACGAGGGTTACCAATCGCGCTTATTCGAGTGGTGCATACTGAGCCAGCTGTGTAGCAGTCTATTCTATGGTGGCCCAAAACTGCTGCAGCGGCCGTCTTCAAGGCTGTAAATGGCACGCAAAAAACCTGTTCCGCCCGCAAAGGGCAAGTGCGCGGTCTCTAGTACTTTATACTTAATAAGATACTAAAGTAGTGGTCTAGAGGGCTTTTGTTGAGCCTAATAATCGTTATTATCTAACTATACCCTGTGCTTATTTGGTGCAGGCATTATAGATAATGAGGCTGAGATTATGATTTATGCACAACCTGGAACAGAAGGCTCCTTGCTCACGATCAAACCCCGTTACGGCAACTATATTGGCGGTGAGTTTATTCCACCGGTCAATGGTAAATATTTTGAGAACAGCACCCCTGTGACAGGTGCAGCCTGTGGTGAGTTTCCCCGCTCTGATGCCGATGATATCAACTTAGCATTGGATGCTGCCCATGCCGCCGCTGATGCTTGGGGAAAGACCTCGGTGCAAGAGCGCGCCTTGGTATTATTAAAAATTGCTGACCGCATTGAAGAAAACCTAGAGCTGCTGGCGGTGACTGAAACCTGGGATAACGGTAAAGCCATTCGCGAAACCCTCAACGCTGACGTGCCTTTGGCTGCCGACCATTTCCGTTACTTTGCCGGCTGTATCCGTGCCCAAGAGGGTACCTCTGCGGAAATTGATGAGCATACCGCCGCCTATCATTTTCATGAGCCCTATGGTGTGGTTGGGCAGGTGATTCCGTGGAACTTCCCACTGTTAATGGCCACTTGGAAGCTGGCGCCTGCTTTGGCGGCGGGCAACTGTGTGGTGCTTAAGCCTGCAGAGCAAACCCCCTTATCCATCACTGTATTAATGGAGCTCATCGGTGACTTACTGCCACCTGGCGTATTAAACATCGTCCAAGGCTATGGCCGTGAAGCCGGCGAGGCTTTAGTGACCAGTAAGCGAATTGCCAAAATTGCTTTCACAGGTTCAACCCCAGTGGGTTCACGCATCATGCAGGCCGCCGCTGAAAACATTATCCCCAGCACCGTTGAGCTGGGCGGCAAGTCACCGAATATTTTCTTCGAAGACATCATGCAGGCTGAGCCGGAGTTTATTGAAAAAGCTGCCGAGGGTTTAGTGCTGGCCTTCTTTAACCAAGGTGAGGTTTGTACCTGCCCATCCCGGGCACTGATTCAAGAGTCCATTTATGAGCCCTTTATGGCTGAGGTGATGAAGAAAGTTAAACAGATTCGCCGCGGCAACCCGCTAGACACTGAAACCATGGTGGGGGCGCAAGCATCCTCGCAGCAATTTGACAAAATCATGTCCTATATGGAAATCGCTGCGCAAGAAGGTGCTGAACTGCTCGCTGGTGGTCAAGTTGAAGAGCTGGAAGGTGATCTGGGTAAAGGCTATTACATTCAGCCCACCTTGCTCAAAGGTCACAATAAAATGCGTATTTTCCAAGAGGAAATCTTTGGCCCTGTGGTGGCAGTGACCACCTTTAAAGACGAAGCAGAAGCCTTAGAGATCGCCAATGATACCGAGTTTGGTTTAGGCGCAGGGGTATGGACCCGTGACATCAACCGTGCCTACCGCATGGGTCGCGGCATTAAAGCCGGCCGCGTGTGGACCAACTGCTACCACCTGTACCCCGCCCACGCAGCTTTTGGCGGCTACAAAAAGTCAGGCGTTGGCCGTGAAACCCACAAAATGATCTTGGATCATTACCAGCAGACTAAAAACCTGTTGATCAGTTATGACACCAATCCTATGGGCTTCTTCTAAAGCCTACTGCTGAGCTTAGCCTGCAACGCTAAGCTCAGTTTGCTTATTGAGCCTAAACGGGCGCATCAGCGTTATCGCAAACCAATATAAATTAAGTAAGGAGTCAGCAACCCATATGTGTTTTGCTGCGCCAAACCTGTGCTGTTTAAAATACTTCTTGGATTGAAAATGTGCGTTATTTCTCAAAAAGACATTTAGTTTTGACAAGCATTATTAAGTGTCTATTTTGAAAACTGTAGTCGTCACGAAGCGAGCTTCGAACCCCTAAGACTGCAGAACTTATACTCACAAGGAAGGTGTTTATGCGCAAGTTAATGACTCAAACAATGTTAGCTGCGGCTTTAGCAACAGGTAGTTTTTTCGCTATGGCAGCAGATCCGCAACCCGTGGCGGACACTCAGGTGATCGCCGCACTTGAACAAACTAAAGTCAATATCAATACAGCTGATATGGATACTCTCGCCCGTGAACTGAACGGCATTGGCAATGCCAAAGCGCGCGCTATTGTTGACTATCGAGAAGCCCATGGTGCCTTTGCAAGCGTAGATGAGCTGCTGGAAGTCAAAGGTATTGGTGTAGCGATATTGGAGAAAAACTTAAATAAATTAGCTGTTGAATAACCTTCAGTAGCCGAAAGAGTAATCAGTAGGGATGAACACCGCAGGAAGCAGTGTTAACTGATACCAAGGAGGGTAAACAAGGAAGTTGATGGGCAGGGAAGCTCAGTGGTGAATAAGGAGACTGCTCGCGGTGTGGGCAGTCTCCTTATTTTTTAGGGCTTAGTAGGCATACATTTGCAGCGCTTGGGGTAAATTCCAGCTGACTAACGCCACTAGAGTCAAAATCAAGGCTGGGGCAATCACTTGCCAGTGCTGTTTCTTTAGAGCCGGAATGGGCTGGCGGACCTGCACAACCATAAGACTGCTGGCGCACACTAAGCTGGCCAATAAAGCACCGGCTAAAATATCCGTCGGCCAATGGGCAGTAAAGTACACTCTGGAAAGCGCGATTGATGCCGCAGGCACTAAGGCTGCACACAACCATAAAAAGCGCCAGCGTTGCGGCTGTTGTCGGCTGGCCAGTACTCCAAGCACCAAGAAAAATGCAAAACCAGTAACACTGTGGCCGCTGGGGAAGCTAAAGCTTTGCAAGGGCTCAAGCAGCACTGCAGGGCGCTCTCTGGCAAAAAAGTGTTTCAGTAAGTAGTTGCTGCCTGCTGCGATAAATAAGGTGCTGCCAGTAAACAGCAGTGCGCGAAACTGTCTAAAGATAAGCAGTAAAGTACAGAGGATAAAACTCACGGTAAATTGCGTACTAAAATCACCTAAACGGGTAATCACCACCATGGTTTGATCAAGCCATGGAGTACGCAGCAACTGGCTGAGTTCGTGCAAGTAGGTGTCAAACACAGCCAGTTTTTGCCAGCTCAGCATTAAGGTGATTAAAGCACTGCCAGAAACCACCGCGCTGACTAAGCTGCTCATACGCCACGCACGCAAACTACTAACGATACTCATGAGCACACTGATACCTATAAATGCAGCCACCCAGCTGGCTTGCGGCCAGAAACCATCAGGTGGCGTTAAATCAAGGGCAGCCCCCACCAGCCAACCCGGCATCACATAAACAATCGCCCAGCCGATGGTGGCAAACAGGCTCACCGTTGTAAAACGCGCCAGCGGCATGGACAGCATGCCGGCCACCAAAGGGAGAATAGGGCGCAAAGGACCGACAAAGCGACCGAGTAATAAACTTAACGCCCCATAGCGCTCAAAATGAATTTCTGCATTCACCAGCCACTCAGGGTGGTTGCGCAATAAGGGTAAGCGCGGCACTGTGTGTTGCAGTCGTCTGCCTAGAGCATAGGATAAGAAATCACCACTGAGTCCGCCTAACCAAGCCAAGAATAATACCGTGGATAAATCGATGCTGGTGCTGCTGCCGGCTATGGCTGCAAGGCCAAACATTAAAACCACGCCGGGCAAGATAATGCCCACTAAAGCTAAACACTCAAGCAACGCCGTTAAAAATATAGCTGTTGCCAACCAGTAAACACTGCTATTTGACCACTCTAAAACCGCTTGTAAAAATTCATTCATATTAATTTAAATTATCTTAATCAACCCGTGTGAGCAGCTTGTGTCGCCAGTGTTTTCGATTATATTTGACTGGCTCGGTTATATTGCTAGCAAACAGCGACAGAACCTATCGGAAATCGAGCCATTATTGGCCGACGAGCGAGTGTGCTAAAGTCGTCACCCACCTCAAAATCTTAGGATTATATGTTAATTCCTTTCGAAAAACTTGCCCCAGATGTATTAACTGCATTAATTGAAGACTTTGTCACCCGTGATGGCACTGATCATGGTGACCTGACACCTTTGCAAACGCGCATTGATCGAGTGCGGACTGCTTTGCAAAGTAAGCAAGCGGTGATTGTTTACGATGTGCAAACTCAACAGTGCCAGCTGAGTTTGCGTCATGACGTGCCCAGCCAATGGCTGGATGATTTAAAACAGCTGGAGCAGATGCAGGAAGACTAGCCGCAACCCTTGCGTTTTACCCAGCCTCCTTATTTGTCTTGGCGTTGTCTTTTACAGCGCTAAGCCAAGCCGGATTTAAGGTGTGCTGATCACTGTCAATCCCCAGCTCTTCCATTTGCACCTTATGGGCATTGGCCTCATAAATCAGCTCGCTGTTGGCGCTGCTGTTGCCATCAAGCTTATGCATTTGGCTTAAACCTAAATGGTAAAAGCGCAACAGCTTCATCGCATCGGGGTTCTGCTTCTCCACACCCGCTTTAACATGGTGCATCACATTGGTGATGCTCATTAAGCTGCGTTTTAACTGCCAGCCGTATAGATTAGCGTCCATCCAAGGTTGCTTGCTAAACAAAGTGCGCACTAAAAAGGCAGTCACTGCCACACCGGCTAAAACCCCTGTCACATTGAGTTTGAAGTTATTACCGTCAGGCTGACCAAAAAACATCACCAATAAGCTGGAGTAAAGCATCCCCAGAGCAACAAACACTGTAATAATAATCCAGCTGGCTTTGCGGGTTTTCTGGCGGTAGTGATCGGGGTCAATATCGACTATTTTAAACGGCGCTACTGCATTTTTAGCCTTGGATGAAGACTTGCTCATAAAACATCAAACTCAAAAGTGGGTGAGAGGCACATCATACCTGAGCCTGAACAGCTCGCCCAACCTTTGCCGGGTCAGCCTTAGTCGTAGCTATGCTGACAAAAACAGCAAAACAGCGTGATCCATAGGGCGCAACCGACTAATTGTTTAACACCTGCAATGTGGCATAGGCCAACACTGTGTAACGCCCCGCCTTGGCAATGCACACTAAAAGCGTAAAACGCCAAAAAGGCTCACGCAGCACCCCAGCAATCAAGGTTAGAGGATCGCCAATAATTGGCATCCAACTTAACAATAAACTCCAGCGGCCATAGCGCTGATAGCCCTGCTCGGCACGGGCCAGTTGTTCGGGCTTAAACGGAAACCAGCGCCGATCTTGCCAGCGGTGCAACTGCGTACCCAACCACCAGTTGATCTGTGAGCCTAAAACATTACCTATGGAAGCAGCCAGCACCAGCCAGTACACCGCGCTGGGGTCTAAATAGAGTAGGGCGACCAGCCCCGCTTCGGATTGCATCGGCAATAAAGTGGCGGCGATACAGGCGGTAATCGCCAACCCAAGGTAACTGGCCCAGTTCAACATGGCGTATTCGCCACAGGATCAATCATCTGGCTGCCAGTGAGAAAAGTCATTGCTCAAACAAATTCAATTGCACTGCATCTAATTGCTGGCGGTCATGCAAACCCACGCCAACACCGAGCAAACGCACCGGTTTATTGCCGCGCATAAAAGCAGCGGATAACAATAAGCGGTAACTGTCTAAGGTCAATGGTGCACCGCTTTGCTCAACAGTGGTTTGGGTGAAATCATGGAACTTCACTTTCACAAAAGGCTTCTCTGGGGAATAGCTGTCATCTAAGCGTTGTTGGCGACGATTTAGCTCAGCTAAAAGCTCAGGTAATTCCGCTTGGCAGGCCGCTAAGTCCGGTAAATCACTGTGAAAAGTACGCTCAACACTCACGCTTTGTCGGCGGCTGTTGGGTTCCACCGGACGCTCATCGATCCCCCGCGCCAATGACCACAAGCGCTCACCAAATGCGCCAAAGGCTTGCGTCAGCGATAAAACACTGTGCTCACGCAACTGTGCACAATCAGTGATGCCCATGCGCGCCAATTTGGCCGCGGTGACTTTACCCACACCGTGCAGCTTGGTCACAGGTAAATCCAGTACAAAATCATCCACCTCATCAGGGGTGATCACAAACAAACCATCGGGCTTGCGCCAGTCAGAGGCAATTTTGGCTAAAAACTTATTCGGTGCTACGCCCGCCGATACAATCAGGCGCAACTCCTGCCAGACACGGCTGCGGATTTCTTTGGCAATTAACGTCCCACTGCCAGAACACAGGGTGCAATCGGTGACATCCAAATAGGCTTCATCCAGCGATAAAGGCTCAATGCAGTCGGTGTAGTCATGCAAAATACTATGGATTTGCCGTGAAACAGCGCGGTACACATCCATCCGCGGTTTAATCACCACCAAGTCAGGACACAGCTTAAGGGCACGACCGGTGGGCATCGCAGAATGCACGCCCCAAGAACGCGCCTCATAGTTACAGGCAGCAATCACCCCGCGGCGCACTGCAGAACCACCTACAGCGACCGCTTTACCGCGTAGACGCGGATCATCACGCACCTCAATGGCTGCGTAAAAACAATCGGCATCAATGTGAATGATTTTGCGCGAACTCAATGTCCTTGCAACCCCTGTAAACAGTGCATCTAAAGCCAGTAGTCTAACATTAGGCAAAGAGAGTTCGGGCACTTTAAAGAAGATAAAGGCAGTTTGAGTTTGACAAGTATTCTAAAGTCGCTATACTTTGCGCCGCGGGATGGAGCAGTCTGGTAGCTCGTCGGGCTCATAACCCGAAGGTCGCAGGTTCAAATCCTGCTTCCGCAACCAGACACTAAAGCCCTAACTTTCAATAAGTTAGGGCTTTTTTTATGCCTGCAATTCCTTTCTTAAAACCCCCTAAAAAAACCTCCGTGCCCTGTGCGTGCCAATTTCTAACATTGGGGTTTTCACGAGTTGTGGATTTTGACCTTAAGCTTTCTTCAAGCGCACAGTTAATTTTTCGCATCCAGTCGCTAGGTAATCCCTCAAAAATTAGCACGTCTTACCATCATTAGTATGAAGGCGAGTTGTTCATACACAGCGTAGAAACTGCGATGAACGCCAGAGTGCTGGGCTTCTCCTGTGAATTGTTTGGTTGCACTATGTCGATTGTTTTCAGCGCAGAGTTCCATCCGATTAGCTGCGAGCCACGCTGCCTACATTTAAGTCAAGCATATGCAAGGTCAAGCTATTAGCTGCTCATGCAGTTTATTTAACTTAATTTTAAAAAGCGCACGCTTTAACACAGAGAAATGCTCGAATTTATGCCTACAGATAATTATAAATATATTTAAATCTGATAGTTATACTTTGGTCAAGAATGAATAGCTTGCATGCCGCTGGCAAGATAGGCGGCGTGCTTGAATTGCACCAGTGGCTGGCTTGTCTTTATGGGTGAAAGTGTTAGTGTTTAGAATTATATATTAATTAGTGGCATGCTGGCTCTAGTGGCAAAATAGGCATGGATGTTACTAGGCTGTTATAGAAGCTAAAGAATAGCTATGAGCAAGATTTCGAAATTTTGGCAGTTTGTCAGCATCCTATTTGGATTTGCACTGATACTCGGGGCAGGCTACCTCCTTTGGCTTGTGGCAGCCCGGCTACTGACGTTCTTAGAAAGTGCCAACCCGTCTGTATCTGCGGCCATTGTTGGTGCAATGGCGACTGTTTTGGTAGGTGTTGGCGGAGCCCTCCACACACAATCTCAGATAAAAAAACGAGAGATCGAAGAAGCGCATCGCGCAAGGAAAGTTGAGATATACAAAGACTTTTTGGACATAGCGGCCCGCATGATGGCTAATGGCAACGAAAACGTTTCATTAAAACCACCTTCTCAACAAGAGCTTGTCGATTTTATGGTGGGGTTCAAAACGAATGTTGTTCTGTGGGGTTCACCAAAGGTAATAAATGCCCAGTTAAACTTTCAAAAGATATCCTCTGAGGGCGGTCACGTTCTGAAAGCCGTTGATCAATTGTATAAGGCTATTCGAGAGGACATTGGTCTTAGCAATAGAGGGCTAGATAGACACCAACTTGTTAAAATGTACCTCAGTAACCCCGATGAAATGGATGAAATGAGCGCTTCTAACAAAGCATTGCAGCGAACAAGCCGCTGAATGCGGCGTTAAGCCCATGGAGAGAAAAATGAGCATCGAAGAAGACATCGGGGAACTTGAAGCGCTGAAGGTGTCTGCGCCTCATGAGATCAACCTTTCCTACCTAGACCACCGTAGCAGGAAGACGACAAAGCTCGTAGGCAACACCAGTGAGCAAAACTACGTCAAAGGGCAACATCGAACATATGAGTTTGAGTTCAAAGAACCTCAATTTGTGACTCGGATTCAAATCAATACGCTGGATTATGCAGAAGGGAGCAAAGCTGCGTTTACTTGTACCTACTATCCTTCAGGCGATAAGGGCAAGGTTCAGATCGCTAATGCGAAAAATACATGGAGCGTGCGCGTAAACGGGTTCATCACTAAGTTTTCGATTGAACCACCGAAAAAGTATCTGGGAGACCAACTTCTTACCGCAGTGCAGATTGAGGGAGTGCGACCGTCGGAGTTTGCTGATATCGCTAAGCAAGTTGGGTCGGTCGAAAACCTTCGTCAATCAGCGTTAGAAAAATGCAGAGAGCGCGTTGATGCAGTTACAGCCAAAGAAGCCGAAGTTGATGGGCTTAAACATATTATTGCTGAATTGGCAGAGACCATAAATCAATACAATGACGACAAAGAACAAGTCGAGGGTGAGCTTGAGTCTGTCCGAGAAGAGTTAACAGCAACCGAACGCTCCGTTGAAACAAAAAAGCAAGAGCTTTCGGAGTACTCAGCCCGGGTCGAGTCCGCAGCCTCGTCTATTGAGCAGAAGTCGGAAGAACGGAGACAGCTATCGAGCGACATCACCAAAGCCAAGGCGGAGCTGCGAGAACTAAAGGAGAACATCAACTTATTCCCTACGGAAATCAGCGGATTTGTCTCTCAAGGTGCGTCCAGTATCAAAAGGTACTCATTTTTCGCGGCGATCCCAATTATTGTAATAAGCTTGGTGACGATTGATCTTCTTCTTAGGGCGTCTGAGCTAAGCCACTTAACGAACCTGCCGCAAGGTGTTTCGATCTGGGAGGTCTTGATTGCTCGCTTTCCGTATGTGCTGGTTTGTGGTGCGCTACTTGCTTCAAGCTACAAACTTGCCAGAGTTTTTATCGCCGAAATCATCCGAATCAATCAGCAGCGTCTGAACCTGACAAAAATAAGTATCATCGCGAAAGACGTATCGGGTGCGTCTGAAGACGGTTTGTCACTTGACGACGCAGCACGTTATGAGCATCGCACACACCTCAAGATGAATCTGTTGCGTGAGCACTTGAAGGGATATCTTGCCGAGGATTATCAATATCCAAAAAAGGATCAGCCGCCTCAGGAGCCACCGCCGGACGATGTTGATCTAGATGGTGCTGAGGCTTAAAGCCTAGCACTTGCGCTCGCTGCAAAGCTAAGCGTTAAAGAACCGCACAACTAATGTACAACCAGCGAGCAACGCCGCTGGATGATGTTTGGGATGACGGCTGCTATGGGTATGATAAAAGCCGCTGTCTTGCGTGTACGAACAATGACAGCACCTCAGTCTGAGTACAGCCACCACCGCATCAATCCGAAACATCCTATATTTTGCTAAGCTATCGTGCATTAAGTGACTTGCAGCGATGAGTCTTTCCTAGCTTTACTCCTTATACTTGAGTGTTAATAACAAAGCCTCTTGCTTACTCACCACCATTTGACTGTTTGGTACACCATGAACGCCGTAGAAATTGAAGAAGCACTATCAGAGTTAGCTTTACAGCCTTTTAATGCAGATGACTTTGCTTATGAGTTTTTAGCGGCTTTCGGTCATAAAGAAACCACGCTCAAACGTCTGCGCAGCGGCAACACCAACAGGTCTGATGTGCCCAATGGCGTGCTGCTACGCAACAATATTCACATTGCTGTGTGTGAAAAAGACCAAGTTCATGAAACCTTAAAAACTTTGTCAGCCAGCCCTGCCACGAGTAGAGCTAAAGCTAAGTTTGTGTTGGCAACCGATGGCATTATTGTTGAAGCAGAAGATTTAAACACTGGTGAAAGCATTGCCAGTGAGTACAGCAGTTTTCCAGATTACTTTGGCCTGTTTTTGCCTTTGGCCGGTATTTCTACTGTAAAGGAAATCAAAGACAACCCCATTGATGTGCGCGCTACAGGGCGGTTGAATAAGCTCTACGTGGCGTTGCTGGATGACAATCCTGAGTGGGGTACAAAAGAACGCCGCTGTGATATGAATCACTTTATGGCGCGTTTGATTTTCTGTTTCTTTGCCGAAGATACAGATATTTTTGCAGGCGAGAGTCTTTTCACCAGCACTATTGACCAGATCAGCGAACGTGACGGCTCCAATACCGATGCTGTTTTAGAAAGCATTTTCACCGCCATGAACCTCAAGTTAGCCGAGCGACCAAATGCGCAGCCACGCTTGCCGAGCTGGGCGGATAAGTTTCCCTATGTAAATGGTGGGCTGTTTTCAGGCAGTACTGATGTACCGCGGTTTTCACGCATAGCCCGTACCTATTTAATCCAAGCAGGCAATCTGAACTGGAAAGAAATCAATCCAGATATCTTCGGCAGCATGATTCAAGCGGTTGCCGATGATGCAGAACGCGGTGCCTTGGGGATGCACTACACCAGCGTGCCAAATATTCTAAAAGTATTGAACCCTTTGTTCTTGGATGACTTACGTAACCAGCTGGCTGAAGCCGGTGACAACCAACGCAAGCTGCTTAATTTGCGTAAGCGCATGGGGTGCATCCGCGTATTCGACCCAGCGTGTGGATCTGGAAACTTCCTTGTCATTGCTTATAAGCAAATGCGAGAAATTGAAGCAGAGATTAACAAACGTCGCGGTGAGCTGAACCTAAAATCCGCAATTCCGCTCACTAATTTTCGTGGTATAGAGATCAATGACTTTCCTGCAGAAATAGCACGGCTAGCTCTAATCATTGCCGAGTTCCAGTGTGATGTGCAGTACCGTGGCCAGCAAGATGCTCTCGCTGAGTTTTTACCGCTCTCTAAGGAAAACTGGATTGTCTGCGGCAATGCTTTGCGTTTGGACTGGCTTAGCATCTGTCCACCGACCGGTACTGGTGTGAAACTGTTGAGTGATGACTTATTTAATACGCCGCTCGATCAATCTGAAATCGACTTTGAGAACGAAGGTGGAGAAACCTATATTTGCGGCAATCCACCTTATCTAGGCTCAACTTGGCAATCTGCTGAGCAAAAAGATGATTTAAAAGCCGTTTTTGATAAGCGCACTAAACGGTGGAGATCTTTAGATTATGTTGCTGGCTGGTTTATGAAAGCGGCTGATTACGGTGCAGAAACCCAAGCCGCTGCCGCTTTTGTATCGACTAATTCCATTTGCCAAGGTCAGCAGGTGCCGATTTTATGGCCGTTAATTTTTTCTACCGATCATGAGATTTTCTTTGCTCACACTTCATTTAAATGGGCCAACCTTGCCAGTTATAACGCTGGGGTAACTGTGGTGATTGTTGGTATTGCTAGAAATGCAAAAGCAGAGCGTCGACTGCTCTCAGAAGGAAGTAATAACTCTAGCGACTCTGCTTTAGAAGTGAAAACCACCTCTAATATCAATGCTTACCTTATACCTGCCGCAAACGTAATAGTTGAAAGAGTATCGAGACCTTTACAGCAGCAAGTTTCAGAAATGAGCTTTGGCAATAAGCCTGTTGATGGTGGCAATCTCTTGCTATCAAAAGCTGAGCTCAGTGAGCTGAGTTTATCGGATGAACAGCAGCAGCGCTTTATTCGTCGAATTTATGGTTCTGCTGAGTTTATTCGTGGGCTTGAACGTTACTGTCTATGGATTGAAGATAAGTATCTAGAAGAGGCATTAAAAATACCATCTGTGAGTAGCCGCATTGATGGTGTACGTGAGATGCGTTTAGCTAGCCGTGATAAAAGTGCTAATGAGATGGCTGAACGTGCACATCAAATGCGCGAAATGAACATCGGCAAGCTTCACACGATAGCGATGCCAAGTGTGTCATCTGAAAATAGAGAGTATCTACCCGTTGGTTTGCTTGATAATCGTTCAACTGTAACTAATCTTGCCTTTGCTCTTTTCGATGCCCCTTTATGGAATATGGCAATCATTGCTTCACGTCTACACTTGGTTTGGATTGCCACAGTCTGCGGAAAAATGAAAACAGATTTCCGTTATTCCAACACCATGGGTTGGAATACATTCCCTGTACCATTTCTTACCGAGAATAACAAAATTGAACTCACCGCCTGTGCAGAAAACATCTTATTAGCCCGTGAAGCACATTTCCCAGCGACCATCGCGGATTTATACGACCCCGAAAAAATGCCTGAGAACCTACGTCTTGCCCATGAACAAAACGATGAGGTGCTGGAACGTATCTTTATTGGCCGCCGCTTTAGAAATGACACCGAACGCCTCGAAAAGCTATTTGAGCTCTATACCAAAATGATAGACAGCAAGAACGGTAAAAAAGCATGAGCAAACATGTGTTGTTTCAAATGCCTACACCCTTGCGACAATCATTGATTGATGGGCATCTTTTCTATGTTGAGCAAGCCAAAGCTCGGTTGTTAATGCAGTTCTCCGAGCTAGAGGCGTCAGAAAATGCCGAATTATTTATTAAAAACTGGATGAAAGAAAATGAACATCGCTTTGTTCCTAGTTTTCACGATGAAGGTGATTCTTATGCCGAGGCTTGTGAGCGTTATCATGCGCTGCTTGATCTTGGAAATCAGACACGGCTCAGTGTCGTTGCAGGCATGTTCCATGAATGGGAAAAACAGCTACGTCAGTGGCTAACTGGTGAAGTTCGTCGTTGGCATGATGGGGACTGTTTTTTACAAGCGATATGGGCCTTGAACTTTAGTCAAATAATTAAGCTATTAAAAAGTGCTCAGTGGGATATCAGTGGCCAAAACTATTATAGGCAGCTCAATCTGTGCCGCCTGATAGTTAATGTTTATAAGCATGGTAAAGGCTCGGCACTAAACGACTTACTAAAAAAACATCCTGAGTATCTTTCCAAACCTTTCGACAGTACGCCACTTGCGCTAGATGATGCATCATTTAACTCTTACTTCGCTATCCATACTTTTCTAAAAGTGTCAGATGAGCAGATTCAAGAGTTTTCCGATTCCATCGTGGCGTTTTGGCAAGCTGTACCCAAAAACATCTTCAATCTGGACGTGGATATGCTTCCAAACAAGCTTAAAAATGCAATCACTGAAGATGCAAAGGCTAGCTGTACACAACTAGGAGGTAAGCATGACTGATAAACCCATCAGCCTGACCACGCCACCCGATGGTTACACCGACTGGCTGCAAGAACTCAAAGGTCGCATTCATAACGCCCAACAGCGTGCTGCTCTTGCGGTTAACCAAGAGTTGGTGCTGTTGTATTGGCAGATAGGGCAAGACATTCTTGCGCGACAAGCGCAGCAAGGCTGGGGTGCTAAAGTGATTGACCGCTTAGCTCATGATTTGCGGACCGACTTCCCCGATATGAAAGGCTTCTCACCGCGTAATCTAAAATATATGCGTGCTTTTGCAGAGGCTTGGCCAGATCTTCAATTTGTGCAAGAGGTGCTTGCACAATTGCCCTGGTATCATCAAATAGCACTTTTAGACAAGCTTCCAGGCCCTGAAACCCGCCGTTGGTACGCAGAAAAAGCCATCGAACATAACTGGTCGCGCAATATTTTAGTGATGCAAATCGAATCGCGCTTAATAGAGCGCACCGGCAAAGCAGAAACGAATTTCACCAGCAAACTACCTAAAGCACAGTCTGATTTAGCCCGTGAATCCCTTAAAGACCCGTACCGTTTTGATTTTCTGGGTTTAACCGATGATGCACAAGAGCGGGATATTGAGCATGCGCTGGTCAAGCATGTTACTGAGTTTTTGCTGGAGCTCGGTGCAGGCTTTGCCTTTGTTGGTCGTCAAGTGTTACTTAATGTCGGTGGCGATGAGTTCTTTATTGATTTGCTGTTCTATCACCTAAAGCTGCGCTGTTATGTGGTGATCGAGCTTAAAGGTGGCAAGTTCAAGCCTGAGCATTTAGGCCAGCTGGGCTTTTATATGACGTCGGTGGATCGCCAAGTTAAAAGCGAACACGACAACCCGACTATTGGCCTTCTATTGTGCAAAAGTAAAAATAAAATCGTCGCAGAATATGCTTTAAGCGACAAAGCACAGCCGATGGGCATTGCAGAATACAAGTTGCTGGATTCATTAACGGCTGAACTGCAAACAAGCTTGCCCAGCATCGAGCAGATTGAAAATGAGTTGGCGATCAGCTTAGATGAAGATGCCGCAA
>Ga0079226_10000759_pt1 | contig 23569 bp, 21 predicted proteins | sample Poulit2014_FD_76345 | JGI IMG/M metagenome (GOLD analysis project Ga0079226, IMG submission 76345) | Agricultural soil microbial communities from Georgia to study Nitrogen management - Poultry litter 2014 | ecosystem: Environmental > Terrestrial > Soil > Agricultural land | place: USA: Georgia...
AAAAACGCCCCATTGAATGAAGTTTCGCTTTATTGATTTCTTCTTTTTTGATATAGTTAAAAAGGAAATTTTGAGGAGAGAGGAGAATGTCCAATGGCTGGTCATTCTAAATGGCATAATATACAACGAAGAAAGAATGCCCAAGATGCCAAGAAGGGCAAAATATTTATGCGCCATGCCAAAAACATTTATACTGCCGCGAAGGAAGGCGGGGGTGATGTGGATATGAATGCGGCACTAAGGACAGCGGTTGATAAGGCGAAAGCGGACAATATGCCGAACGACAATATTGATCGTGCCATCAAAAAGGCAACCGGTGATCTTGATGGTGCCCATTATGAAGAAATCACCTATGAAGGTTATGGCCCTGGCGGTATCGCTGTTATTGTCAGCGTGCTGACAGATAATAAAAACCGTACTGCTTCAGAAATCAGACATGCTTTCAAGAAAAATGACGGCAATCTTGGCGAGAATGGCAGTGTAACATTTATGTTTGACCGTAAAGGCTACATTCTCATTGAAGATGAAGATGGTGCCATCGATGAAGATGAGATTAGCATGGAAGCTATTGAGGCCGGCGCAGATGATATTGTGGGAGAAAATGACGTCTACGAAATTTATACCGATCCGGAGAATTTTCAAAATGTCCGTGATTATTTGCGCGAAACGAATTATGAACTTGCCGAAGCAGATGTATCTTTTTTCCCGCAAACTTACAATGCCCCTTCTAAAGACGATGAACAAAAAATGCTGAATCTGATAGATATGCTGGAGGACAGCGAGGATACGCAGGATATCTATCACAATATGGAGACCTCAGACTAATCAAAAGACTTCTATTCTTCTTCGTATGGAGAATGGAAGTTTTCTTTCTGCCAATAATGGATACATATGTTAAAATGGGGAGAGGATTAAAAAGGAGAAAGTTACATGATTGCTTATATAAAAGGAACATTGGTCAATATACATGAAGATGCTGTAATTGTTGATGTACAGGGAGTTGGGTATGAGGTTTTCTGTGCCAATCCATTTGTATTTCAGGCCTCGTTACATAATGAATTAACAATTAACACGTATCATTACGTCCGTGAAGACACACAGATTCTGTATGGTTTTCGGGACCAGGATGAGAAATTGCTGTTTACAAAACTGATTTCCGTATCCGGTATCGGTCCAAAGGGTGCACTAGCTATTCTGGCAAGTGTTGATACTCAAGGATTTATTGAAGCGATTGAGCGAGAAGACGATAAATTTCTGACCAGCTTCCCGGGTATAGGCAAAAAGACTGCCAGACAGATTATTCTTGACTTAAAAGGAAAATTGTCCGCTATCGTGTCAATACCAGCTCAATCCGCTGAGAATACGCCATCCCGCGAAAATTCAAAAGGGGTGCAGGAAGCCCAGGAAGCATTAAAATCACTTGGCTACACCGAACGGGAGATTAGGACAATTACCCCCGAGCTCCAAAAAGAAGACAGCAATGATACAGACGCAATCGTGCGTAAAGCGCTGGCATTGCTAATGAGAAACTAATAAGGTGGGATGATGATGGATGAGCGGATGGTCACAGGTGAATTACAGCATGAAGATTCCACTGTTGAACTCAGTCTCCGCCCCACAAATCTGAAACAGTATATCGGTCAGCAGCAAGCAAAAGATAATTTAAGTGTTTTTATTCAGGCCGCTAAAATGCGGGACGAAGCCCTCGACCATGTCCTATTATATGGTCCGCCCGGTTTGGGTAAAACGACTCTGGCATCAATTATTGCCAATGAGATGGGAGTTCAGTTCCGCTCAACATCGGGACCGGCGATAGAACGTTCCGGTGACCTGGCGGCGATTCTCTCGTCTCTTGAACCGGGGGATGTTCTGTTTATCGATGAGGTGCACCGGTTGCCGCGATCTGTTGAAGAAATTTTGTATCCGGCAATGGAAGATTTTTTTATTGATATTGTAATTGGAAGCGGTCCAAGTGCACGGTCTGTTCAGATTGATTTGCCGCCATTTACGCTGGTAGGTGCGACTACGAGGGCAGGGTTGTTATCAGCTCCATTGCGTGACCGTTTTGGGGTCCTGAGCAGACTGGAATTTTATGGTCCGGACGAATTGTGTGATATCGTTGAGCGGACCTCGGATATTTTTGAGACCTCCATTACTCATGAAGCAGCCTTGGAGGTTGCCAGCCGTTCAAGGGGGACGCCCCGGATTGCCAACAGGCTGCTGAAACGAATCCGTGATATTTCGCAAGTGAAAGGTGAGAAAGAGATCAGTCTGCAGACAACAGATAAAGCACTGGAGATGCTGCAAGTTGATAATGCTGGACTGGATCATACAGACCATAAACTGCTGAATGCCGTTATTGATGGTTTTCAGGGCGGTCCGGTCGGGTTGGATACAATAGCAGCAACAATCGGAGAAGAACCGCAGACGATTGAAGATGTGTTTGAGCCGTATTTACTCCAGATCGGTTTTATTCAGCGAACACCGCGGGGGCGTGTTGTAACACCTAAGGCTTACCAGCATTTTGGGATAAAGAAAGATAATGAATGAATATGGGTAAAATGTTTATTATCCTCGGCATTATCTTTGTTGTGATTGGTATCGTCTGGTCGTTTATCGGAAAATTGCCGGGAGATATCACCATTAAACGTGATAATTTTACTTTCCATTTCCCGTTCATGACATCAATTGTCGTAAGTATTGTTTTGACACTTATCTTTTTTATTATAGGAAAATTTCGCTAGTAGAGTTAGGAGAGCACGATGAATATAGAGGATTTTGATTTTAATCTGCCGGAAGAGCTAATTGCACAAACACCTTTGAAAGATCGCACCGCGTCTCGTTTGCTGGTATTGCAGCGTGAAACAAAAGAAGTGGAGCATAAACAATTCACAGATATCAAAAACTACCTGAAAAAAGGCGATTGTCTTGTGCTGAATGATACACGGGTTCTGCCGGCTAGGCTTTACGGCATCAAACAGGATACAGGGGCAAAAGTTGAAGTGTTGCTCCTTCATCAGCAGGAAAAGGATACTTGGGAAGTCCTTGTAAAACCGGCCAAGAAGATCAAAATTGGAACAGTTATCGTTTTTGGTGACAGGAAACTCCATGCAACGTGCGTTGGTCTTAAGGAGCACGGCGGCCGCATACTTCAGTTGGAGTATGAGGGTATTTTTTATGAAATACTTGATGAACTGGGGGAAATGCCGCTGCCGCCTTATATCAAAAAACAATTACCTGAGAAAGAACGGTATCAGACAGTGTATGCGAAGGAGGAGGGATCAGCTGCCGCCCCAACTGCCGGTTTGCATTTTACGAATGAACTGCTTGATGAGATTCGGGATATGGGGGTAAGTATTGAATTTATCACGCTGCATGTCGGCCTGGGAACATTCAGACCAGTCAGCGCAGATAACATTAAAGAACACGAAATGCATGCGGAGTTTTATCAGATGTCAAAAGAAACTGCAGATGCACTTACAAAAGTCAAAAAACACGGTGGGCGCATAATTACAGTCGGTACAACCTCGACAAGGACATTGGAGACGATAGTGCGTGACAATGATGGAAAATTTGCCGGATCAAGCGGCTGGACAAATATTTTTATTTACCCGCCATATGAATTTCAGGCGATTGATGGCCTAATCACTAATTTTCATCTGCCTAAATCGACATTAATCATGATGGTCAGTGCATTCGCAGGAAGAGACAGCATCATGCATGCCTATCAGGAGGCTGTCAAGCAACGGTACCGCTTTTTCAGCTTTGGCGATGCGATGCTAATTTTATAATAAGGTTTTTTCATAAAGGGTGTTTTATTTATCCGCCGCCTGAATGCCTTTTGAATCGATGAGCGGAAAGTGATGACTTCTGCGGAAAAAGCAGTTGAAAACCTCTTAAGAAAATAGCTTTCAACAAAGGAAAGAATTATATGACAACAATTACTTACAAACATATTAAAACATGCAAACAGACGGGGGCGCGACTCGGGAAGGTACATACACCGCATGGTTCATTTGATACGCCTGCGTTTATGCCTGTCGGGACATCAGCAACCGTCAAGACAATGAGTCCGGAAGAATTAAAAGAGATGAATGCCAATATTATTTTGTCCAACACATATCACTTATGGCTGCGCCCCGGTCATGACATTGTTGAAGAGGCGGGGGGTCTCCATCAGTTTATGAACTGGGACGGCTCGATTTTGACCGATTCAGGAGGTTTTCAGGTATTCAGCCTTAGTGATATGCGCGACATAAAAGAGGAAGGCGTCCATTTCAGGAATCATTTGAGCGGGGAGAAGCTGTTTCTTTCACCCGAAAAGGCGATGAACATTCAAAATTCACTCGGCTCGGATATTATGATGGCATTTGATGAATGCCCGCCATATCCGGCTTCACATGATTATATGAAATCTTCAGTTGAACGGACATCACGCTGGGCGGAACGTTGTTTGAACGCCCACGGACGGCCTTCTGAACAAGGGTTATTCGGTATTGTTCAGGGCGGTGAATACGAAGATCTAAGAAAACAAAGTGCAGAAGACCTGGTATCACTCGATTTTCCGGGCTATGCGATTGGCGGACTGTCGGTTGGTGAACCCAAAGATATTATGAACCGGATGCTGGAATTCACAACTCCGCTTCTGCCTTCCTGTAAACCGCGTTATTTGATGGGTGTCGGATCACCGGATTCATTGATTGACGGGGCAATCCGTGGCATCGACATGTTTGATTGCGTGCTCCCGACACGTATTGCACGTAATGGGACATGCATGACATCTAACGGCAGACTGGTTGTTCGTAATGCCAAATACGCCCGGGATTTCAGTCCAATCGATGAAAATTGTGACTGTCATGTATGCAAGCATTATACCCGTGCCTATATTCGGCATTTGGTAAAATGCAATGAAACTTTCGGATTTAGGCTTACTACTTACCATAACTTATATTTTCTGTTAAAATTAATGGAGCAAGTGCGAACAGCTATTGCTGATGACCAGCTTGGAGATTTCAAAGAAGCATTCTTTGAACGATATGGTTTCAATAAAGAGGATGCAAAGAATTTTTAGTTAAAGGAGGGACACGTAAGTGAATACGTTAATATCACTGTTACCGATTATTTTAATGTTTGTCATTTTTTACTTCCTGCTGATCCGTCCGCAGCAAAAGCGGCAAAAGCAAGTAAGACAAATGCAGTCTGATTTGCAAAAAGGTGATAAAGTGGTGACAATCGGCGGGCTTCATGCCGAAATTCATGCACTTGATGAAGATACAGTCGTGCTTCAGGCCGGCGACGGGCCGAGACTGACATATGACCGTTCAGCAATCCGTGAAGTTAAGAATGATGATGCACAATAGAACTTTATGATTATACATAAAGGTAAAAGAAAACTGAAAAGTGCCCATTTAAAAGAAGTCAGTGCATTCGCCACTGACTTCTTTATGTTACATCAACTTTCTGATTTAATCATATTCACTCCAATAACGCCGCCAAGCAGAGCTGCCAGTATAAAGCCTGCATGGTGTATTGATTGTTCCAGTGAAAACCCTTGTTGGTACCCCAGATATTGCACAAGAAAGGTAAATAGTGTAAAACCTGCCCCTGTTATCGCTCCAATAACCCAGCCTTTTTCTTTTCCTTTGACACCGGCAACAATACCTCCAATAAATAAGCTGATTAGACCGACAGCCAATGTGATCCACGACAACGTCATCTCATTCAACCCGGTCAATTGAAGTAAAAGTGCGAGAATGATACTTGTCAGCAGCAACAATCCGAGAATAATAATCCATCCATACAACAGGGCAACAAATTGTTGTTTCTGCACGCTGTTTCAGCCTCCCTCTAAATGATTGTCCATGTATCATTATCATATTCGTCCAAACAGAAAAATAGACTGAAAATATTTTATGTTCTGCGGCATATATTTGTAAGAAGAAACAACCTATTACACTGAAAGAGGATGTTGTATGGACGTTATATTGGCTGGAGTCATTTTTGCTGTCAGTTATATTTTTATCATGACTGAGAAGATAAATAGAGCTGTTGTGACAATGGCTGGTGGAACATTGCTGTTGTTAACCGGGATTTACAGCGTTAATGATATGTTTACCAAATACATTGATTGGAACACAATCACATTACTGTTCTCAATGATGGTGCTCATATCCATTACCGAAAAGACCGGACTGTTCTCGTTTATTGCCATTCGGCTTTCTCAGCAAGTACGGGGTTCGCCGGTTCCGCTTTTGATAGTCGTGAGTATACTGACTGCCCTTGGCTCAGCACTATTGGATAATGTTACGACAGTGCTGATATTGGTTCCTGTCATTCTGAAAATCACAAAACAATTGAACTTGCCGACGTTTCCATATCTGCTTATAGTTATTTTCAGTTCCAATATTGGGGGGACTGCTACTCTTATTGGAGATCCGCCGAATATTATGATCGGACAGGCTGTTGAACATCTGACATTTTTGTCGTTTATCAATCATCTGGCACCGTTGGCTCTTTTGATGTTTGTGATTATGCTGATGGTGGTGCTGCCATTGTTCAGACGGTCACTGAAGCCTGAAAATGGCAGTGCGAAGGAGTTGATGAACGCCGATGCATCCGCCTATCTTGTACGTTCTCCGATGCTTTATCAATCAATTGCTGTTCTAACTATGACACTTTTGGGTTTTTTGCTGCATGCGTTCCTGCATATCGACTTGACTGCCATTGCACTAAGCGGGGCTGTACTCTTACTTCTGTTGACGGAAAAAGAGCTGGATACAGAACACGTTTTTTCCCGGGTTGAGTGGGTGACACTATTCTTCTTTATCGGGCTTTTTACGCTGGTAGGCGGTCTTGAATCAGCCGGAATTATCGATGAATTGGCGAGGGGGATTATTCTTTGGACAGATGGTGATTTTGCTGCAACAGCTATTTTAATTTTATGGATATCCGGGTTATTTTCGGGTATCGTTGATAACATCCCCTTTGTCGCAGCAATGATTCCGGTTGTTGAAGAGTTCCAGGGTTATGGCATGGTTTACCTGGACCCGATCTGGTGGTCACTGGCATTGGGAGCCTGTCTGGGCGGGAATGCGACGCTTATAGGAGCTTCAGCCAATGTGGTGGTGGCAGGTCTCGCAGAAGGAGAGGGGCAAAAACTGCCGTTTATACGTTTTATGCTGTATGGCATCCCTTTTGTTATTTTATCACTGGTGGCATCAACCATTTATATTTACATCCGATATTTGATTCCATATATGTCTTAGTCTATATAAAAAATGAGGCTGGGATATAACTTTTTTACTAAAGAAAAATCCGAACTATGATTCAAAATTCGTCAATTAGATTTCGAATCAGTTCGGATTTTCTTTTTATGACAGCCATTTTTGCAGGATGGGTATTTGCCTCAGTTCCTCTTTTGTCAGGAACCTTAAAATAAAGAGCAGAATAACATAAATGATCAGTAAGGCAATGAGCATCAAGGCAAAAACAAACAAGTTAGTGTCGAGGCCGGTAAATATCCCCCGTAAAAATCTCCCGCACAGCCATGTCAGTGAGACAAGCATGCTCATTTTCAGCAAATCCCCGCCTGCAATCATAAACCCGATTTCCTTATAAAGACTTGCCAGATGCAATAATGTCACGAGAATAACACCGACTGACATAGCGATTGCGACACCATTTATGCCAAAATTGGAATTTGATGCCAGCAAGAAAAGTACAGTCAATTTGATGGCTGCACCGACTAAACTGTTCCACATGGCAGGTCTTGCCAGGTCGAGTGCCTGCAGTGCAGCCTGCAATGGCGATTGAATATAGAGCAGGATGAAAAAAGGGGCCATGAGAACTAAGAAATGACTTGCATTATCGGTTCCATACATATAATTTAATATTGGAGCTGCGAATAAAGTAAGCACAACGGTTGCAATCGCACCTGATGCAAATGAAATCCTGATTGATTGATGAATCCGGTAATGGATCAAGTGTTTATTTTGATTTGCATCAGCCTCTGATATGGAAGGGACTAATGCAATTGACAGTGAATTCGTAATAAATGTAGGTAAAAAAAGCAATGGTAATACATAACCTGTCAATTCACCGTATTGTTTAGTCGCCAGTGAACTGGAAATACCAGCGATGGCCAGGCTTTGTGCAACGAGTATTGGCTCCAAAAAGTGGGATATGTTGCCGATCAACCGGCTGCCCGTACTTGGAAGCGAAATAGAAAACAATTCCTGCAATGTATGTTGGCCTGACTTAATATGGTGGAAGAATCGGTTCCGGACTCGTACAATTTTTTGCCGTTTAAACACGCCTGTCAAATACACCATCGAAGCAAGTTCGCCGAGTATCACACTGAACATGGCACCTGCAGCAGCAAATTCAATGCCATAAGGCAGCAGCAGTTTAACAAAAAAAGCGACGAAGATAATTCTTACAAGCTGTTCGATGACAAGTGCATAGCTTTGCGGCTTCATATTCTGCCTGCCCTGAAAATAGCCTTTGAGTACGGAGGAGATGGCAACAATCGGCACAATTGGACTAATAGCCACCAGTGGATACAGTGTCCGTTCATCTGTCAGCAAAGTTGTTGCAATAAATGGTGCTGCAGCAATCATGCCAATGGTAAAAACAATACTGGTTATGGAGGTTACGAGCAGTGATATAACAAGAATCCGCTTAATTTTGGCTTTGTCATTTTTAGCTTCGGCTTCAGATACACGTTTGGAAATAGCGACCGGAAGTCCAAGCTGTGTAAGCGTGATAACCAGAAATAGTGTAGGAAGTGCCATCATATATAAACCGACACCTTCCTCTCCCATAACCCTGGCTATGACCAGCCGGTTAATAAATCCGAGCAGTCTTGTTATCATGCCTGCCGTTATCAGGATTAGCGTTCCTTGCAGAAATGTTTGCTTGGTCAATATTGCCGACCTACCTTCTCAAAAAATATATTTTCAGATACAATGATATATATGCAATATAGTGGTCCAAGCATGACAAGCATCACGATATAAAACGGCAAAGGTTTTGCGACGGGGGATGATTGAGAGTATGATAAAAACAGTCAGTGAATGGAAAACTGAAATCGGACCTGCATTAAATAGCAAAGCAAGTGAACTGCGTCTTATGGGATATAATAATGCAACAGGCGAGGATGTATGGAAATGCCTGGAAGAAAAAGTGTGGAAAGGGGAGGACCCCTCCAAGCGTTTATATGAGGTGGTTCAGGATATTTTCCATTTATCGTCCAATGTTTATATGAGTTATTTAACGATCAATGCTTATCAGGATGATGACCTGTCGGCGTCAATTGCAGCAGTGACAGAAAATGATAAAACTGAAGAAACGAATGATTGATACATAATGAATGACCCGTGGAATTTAAAGGGAGGCAAAACCACATATGAAAACAAGAGGCAGAATTGTTGCCTTTTTTCTGATCGTCCTCATATTTGCAGGAACGATTGGTTCAACGGTAACGGGAATTGCGAAAGATATTAATCTGGGCCTGGACCTGCAGGGCGGCTTTGAAATTTTATACGAAGTGGAACCTGTTGAAGAAGGTAAGGAAACAGACAGAGAATTACTTGAGTCCACTGTCCGGATTCTTAACGAACGGGTAAACCGGCTAGGGATTAGTGAAGCAAACATAGATATCGAAGGTGAAAACAGGATTCGGGTGCAGCTTGCCGGAGTTGAAAACCAGGAAGAGGCACGTGAACTTTTGTCGACATCTGCACGTCTGTCGCTGCGGAATGTTGAAGATGAAAAACTGCTCGATGGAACGGACTTTGTTGAAGGCGGCGCCCAGCAGGATTTCAGCCAGAAAACGAACAAGCCGATTGTTACGCTCCAGCTGAAGGATGGAAAACAATTCGGCGAGATCACCAGCCGGATAAAAGGTAAACAAAATCCGGATACGCCTTATCCGGATAACTTGCTCGTCATGTGGATGGACTATCAGGAAGGGAATTCATTTGCTGAGGAATATGGAAAAGAGGATCCAAAATTTGTTTCAGCGCCCAGTGTTACAAAAACTCTGAATACAACGGATGTTCAAATTGACGGTGATTTTACGGTCGAATCAGCTCAGCGGCTGGCTGATATCATAAATGCCGGGTCGTTGCCGGTTAATATGACAGAACTTTATTCCAACACAGTCGGGGCACAATTCGGAGAACAGGCACTGGATAAAACCGTATTCGCCGGAATTATCGGTATAAGTCTTGTATTTTTATTTATGATGGTCATATACCGTTTTCCGGGTATCATAGCAGCGATAAACTTAAGTGTTTATATCTTTTTGGTTTTATTAGTTTTTAATCTGATGAACGATGTCCTGACGCTGCAGGGGATTGCGGCTTTGATTCTCGGTGTCGGGATGGCAGTAGATGCGAATGTCATCACATTTGAACGGATTAAAGAAGAGCTGAGGGAAGGTAAATCGGTTCAGGCATCATTTAAAGCAGGGTCAAAAAACTCGCTTCGTGCCATAGTTGATGCCAATATTACGACACTGCTCGCAGCAGCTGTTCTATTTATTTTTGGCACGAGCTCCGTCAAAGGGTTTGCCACTATGCTGATCCTGAGCATCGTCGTCAGTTTTCTGACCGCTGTGTATGGTACCAGATGGCTTATGAGCCTATGGGTGAAAAGCAGATATCTCAAAGGCCGTCCGGGCTGGTTTGGTGTAAAACAAAAAGATATTAAAGATATTGCTGACTCAACAGAATACGAACCGAAAGTATTCAACAGGGAATTGAATGTTGTCCAGCATCGTAAAAAATTCTTTGTCACTTCGGCAGTAATGGTCATTATCGGGGCAATTGCGCTCGGGATTTTCCAGTTGAACCCCGGCATTGACTTTACAAGCGGGTCCCGAATTCAGCTAGCTGCAGAAAACAGCCTGAATACTGAGGAAATTGAAAGTGGTTTGGAAGAATTGGATCTGCAGGCCCAGTCAGTAGTGCTGACTGGTGACAACAATGAGGGTGCCATTCTCCGCTATGACCGGGTAATTGATGAAGACCGGATTTCCGATATTCAAACGTATTTTAAGGAGAATTTCAATGCGGATACGAGTGTCAGTGTTGTATCACCAATTGTCGGGGAAGAACTGGTCAAAAATGCTCTATATGCAGTCGCAATTGCATCAATAGGCATGATTATCTATGTCACTATCCGATTTGAGCTTTTTTTCGGGATTACGGCAATCATAGCCCTGATCCACGATGCATTTTTCATACTAGCGATATTCAGTCTGACACAAATTGAATTTGATGTGACGATTGTTGCCGCGATACTCACGATTATCGGTTATTCCATCAACGATACCATTGTCACCTTTGACCGGATACGTGAAAATTTAAGAAAGAAAAAGCGGATTAAGTCGTTTAAAGAACTTGCCAAAATTGTCAATCGAAGTCTTGTGCAGACCATGACACGCAGTATCAATACGACTGTTACCACGATGGTTGCCGTATTGGCATTCTTATTCCTTGGCGCACAATCAATAACCGGGTTTGCGATTGCACTGACAGTAGGTCTTCTTGCAGGTACGTATTCGTCATTATTTCTCGCATCCCAGCTTTGGCTCGTCTGGCGCGGGAAAAATATCAATCAAAAGCCCGTTGTTTTTGCCAAAAAAAAGCGTACGGAAGGTCCGCAAGTGTAATGAAACGAAACCCCTGATGCCAAATGGCTTCAGGGGTTTCATTATGGTTATCTGAAAATGAAAAAGGGTAAGTTAAATGAAATAGCTTTTTAAAAGGAGGATAAATTTGAAAGGACAGACTTATGTTATTTTAGCCATTATTTTTGTGTTAATTGTTGCCATTTTTGCAGTGATTAACGTTGACCCAGTGGAAGTCAATTACTTGTTTGGCAGCGGGGAGGCGCCATTAATATTGGTTATCCTGATTTCCGTATTAATGGGAGGGGTCATAACAGCAGCTGTCGGTCTGGTGAAAATTATCCGATTACAGCGTGAGCGCAATACACTCGTGTCCGAAAACAAACAAATGAAAGAGACATTGAAAAAACATAGTTTACTTAAAGAAGATGATTCCAGAAAGAAAGCATCTGACCAGCCAGCTAAAAATAAACGGTAAGATGAAACTTCATTCAGCGGAAGGTTTTCCCGCTGAATGTTAGTTGAACAGAATCGGACATTTAATTGCAGTTACCCTCCCCCCTCTGTACTTTGGGTGATTACTGCCCATTACATGCGGGGTAAATAAACCCGATTGCTCACCGTGGCTATCTCCTGTATACTGGATTAGTCAGAGGTGAGTTTATGTTAGAAAGTAAAATGAAATGGAAATTTGCAGACAATCAAAATGATATACCAAATTGGGATTCAAATCGATTCTCACCACTTATCAAAGAGTTGTTGTTTCAGCGCGGCATCACAACGCGCGAAGAAGCTGAAGCGTTTGTATCTCCTGATTTAACACAATTATACAGTGTAAAATTGTTGTCAGATATTGATAAGGCAGCAGAACGGATACATAGAGCTGTTAATGCTGATGAAAAAATTCTGGTGTATGGTGATTATGATGCTGATGGAGTCAGTTCAACAGCCATCATGATTAACACACTGCATGAACTTGGTGCACATTGTGATTACTATATTCCAAATCGCTTTACAGAGGGTTATGGGCCGAATGAAGAGGCATTCAGAGCGGCATATGAAAATGGCTATCATTTAATTATAACAGTTGACAACGGGATTGCTGCTGTAAATGAGGCAGCTTATGCTAAAAACCTGGGGATTGATCTGATTATTACGGATCACCACGAACCACAGGAGCAACTGCCGGATGCTTACGCAATCATTCATCCAAAATGTTCCCCTGATTACGGTTTTAAAGACCTTGCAGGTGTAGGTGTCGCACTTAAGCTTGCTGAATGTCTGCTCGGATATTTTCCAAAACAGCTGCTTGACTTTGCAGCGATTGGAACGATTGCCGACCTTGTACCGTTGACAGGGGAGAATCGTGTTATTGCCTATTATGGTTTACAAGCTTTATCACGTTCCGGCAAACCGGGGCTGAAGGCATTAATGAAAGTTTGCGGCATTGACGGGCGCATCACTGAGGAAGATATCGGATTTTCAATCGGACCAAGATTAAACGCGGTTGGAAGATTACAGGATGCTGATCTGGCGGTTCATCTGTTATTGACAGATGTTCAGGATGAAGCTTATCAAATCGCAGAGAGGGTTCAATCAATCAATGAGGAACGAAAAAGCATTGTCAGTACTATTGTAAAAGAGGCCGAAGAAATGACAGGCCCTGTTGAAGACCAGGGTGTCATTGTTGTGGCAAAAGAGGGCTGGAATCAGGGTGTATTAGGTATTGTCGCCTCAAATCTGGTCAGGAAGTACGACCGCCCGGCAATTGTTCTGTCGATTTTGCCGGAAGACGGGGTCATGAAAGGATCTGCAAGGAGCATCCCGACCTTTGATTTATTTACAAATTGTATGAAAATAAAGGATACGTTTACGCATTTCGGCGGTCACTCCCAGGCTGCGGGGATGACACTCCCGATAGACAACTTCCGATCGTTAACAGCGGAATTGAATAATCTGATCTATCAAGAGCTGAGAACAGAAGATTTTACTCAGGAAATCGAGGTTTCCAAGTCTATAGCCCTACCGGAAATTAATGAAGAATTGGTTGAAGAAATCAGGCAGCTGGCACCATTTGGCATGGCCAATCCCAAACCTGTTTTTCATTTAGAAGGAGTTCCCGCAAATACAAGGCAAATTGGGAATAATAAAAAACATTTAAAAATGCAATTCCGTCATCAAAATAAAACACTTGACGGTATTGGCTTTGGGCTTGGGGATTTATATTATTATATGACGCCGAAAACACCAATATCCGTTGTCGGCGAACTCGGCATAAATGAGTGGAACGGTTTTCGGAAAGTACAGATCGTTATGCAGGATATGAAAATTGATGAACACCAGTTATTTGATCATCGGGGAAAGATTCAGCCACGGATAACACCATATGTACAGCCAAATAATATGTATACAGTAGTTTGTCAGGCAAAGCGGAATGAGTATGATTTTCCTGACAATGTCCGATGTGTTACATACGATACAGATGTAAACAGCTTAGAAGAGACAGAGACGCTATTTTTGTTCGATATGCCGACAGATTTGAAATCCTTCAAGTTATTGCTGAAACAGTTGAATCCCACCAATATCCATGCATGTTTTCAGTTGAAGGACAGTGCTTTCATGAACGTCTTTCCATCAAGAGAAGATTTCAAATGGCTGTATGCGCTTCTGTTTAAACGAAAACAGATTAATACAGATAAGGATTTGCCCATGATTATGGAAGCTAAAGGATGGACGAAAGCACGTATCGAATTTATGACAGACGTGTTTTTTGACCTCGGTTTTGTTAAAATAGAGGATGGTTTCATTACAATCAACCCTAAACCTGTTCAAAAAGATTTAGCGGCATCGGCTGTCTATCAGGAGCGTCTGACGAAAGCCGACATTGAAAAAACATTATATTATTCAACCTATGAAGAGCTGAAAACGTGGCTGTCCGAATGCTTGGAAGACAGGGGAAGCCTCAAGGAGGAAGTAGTTTATGGACTATAAAAAACATATACAAATTGTTGAAGACTGGCCAAAAGAAGGCGTACAATTTAAAGATATTACACCATTAATGGATAATGGAAAAGCGTTTAAATCAGCAGTGGATGAAATTGTAGAATTTGCCAAGAAAAAAGATATTGACCTTGTCGTAGGTCCCGAAGCAAGAGGTTTCATTATCGGCTGTCCCGTTTCCTATGCACTGGAAGTAGGCTTTGCACCTGTAAGAAAAGAAGGAAAATTGCCGCGTGAAGTGATAAAAGTTGATTATGGCCTTGAATACGGCAAAAACATCCTCACGATTCATAAAGACGCCATCAAACCTGGTCAGCGGGTTCTGATAACTGATGATTTGCTTGCAACAGGCGGAACGATTGAGGCAACAATCAATTTGGTGGAAGAATTGGGCGGAATTGTTGTCGGATGTGCTTTTCTGATTGAGCTTTCCTATCTGAAAGGACTGGAAAAATTGGATGGCTATGATGTGCTGACATTAATGCGATATCAGGATTAACTATATATTTCAGGTCTGATTGAATCAATTATCAGACCTATTATTATTCAGGAGGCTGTCTGAAAAGTCTTGAAGTGAAAAAGCTGACAGTTTTCTCTTTACATTTCAGCAAAAATTTTTAATACTATAAACAATAGAAAAGACTTTGAACGAAATTCTGCTTTACAGTCAGGATGGGAACCGCAGAAACAGCCGGGGGCTTACCCGGCCGGCGGAAAGTATTGTCAAACTGAATTCAGGTGATTTTATGGCTAAAGACGAACTATTAACAAGTGAAGAAGTGATTGGTAAAGCCCGAAGCTACCTTTCAAAAGAGGATGCTGGTTTTCTGCATCGCGCATACAAATTCGCCGAAGATGCTCATAAGGATCAATACCGGAAGTCAGGAGAACCTTATATCGTTCACCCTGTTCAAGTTGCCGGGATTCTGGTTGAACTGGAAATGGACCCTGTCACAATAGCAGGCGGTTTTTTACATGATGTTGTCGAGGATACGGAAGTGACACTCGAGCAGATCGAGGATGCATTCGACGAGGAAGTGGCGATGCTTGTAGATGGCGTGACAAAGCTCGGCAAAATCAAATATAAATCAAAAGAAGCTCTACAGGCGGAAAATCACCGGAAAATGTTTGTGGCGATGGCAAGGGATATTAGGGTCATTTTGATTAAACTTGCTGATCGTTTGCATAATATGCGTACGTTAAAACACTTGCCGCCGAATAAGCAGCGCAGGATTTCCAATGAAACGCTGGAAATATTTGCACCGCTGGCTCATAGGCTCGGGATATCGACAATAAAATGGGAGCTTGAAGATACCGCATTACGCTATCTGAATCCACAGCAATATTACCGGATTGTTCAGCTGATGAAACAAAAACGTGAAGAACGTGAAACCTATATTGATGAAGTCATCGAGGAACTGGAGCAACAACTGGATGATGTCAATATTGAAGCGGATATGTCCGGCAGACCAAAACATTTATACAGTATTTACCGGAAAATGGCCAAGCAAAATAAACAATTTAATGAAATATATGACTTGCTGGCGGTACGGATTCTTGTTCACAGCATTAAGGACTGCTATGCAGTGCTGGGTATCATTCATACTTGCTGGAAACCGATGCCCGGGAGGTTCAAGGATTATATAGCAATGCCTAAGCCCAACCTTTATCAGTCATTGCATACCACTGTCATTGGTCCGAAAGGCGATCCGCTTGAAGTGCAGATCCGCACCAAAGAGATGCATGAAATTGCCGAGTATGGAATCGCGGCACATTGGGCTTATAAAGAAGGAAAGCAATTGGCAAAAGACAGTAAATCGTTTGAAGATAAACTGACCTGGTTCAGGGAAATTCTAGACTGGCAAAGTGAAACGAATGATGCGGAAGAATTTATGGAAACATTAAAAGTCGATCTGTTTTCCGATATGGTGTATGTTTTTACGCCAAAAGGTGATGTCATCGAGCTGCCATCGGGGTCAGTACCGCTTGATTTTGCCTACCGTATTCACACAGAGGTTGGCAATAAGACAATTGGGGCAAAAGTTAATGGGAAAATGGAGCCGCTTGATTATCAGTTGAAAAACGGAGATATTGTGGAAGTGATGACTTCCAAACATTCATATGGCCCTTCTCACGACTGGCTGTCGATAACCCAGACATCACAGGCTAAAAGCAAGATTAAGCAGTTCTTTAAAAAACAGCGTCGTGATGAAAATATCAGTAAAGGCAAAGAAGCAGTCGACAAAGAAATCCGGTCGCTCGGAATCGAACCAAAAGACGTCCTGACCCAGAGCAATTTAAAGCGTGTATTCGAAAAATTTAATTTTTCCAGTGAGGAAGATATGTATGCTGCGGTGGGGTACCAAGGTATTACTTCAGCATTAATTGCAACACGCTTGACGGATAAACTGCGACAGGAAAAACAAAAAGAACAAAACCTCGAAGAAACCATCGAGGAAGTCAAGGCTGAAAAAGTAACCAAGAAGGTGCAAAAACGTGATTCAGGTGTCAAAGCAGAGGGCGTTGATAATTTATTGGTACGCCTTGCCAAATGCTGCAATCCGGTTCCCGGAGATGCTATTGAAGGGTATATTACGAGAGGCAGGGGCGTGTCAGTACACCGGGCGGATTGCCCGAATATCCAGACAGAAGATGCCAGGCAGCGCCATCTTCATGTTGAATGGGAAAATAATGATACCAAGAAAAAGCAATACCATGTTGATCTGGAAATATCGGGTTATGACCGGCGCGGTTTGGTCAATGAAGTCCTGCAGGCCGTAAATGAAACAAAGACGAACATTACGTATGTTAACGGCCGATCGGATCGAAACAGAATGGCTGTTATTAACATTACGATACTCATTCATAATACTGGACATTTAAAGCGGATTGTTGACCGAATTAAACAAATAAAAGACGTTTATACGGTGACAAGGACCGTTCAATAATTTAAAAAAGGGGTCTTAAGGCAATGAAAGCAGTCATTCAGCGCGCGGCAGATGCAAGTGTGACGGTCAACGGTGCTGAAACCGGAGCGATTGATCATGGTCTTGTGGTTCTGCTCGGTGTTACACATGATGATACTAAACAAGATGCTGACTATCTGGTCAGTAAACTAATCCATTTACGGATTTTTGATGATGAGAACGGTAAAATGAATCGCTCATTACTGGATGTTTCGGGGAATGTGCTGTCAATATCACAATTTACACTATATGCTGATACACGCAAGGGCAGGCGGCCAAGCTATATTAATGCAGCCAAGCCAGATCTGGCAAACGAGCTTTATCAGTATTTTAATGAGCAGATTGCACATCATGATATACATGTGCAAACAGGGGAATTTGGCGAAATGATGCAAGTCTGTCTGACGAATTCCGGGCCAGTGACAATTATTTTGGATACAGACGATAAATAACCGGGGTCGTCCGATCTCTTTCGTTATTTTTTCAAGGCTTTCTTCAGAAATTTTGTTGATCTTTTACCCCGAAGTCGGTATAAAAAGCGACACAGTTGAAAATTTCATTAGAGAATCGTCCTATCATTCTGACTACCGTTAGTGGTTTGAGACGCTCCGGCAATATACTTCGCTTTCATGGGCAAGGCCTCAGCCTCCTCGAAAAGCACAGACCACTTTTCTGTGGGGTCTTCGGACAGTGCTTTTCCCATAGGAGTTTTCGTAAATTGCCTCCGCTGCTGTGACGTTCTGAAATGGTTTTTGTACCATAAAAAAATCAGCTCTTATTTCACACTTATATTTCTAAAAATCACAGCAGTTGACAAACGCTTCGCTTCTTGTGATAGCGTATCAATTTCTTCTAACTTACACTCTGCAGACTTTCGGATTAGCTGCCCCTGAAGTAGTCTTCGGGTTAGTCAGCTTCTGTTAATAATATAAACAAATCTAAAAAATCAGTCTAATTAAAGTATTTGGTAAGACCGGTGATAATGCCGGAAACTAATTGTTTTTGATAGCTGTTAGTCTCCAGCAGCTGCTCTTTTTCTGAATTGGAAATAAATCCAAGTTCAATGAGAATGGACGGGTTAAAACTTTGCCTGATAACGTGATAGTCCTCACTGAGCGCTTTACGGTTATTTGCTCCGGTTTCATTGATTAGACTTTCCTGCACAAACCGGGCAAGTTCTTTACTCTGCTCATGATAATAATACGTTGCTATCCCGGTTACTTCAGGCGCCTGGGGAAAACTGTTATAGTGGATGCTGATAAAAGCATCTGTATCTGCTATATTGGCCAGGCTCGTCCTGCTTTCAAGCGAAACAAACTGATCTCTCTCTCTGGTCATAACGACCTCAGCACCAAGAATAGCCAGTTCTTTTTTTAGTTCCCGCATTGTTCTGTAAGTAAAATTCTTTTCATATGTACCACTTGCACCAATTGCCCCTACGTCACGCCCGCCGTGACCGGCATCAATGACGATGGTTTTATCTTCAAGACCTGCTGAAGATGGTGTTTTATGACCGGTGGCAAAATTCTTCAATACAAATCCGTACATTTCGTCATTTGCGATTTCATACCAATTTTCTTTTTCTCCTACGACATTAAATTCCTCGCCTTTATTTGTGAAACCGATGATGTCGTAAGAGGTTGAAGGCCCTTTTCGCAGATGTGTATTGTCATGCTGAATGACTATGCTTCCAATGCCATTGCTGCCGGCAGGGTCGCTGTCGGTGGAATCATCACTTGAATTTGAAGAGATATCAACATATTCACTCGATACCCAGCCGGTTCCACTATCAAATGCTATTTCCACCCAATCATTTTCAACACTGATAATATGGAGCTCTTTGCCGGTATTCACCTGACCTACCCGGTTATAATCTGTCCCCGGCCCTGATCTGATGTTCAGACCATCAGTGATTACAACCGCTTTATCTGCTTGTGCCACAGGGATTAAAGTAAAGCAAAAAATGAACAAGAAAAATCCAGCTGATTTAATAAAACGCACATGATTTCCTCCCATACGTTTATCATTACTCTTAATTGTAATAAAAAGTTTTAAAACAGGCAAAACTAGAGTGAATGAGGAGGTCAATATGATGCGTGTGAATAATAAACAATGGAGCACAAATGTGAATAAAGAAATATATGGGGCGGATTTCCATCGTTTCATGGAGATGGAGGATCAGTTTAATCATATGGAAATAGCAGAAGAGTTGGGTATTTCCCTTGGTGAAGTAAAAAGACTGAAGAAAAAAATAATCCGCACTTGACAATATTATGCTGAAACATTAATATAGTAATCATTCAATATGAAAACGAAACTAACCAGCGATGGAAAGAGTAATCAGGTCGCTAGTGCAAAGAGAGAAAATGTCATCGGCTGGAAACATTTTCGCAATTAGTCCTGGTGAACGACATTCCTTAGGTTCTGTATCGAATAAACAGTAAGTAGGTATAGACGTTTTGCAGGCGTTAACTGTGAAGAGCGGGTGCTTTGAGACAGCACCAATCAGGGTGGCAACGCGGGTAAAAACTTCCGTCCCTTATTATCTAAGGGGGACGGGAGTTTTTTTGTTGTTTAAGCAATGCTAAACGGGGATTATACTGCAAGCTGATTGTAAAGAAGAACCTGAGCTGTGACAAACCATCGTCTGGAATTGACAATTGAACGAATCGGTATTTTAAATGACTTAGGGGGTATTGATGATGAGTATAAAAGCGCCACGCGGTACGGTTGATACTTTGCCGGAAGAAGCTGCGAAGTGGCAATTTGTTGAAGAAAAAATTAAAGATATTTGTAAAAGATATCATTTTGAAGAAATCCGCACACCTTTATTTGAACACACCGAGCTTTTTCAGCGGGGAGTCGGTGATTCAACCGATATTGTTCAAAAAGAGATGTATACGTTTGAGGATAAAGGAGGCAGAAGTCTGACACTAAAGCCTGAAGGCACCGCTCCGGTTGTCCGTTCATTTGTGGAACATAAAATGCATGGAAATCCCAGTCAGCCGGTCAAGCTTTATTATTTTGCCCAAATGTTCCGCTATGAACGTCCGCAAAAGGGCAGAATGCGGCAGCTGAATCAATTCGGGGTGGAGGTAATGGGAAGCGCTGATCCAGCAGTAGACGCCGAGGTCATCGATTTGGCTATGACCTGCTACCGCGAACTTGGTCTAAAATCGCTTAAGCTTGTGATTAACTCGTTAGGAGACAAGGAAAGCAGGGAAAGCCACCGTCAGGCATTGGTTGATCATTTCATCCCACATAAAAATGAATTATGCGGTGATTGCCAGACCCGGCTTGAGCAAAACCCGATGCGCATATTGGATTGTAAAACTGATAAAGATCATCCTGCGATGAAGACTGCGCCATCTGTTCTAGATTATTTGAACGAGGATTCGAGAACTTATTTTGAAAAAGTCAAAACCTATTTATCATTGATGAATATTGATTATGAGGTTGATCCGAATTTAGTGCGGGGGCTTGATTATTATAATCACACCGCATTTGAAATTATGAGTAAAGCTGAAGGTTTTGGTGCGATTACCACACTTGCCGGCGGCGGCAGATATAATGGTCTGATTGAAGAATTAGGCGGCCCCGAGACACCTGGGATTGGTTTTGGAATGGGACTGGAGCGGCTGATGATGGCACTGGAAGCAGAGAATATTGAAATTCCGGCGGGTGAGGCTTTGGACTGCTTTTTTGTGGCGGTTGGCGATCAAGCCGAAAAAGCTTCGGTTCAAATCGTCCATGACTTGCGTAAAAACGGTATTCAGATTGACCGGGATTACCAGAGCCGAAAGATAAAAGCACAGTTTAAAGCTGCAGACCGTTATCGTGCCAAATATGTTCTTGTTCTTGGTGAAAATGAACTGGAACAACAGACAATAAATGTGAAAGAAATGGCAACTGGTGATGAGGCGGAAGTATCATTGGCCGAATTGTCCGAGTTTATGAGGGGAAAACTGTCAGGAGGAAAAACTAATGAGTGAACGCGTGCTAGCCGGAACATTAAATGAGAAAAATGTTGATCAATCGGTATTGCTGAAAGGGTGGGTGCAAACGCGCCGTGACTTGGGCGGGCTGATTTTTATCGATTTGCGTGACAGGTCCGGTCTTGTACAGGTTGTGTTCAATCCGGACCATTCGAAAGCCGCCTTACAAGCGGCTGAGTCAGTCAGAACTGAATACGTTCTGGAAGTAGCAGGCAGTGTGGTTAAACGCGATGAAGGAACGGTTAACCCGGCGATGAAAACAGGCCGTATTGAAGTAATCGCTAAAGATTTGACCATTTTAAATAAGGCGAAGACACCGCCATTTTTAATCGAGGAAGATACAGATGTTGCTGAAGACCTGCGTTTTAAGTACCGTTATATTGATTTACGCAGAAATAAGCTGCAGGAAACCTTTAAAATGCGACACCGGACAACACAGGCTATCCGTAACTTTTTGAATGACGATGGGTTTCTGGAAATGGAGACACCTATCTTAACGAAAAGCACACCTGAGGGTGCACGAGACTACCTTGTACCAAGCCGGGTGCATCGAGGACAATTTTATGCACTGCCGCAGTCTCCGCAGTTGTTTAAACAGCTGATCATGATGGGCGGTTTTGAAAAATACTATCAGATAGCCCGCTGTTTCAGGGATGAGGATTTGCGGGCGGACCGGCAGCCGGAATTCACTCAGGTTGATATTGAAACATCATTTCTGACCAGCGATGAGATTATGGACATGACTGAGCAAATGATGAGGTATGTGCTAAAAGAAGTCAGAAATGTGGACATTACCTTGCCCCTGCCGCGAATGTCTTATGACGAGGCGATGGCACGGTTTGGATCCGACAAGCCCGATACACGATTTGGCATGGAATTGATCCATGTCTCTGATATTATGGAAAATTCGTCGTTTAAAGTCTTTAAGGGGGCCATCGAATCGGGCGGAAAAATCTGCTTGTTAAATGTCAAAGGGCAAGCAGCCAATTATTCACGGAAAGACATCGATAAACTGACTGATTTTGTGAAAGTTTATGGTGCTAAAGGGATGGCGTGGCTCAAAGTTGATGACGGTCAACTGACAGGGCCGGTTGTTAAATTCCTATCCGATGAAGAGAAAAATGGCCTAATTGAAAGATCTGCCGCAGTTGATGGCGACCTGCTTCTATTTGGCAGTGATAAAACATCTATTGTTTATGACAGTTTAGGTGCATTAAGACTCAAGCTTGGAAAAGAATTGAACCTGATTGATGAAAACACGTTCAATTTTCTCTGGGTTACCGATTGGCCTTTACTGGAATATGATGAAGATCTCGAGCGCTATTTTGCTGCTCATCATCCGTTCACAAAGCCTGTTGAAGAAGACCTTGATAATCTTGAAACAAATCCGGGTGATGTCAGGGCCAACGCGTATGACCTTGTGTTAAACGGTTATGAACTTGGCGGGGGATCATTGCGCATCCACAAGAAGGATCAGCAGATGAAGATGCTGGATGTATTAGGATTTACAAAAGATGAGGCAAATGAACAGTTCGGCTTTTTAATTGAAGCATTGGAGTATGGCGCGCCTCCTCATGGCGGAATTGCCCTGGGACTGGACAGAATTGTCATGCTGCTGGCCGGAAGTTCGAATCTGAGGGACACTATTCTATTTCCAAAAACAGCTTCGGCTTCTGATTTATTGACAGATGCACCAAATGATGTAAGCAAGAATCAGCTGGATGAACTGTCGATTCAAATTAACAATGCAGAATGAGACATATGTAAAATTCCTAATTCGTGGTTCAACTAACATTCAATGGGGAAAACACCCCATTGAATGAAGTTTCGCTTTTCCCCGCATCTAACGGGCAGAAACCCGCCGAAGTACGGCGGCTAACTGCCCATAAATGCCCGATGCTGCTCAACTAACATTCAATGGGGGAAAACACCCCATTGAATGAAGTTTCGCTTTATCAAGAATATTTTGTAAA
>Ga0079226_10000760_pt1 | contig 23564 bp, 18 predicted proteins | sample Poulit2014_FD_76345 | JGI IMG/M metagenome (GOLD analysis project Ga0079226, IMG submission 76345) | Agricultural soil microbial communities from Georgia to study Nitrogen management - Poultry litter 2014 | ecosystem: Environmental > Terrestrial > Soil > Agricultural land | place: USA: Georgia...
TTCTCCGGCGTCTCGCTGGCAACTTGTTCAATATCAACACCACCTTCAGTAGACGCCATAAACACCACCCGTCGAGTGGCACGGTCCACCACTGCACCTAAGTACAGCTCATCAGTAAAGTCGGTACAGGCCTCGACAAGAATCTTATTCACCGGCTGGCCTTTGGCGTCGGTTTGGTAAGTGACTAAACGCTTGCCGAGCCATTGCGCAGCAAAGTCTCGCGCATCCTCTGCACTGGTTACCAGCTTGACACCACCTGCCTTACCACGGCCACCTGCATGTACCTGAGTTTTAACTACCCAGCGCTCGCCACCAATATCGTGGCATGCTTGCGCAGCAGCTTCAGGTGTTTCTACAGCGAGTCCTCGAGACACCGGCAATCCATATTCAGCGAACAGCTGCTTAGCTTGATATTCATGAAGATTCATAGTGTCCTACCGTTAAATTCAGATTGTCCACAGGCGCTTATTACGCTATGACAAGGATTATGATGAGATGTAGCAACAGCTAGCAACATCGACTGTTAAAGCTAAGTGTGCCTTAAAACGAATACCGCCCCAATTAAGGGGCGGTAGATTGATTAGCGTCTTCTGCGGTTTGCAATATGGATGGCTTGGCCATTCACAGCCAATGCTGCTTCATGGAGTGCCTCAGACAGGGTTGGGTGCGAGAACACCATCAATCCTAAATCTTCTGCACTGCTGCCAAATTCCATAGCAATCGCACCCTGCTGCACCAACTCAGCAGCGCTTGGGCCAATCACGTGTACGCCCAGTACACGGTCGGTTTCTGCGTCAGCAATGATTTTCACAAAGCCACCGGTATCATTGGCTGCCATCGCACGACCACTGGCCGCGAACGGGAAAACACCAACGTTGATGGCCACGCCATCACCTTTCAACTCCTGTTCGGTTTTACCCACACCAGCAATTTCAGGGTGGGTGTAAATCACACTGGGAATCAAATCATAGTTAACCTGTGCTTTGTTACCGGCAATACGCTCGGCAACCATCACACCTTCTTCAGATGCCTTGTGCGCTAACATTGGGCCACGGACTACGTCACCTACAGCATACACACCAGGCACACTGGTGGCGCAAGTTTCATCAACATAGATGAAACCACGCTCATCTAAGTCCACACCACTGTCAGCGGACAACACATTTTCAGTCACCGGGCGACGCCCCACTGCAACAATCAACTTATCAAAAGTCATTTGTTGCTCGCCTTCAGCGTCAGTAAAGTTAACCGTGACTTCGTTGTCTTTCACTTCTGAGCCGGTCACCCGTGCGCCCAAGCGAATGTCGAGCTTTTGCTTGGTGAAGGTTTTCAACGCTTCTTTAGCCACTTGTTCGTCAACCGTGGGCAAGAACTTATCTTGGGCTTCGATTACAGTCACCTCAGCACCTAAACGCGCCCACACTGAACCCAGCTCAAGACCAATCACCCCAGCGCCAATTACACCCAGCTTGTTAGGTACCGCTTGGAATTCCAACGCACCGGTTGAGTCAACAATAACATCTTGATCAACAGGAGCAGGAGCAATATCAATGGGCTGTGAACCGGCAGCAATAATGACGTTATCGGCTTCATAGACTTCAACAGTGCCATCAGCTGCGGTCACTTCAACTTTTTTGTTGGCCAGCAACTTACCGTGACCTTCTAAAGTGGTCACGCCATTGGCCTTGAATAAGCCGGCGATACCACCAATCAGGTTTCTCACGATGGTGTCTTTACGACCAATCATCGCCGGCACGTCCATGCTGACGTTTTCAACACCAATGCCATGCACAGCAAACTCTTCTTGCGCTTCATGGAACTTCCATGAGCTATCTAGAAGTGACTTCGATGGCATGCAGCCCACATTTAAGCAGGTGCCACCTAAGGCCAATTTGCCGTCTTTACCTTGATATTTTTCGATACAGGCTGTTTTCAAGCCTAACTGTGCAGCTTTAATTGCGGCAACATAACCACCAGGGCCTGCACCAATGACAATTACATCAAATTTTTGACTCATGCGTTTTCCTCTTTTTGTGACTCTTAGTCACGCTCTGCAAGCACTTAACCAGTATCCAGTTCAGCGCTTGCAGCGCATATAATATTAGATATCCAACAGCATACGTGCTGGGTCTTCTAACAGGTCTTTCATGGTAACTAGGAAGGTCACTGCTTCTTTACCGTCAATTAAACGGTGATCATAGGACAATGCTAGATACATCATTGGCAGAATTTCCACTTGCCCGTTGACAGCCATTGGGCGCTCTTGAATCTTGTGCATACCCAAAATGGCTGTTTGTGGTGGGTTAACAATCGGCGTAGACAACAAGGAGCCAAATACACCGCCGTTAGAAATCGTGAAAGTACCACCGGTCATTTCTTCAATGGTCAGCTTACCTTCTTGAGCTTTCATGCCCAACTCACGAATGGTGCCTTCAACTTCTGCAAGGCTCATGAATTCAGCATTACGCAATACAGGTACCACTAAACCACGCTCACTGGATACCGCAACACCAATATCTTGGTAGCCATGGTAAACAATGTCATCACCGTCAATCGATGCGTTCACACCCGGCTGACGCTTGAGCGCTTCAACGGCTGCTTTAACAAAGAATGACATAAAGCCTAAGCGTACACCGTTATGGGTCTTTTCAAACAAGTCTTTATACTTGCTGCGCAGCTCCATAATGGGCTTCATGTTCACCTCGTTAAAGGTGGTCAGCATCGCCATGGAAGACTGTGCTTCAACCAAACGCTCGGCAACACGCTTACGTAAACGCGTCATCGGCACACGCTTCTCAATACGATCGCCTTCCGCCACTAAAGGCTCAACTGCAGGTGCAGTCGCTGCTGCTGGGGCAGCTGACTTGTTAGCCACTGCAGCTAACGCATCTTCTTTAGTGATGCGGCCATCTTTGCCTGTGCCCTGGATGCTGGCTGCATTCAACGCGTTTTCTTCAACAATTTTACGTGCTGCAGGTGACAAGATAGGCTCACCGGCTGCTGGAGCAGGCGCTTCTTCACTGGCGGCTGTTTCAGCAGGTGCTGCCGCCGCAGGTGCCGCAGTGGCAGTGGCTGAAGTGTCTAAACGACCCAGCAACTGTGAGCTCAAAACAGTTTCACCTTCTGCCGCGACAATTTCAGTGAGCACGCCATCGGCTTCAGCTAACACTTCTAAAACCACTTTATCGGTTTCAATATCAACAATAAGCTCGTCGCGCTTGACCGCCTCACCGACTTGTTTGTGCCAGGTTGCAACGGTGCCATCAGCGACCGACTCGGGAAAAGCGGGGGCTTTAATCTCAATAGCCATAATAATAAAGTTCCTATAAATTCGGTTGTTACGTTAAAGCCGCACTGTAATTAACAGTACGGCTTTTTCGCTGATTAAACTGTAAATGCATCCTGCAATAACTGCTCTTGCTGCTCTGCGTGCATGGACGGGTAGCCACATGCTGGCGAAGCCGAGGCAACGCGGCCTGCGTATTTCAGATCTAAACTACCATTGTAAGCATTACCTACACGACGCATATGGTGCTGACTTGGATACCAAGCGCCTTGGTTCATAGGTTCTTCCTGACACCAAACAATATGCTTAAGATTTTTATACTTAGCAAACTCCACTGACAAGTCATCTTCAGGGAATGGATAAAGCTGCTCAATACGGACAATGGCTGTGTTATCCAAGCCTTCATTACGGCGCTTTTCTAGCAAGTCGTAATAGACCTTACCGCTGCACATAATTAAGCGATCTACTTTATCGGCGTCTAAGCTATCGACCTCACCAATCACCGGCTGGAAAGTTCCTTCTGCTAAATCCTCTAAGCTGGACACAGCCAACTTATGACGCAACAAGGACTTTGGCGTTAAGGCAATCAAGGGCTTGCGCAGCGGACGAATCGTCTGGCGACGCAGCATATGGTAAACCTGAGCTGGGGTGGTAGGTACACACACTTGGATATTATGCTCTGCACACAGCTGCAAGAAGCGCTCTAAACGTGCTGAGGAGTGCTCTGGTCCTTGCCCTTCATAACCATGGGGTAACAGCATCGTTAAGCCAGACAAACGGCCCCACTTGGCTTCACCACTGGTAATAAACTGGTCAATTACCACCTGTGCACCGTTGGCAAAGTCACCAAACTGTGCTTCCCAAATCACCAATGCATTAGGCTTGGTGCTCGCATAACCATATTCAAAGGCCAGTACAGCTTCTTCAGACAAGAAGGAATCATACAAGCTGAAACGTGGCTGATCCTTATAGAGGTTTTGCAAACCAATATAGGTTTCACCATCTTTCTGGTTGTGCAAAGCAGCATGGCGGTGCGAGAAGGTGCCGCGGCCCACATCTTGACCGGTCATCCGCACTGGATAGCCTTCAAACAAGAGTGTTGCGTAAGCTGCTATTTCTGCAAAACCCCAGTTAATCGGTAATGCACCGGCAGCCATTTTCTGACGGTCTTTAAGAATATTAGAGGCTTGACGCTGAACCACAAAACCATCTGGAGTTTCTTGCAGTTTATGCATCAACTCTTGCAAGGTTTTTAGATCAAATGTGGTGTCAAAGCGCGGTGTCCACTTATGCCCTAAGTACGGCCGCCAATCAACAAAGAGCTCTGGGTTAGGCTCTTTAACCAAGCTTTTTACAACATGCAAACCATTATCGAGCGCGGTACGGTACTCATCAATCAAGGCCTGTACTTGCTCTTCAGTTTGTACGCCTTCTTTCATTAAGACGTCAGCATAGATCTCGCGGGTGGTCGGCTGCTTTCTGATGAGTTGGTACATCAGCGGCTGTGTACCACTGGGTTCATCAGCTTCGTTGTGACCACGACGGCGGTAGCAGACTAGATCAATTACAATGTCGCGCTTAAACTCCATGCGGTAATCAACCGCCAGCTGAGTAACAAACAATACAGCTTCCGGATCATCACCGTTGACATGCAAAATAGGCGCTTCAATCATTTTCGCAACGTCAGTTGCGTACTCAGTCGAGCGTGTGTCTTCTGGTTTGCTGGTGGTAAAGCCAACTTGGTTGTTGATTACGACACGGATCGTACCGCCGGTTTTATAGCCGCGGGTTTGCGACATCTGGAAGGTTTCCATGACCACACCTTGACCTGCAAAAGCAGAGTCACCGTGAATCGTAATGGGCACTACTTTGTCGCCAACGGGATCATTGCGTCGGTCTTGGCGGGCACGTACTGAGCCCTCAACTACCGGTGAAACAATCTCAAGATGCGATGGGTTAAAAGCCAACGCCAAGTGCACTTCACCGCCTGGGGTCATCACGTTCGATGAGAAGCCTTGGTGATATTTTACGTCACCGGAAGTTAGGCCCTCGACGCGCTTACCATCAAATTCATCAAATAAATCACGTGGGTTTTTACCATAGGTGTTGACCAGGACATTGAGTCGTCCACGGTGCGCCATACCCACCACAATTTCTTTAGCACCATAGGAACCTGAGCGCTGAATAATCTCATCCATCAATGGAATTAAGCTTTCACCGCCTTCTAGGCCAAATCGTTTAGTGCCTGGGTAACGAGTACCCAAATACCGTTCTAAACCTTCACCTGCAGTCAAACGCTCTAAAATATGGGTACGTACCTCAGGAGAAAACTCCGGGCGACTGCGTACACTCTCTAAGCGCTGCTGAAACCAGCGACGCTGCTCTGAGTCAACAATATGAGTAAACTCAGCACCGATAGTACCGCAGTACGTTGCTTCTAGAGCTTGTTGGATTTCACGTAAGGTTGCTTGTTCTTTGCCGATGTTTAAATCGCCAGTATGAAATGTACTGTCAAGGTCGGCATCAGTTAAACCATAGTGTTGTATGCTGAGATCGGGCTGCATTGGACGCACCCACAAGCCTAACGGGTCAAGCTTAGAGGCTTGATGGCCGCGCATACGATAGGCTTGAATTAGACGCAGCACTTCAACTTGTTTCTTTTCGTGTTCAGTGCTGACACTTCCAGCGGAAACTGGTTGTGCGCGTCTATGGTTTTTAGCCATTAAGGCAAATTGATCACGAATAGTTGAGTGAGATACATCGGTACTTACACCACCACTACTGGGTAGTTTTTGAAAATAAGTACGCCACTCTTCCGATACTGAATTCGGATCGTGCAGGTAGAGTTCATATAGCTCTTCCACGTAGGCAGCATTTCCACCGGATAGGTGTGCGCTGCTCCACATGCGCTGCATAACGCTTTCTTGCATGCTAGGTCACCCTTGATAAGGGGGACGCTACCGGCATGGAAACTTAATGGCCTGTAAGTCATAAAACAGCGACTTATACAAGCCACTACGATTCCCGCAGATAGTCCGGGTACCAGCCCGGATGCCCCTGCTGGTCGTCAATTACGTTTTAAAACAACTTTGTGAGTTGTTTTTCGTTTAAAGCCACCCACATAAAGGTACTCATGTGGGTGGCTTAGAACTTACAGCATTTAGCGCTGTAAATTAAGTACCACTCTGCAACAACATGCTACGAATATGACCAATCGCCCTTGTAGGGTTGAGGCCTTTCGGACACACATGAATGCAGTTCATAATGTTGTGACAACGGAAGACACTGAACGGGTCATCGAGACGCGCTAAGCGCTCTTGTGTTTGCGTGTCACGTGAATCGGACAAGAATCGATAGGCTTGCAGCAAGGCTGCTGGGCCTAAGAACTTGTCTGGATTCCACCAGAAAGACGGGCAACCGGTTGAGCAGCATGCGCATAGAATGCACTCATACAGTCCATCCAACTTTTCACGTTCTTCTGGCGATTGCAAGCGCTCAATACCTGGCGCAGGCGTATCATTTTGCAAGTATGGTTGTACTTTCTCATACTGCTTATAGAAGATGCTCATATCGACGGCGAGGTCACGAATAACTGGCAACCCGGGTAACGGGCGAATAACCAGCTTACCGTCTTTTACAACTTCAGATAGCGGTGTAATACAAGCAAGGCCGTTTTTTCCAGCCATGTTCATACCGTCAGAACCACACACACCTTCACGGCACGAGCGGCGGTACGACATACTCTCGTCCTGCTCTTTAATCAAAGCTAGGACATCAAGCACCATCATGTCTCGACCATCAATGACCACATTGAAGTCTTGCATGAAAGGTGCAGAGTTGACCTCTGGATTATAGCGGTAAACGCTTACTTGCAACATGTTTGGCAACGTCATCGAGATAACCCTTAGTAAGTACGTTCTTGGGGCTTAAAGTATTCAGCGTCTTTCTCAACCGCTGGCGAAAGCGAGAAGTTTACTGCGCGCTTGCCAACACGCTTCTCTCCTGGGAAGTACATGCTATGGCAGAGCCAGTTTTCATCATCACGACTTTCGTAGTCTTCACGAGCATGCGCACCGCGCGACTCTTTACGTGCCTCTGCAGCAATTGCAGTTGCCTCTGCAACTTCAAACATATTTTGCAGTTCAAGAGCTTCGATACGTGCTGTGTTAAAGGCACTGCTTTTGTCGACAATCTTAACATTTTCGATACGCTCACGCATTTGCTCGAGCTCAACAATACCTTTCTGCATGAACTCACCGGTGCGGAATACACCGAAGTTATTCTGCATGCAGTTTTGTAACTCTTTGCGCAATGTTGCGACATCTTCACCTGAAGTGCGCTCATTCAACGCTGACAAGCGCGCTAAGGAACTTTCAATATCGCTATCGCTTGCATCACGGGTGTCAACACCTTCGCGCAGACTCTTCTCGAGGTACAAACCTGCGGCACGGCCAAACACCACTAGGTCAAGCAGTGAGTTACCACCTAAGCGGTTAGCACCGTGTACCGATACTGAGGTCACCTCACCTACCGCGAACAAGCCTTCAACGATCTTGTCGTTGCCTTCGGCATCTTGCGCAATGGCCTGGCCATCAATGTTTGTCGCAATACCACCCATCATGTAGTGACAGGTTGGTACAACAGGAATAGGTGCAACCACAGGGTCAACGTGAGCAAAGGTTTTCGACAGCTCACAAATACCTGGCAGACGGCTGTGTAACACCTCTTCACCGAGGTGATCCAGCTTGAGCAGCACGTGGTCACCATCTGGGCCACAACCATTACCGGCTAAAATTTCTTTAACCATGGAGCGTGCTACAACGTCACGTCCAGCAAGGTCTTTTGCGTTGGGCGCATAACGCTCCATGAAACGCTCACCATGCTTGTTGATCAAGTAACCCCCTTCACCACGGCACCCTTCAGTGACCAAGGTACCGGCACCATGAATACCAGTTGGATGGAACTGCCACATTTCCATATCTTGTACGGGAACACCGGCACGTAACGCCATGCCCACACCGTCACCGGTATTGATCAGTGCGTTAGTGGTTGAAGCATAGATGCGTCCTGCGCCACCGGTGGCTAGAACAACAGCTTTAGAGCGGATGTGGACTGTTTCGCCAGTTTCAATGCAAATTGCAATGATACCGACCACAGCGCCATCTTGGTTTTTAACTAAATCAACGGCATACCATTCGTTTAAAAAAACTGTGCCGTGCTTTAAGTTGGCTTGATAGAGCGTGTGCAACAAGGCGTGACCGGTACGGTCTGCTGCAGCACAAGTACGCGCGGCCTGACCACCCTTACCGAAGTCTTTTGACTGACCGCCAAAAGGACGTTGGTAAATACGGCCCTTTTCGGTACGGGAAAACGGCAGCCCCATATGCTCAAGCTCATAAACAGCTTCAGGGCCTACCGAACACATGTACTCAATAGCGTCTTGGTCACCAATATAGTCGGAACCTTTGACGGTATCGTACATGTGCCAGCGCCAATCATCATTCGGGTCATCTGAGGCAATTGCACAGGTGATACCACCTTGCGCTGATACGGTATGCGAGCGAGTCGGAAACACCTTGGTAACTACCGCAGTTTTATGACCACCTTGCGCTAACTGTAGCGATGCACGCAAACCTGCACCACCGCCACCAACAATAATGGCGTCATAAGAAATAGTACGAACACTAGCCATGAATTAAATTCCCCACAAAATCTGTACGCCCCAGACGAACAGTACGAACATCATGATGCCGCACAGTGCTTGGACTAAAAATCGTACACCTGTTGCCCAGCCACCTAAGGTCATGGGTGTTAGGTAGTCAGTCGTAACGGCCCAGAGTCCGATCCAGGCGTGTGCGCCCAGAGCCACTAAACTCATCAGACTAAAAATGCGCATCCAGCTTTGCGCAAACAGCCCTTGCCATTCGGCGTAGCCCATTCCCGGGTTAGCTAACAAATAACCCAATAAAAACAAGGCGTATGCGGCCAAGACTACAGCAGACACACGCTGCGCCATCCAGTCATACAGACCGGACCGAGAGAAGTTCGTTACGTTAGTTACCATATCCAGACTCCCATCAATACAATCAGTATGGCTGATATAACAAGCACTAATTTGGCTCCGAGCCTACCACCTTCAAGGTCTTCACCAATCCCTAAATCCATGATTAGGTGGCGAATACCAGCGGTTAAGTGGTACATCAGTCCAGAGAGAAGAACCCAAATCACAAGTTTGACCAAGGGGTTGGCCAACCACTCTTTAATCTCGGCAAAGCCTTGCTCTGAAGCAAGCGACTTGTCGAGTCCATATAACAGCACAGCAATACCAAAAAACAGGATCACACCTGAAATTCTGTGCAGAATGGAAGAAGTAGCAGTGACTGGGAGTTTTATAGTCCTAAGATCTAGGTTTACAGGTCGTTGGCTATTCACGGCGTATTCACACTTAGAAAGAGCCCTATACTGCAGGGCGAAGTTGTTGGGAAGATACTTTCTAATAAAGTACCCGTCACCATCGGAGTGACGACCGTCAGCTAAGGTAATTACCTCTGGCGGTCAGCTTCCGAGTATAGTTGAAAAAACACCATAAAGACAACGCAAAAACATTCGCCTAAATGTGCATTGCTGGCCTTTGACATTTAGCGTAAATATTAGTACGTGAATTTTTAGAGCTAAGGTAACTGCTCGATTTGTTGTCAAACTTCTATATAGTTATACAAATTGACATTAGCAGTTATCCCACTATTATGTTGCGGGCCCTGCGTGGGGCCGTGATGATTTCAAGCATAACTAGGAGGCCACAATGGCTGACAAAAAAGCGCAGTTGATCATCGAGGGCAAAGCCCCCGTCGAGCTGCCTGTACTAAGCGGTACTATTGGTCCAGACGTAGTTGACGTCCGTAATTTAATTGCTGACGGCTACTTCACTTATGACCCTGGCTTTATGTCGACTGCGGCATGCGAGTCTAAGATCACCTACATTGATGGTGAGAAAGGCATCTTGCTGCACCGCGGCTACCCCATTGAGCAACTGGCAGCCAAATCTGACTACTTAGAAACCTGCTACTTACTATTACACGGCGAGCTACCAAACGCTGAGCAGAAAAAAGAGTTTGTAGAGACCATCAGCAAACACACCATGGTCAACGAGCAACTTAAGTCGTTCCTCAACGGCTTCCGTCGTGACGCTCACCCCATGGCAGTGATGTGCGGTATTGTTGGCGCCCTTTCAGCCTTCTACCACGACTCACTGGACAACAGCAATCCAAAGCACCGTGAAATTTCTGCACACCGCTTAATTGCTAAAATGCCCACCATTGCGGCAATGGCCTACAAATACTCAATCGGCCAACCCATCATGTATCCACGCAACGACCTCTGCTACTCAGAGAACTTCTTGCACATGATGTTTAACACCCCCGCCGGTGAGAAGCGCTTTAGCCCAGCATTAATTAAAGCCATGGATCGCATCTTTATTCTGCATGCTGACCACGAGCAAAATGCGTCCACTTCTACTGTGCGCCTAGCGGGCTCAACCGGTGCCAACCCATTTGCCTGTATTGCTTCAGGTATTGCAGCACTGTGGGGTCCTGCACACGGCGGTGCTAACGAAGCTGTATTAACCATGCTCGACGAAATTGGCGATTCATCTAACATCGAGAAGTTTATCGCTAAAGCCAAAGACAGAAACGACCCATTCAAACTGATGGGCTTTGGTCACCGTGTTTACAAAAACTTCGACCCACGCGCCCAGGTGATGAAAGAAACCTGTGACGAAGTACTGGCCGAACTGGGTATCGATGACCCTAAACTTGAGCTGGCAATGAAGCTTGAAGAGTACGCACTGAACGACCCGTACTTTAAAGAGCGCAACCTCTATCCAAACGTCGACTTCTATTCAGGCATTATTCTGAAAGCGATCGGCATCCCAACCAGCATGTTTACCGTAATCTTTGCGATGTCACGGACCGTTGGTTGGATCTCCCACTGGACCGAGATGCTCTCCAGCCCATACAAGATCAACCGCCCACGCCAGCTGTATACCGGCTACGAAAAGCGTGACTACACTCCAGTAGATAAGCGTTAATACTAAGCCAGTACAAAAAAAGGCTGCCCAATTCAATTGAGCAGCCTTTTTTATTATCAACACCTTATTAATATAACCCACAGTTTCTTATCCAGTCGCACCCTCCAGCCAACTGATCAAGCGTATCGCCTCCGCCTGTGTCTCCCCGCATACACTGACATCCGCTTGAAATGCTTCACAAAAAGCAGGCCTTTCTGGCCTACCAAACAGCCTACACAGGTTATCTGCCGTTAAATTCAAACAGCGCTCACCAGCTTTTTTACCCTGTGGCATATTTGGCATAGGGCTATGAATGGAAGGGGCTATGCAGCACGCACCACACCCTATTCGGCACAACATTGCACCACGCTTTACTGTTTCCACTGCACTCACTTTTTAGCTTGCGCTGTTAAACGAGCAATCAAGCTGGATGTATCCCAGCGCGCACCCCCCATACGCTCAACTTCCGCATAGAACTGATCAACCAGTGCAGTTACCGGCAAAGACGCCCCATTGCGTCGCGCCTCATCGAAAGCAATGGCAAAGTCTTTACGCATCCACTGCACCGCAAAACCAAAATCAAACTCTCCAGCCAACATTGTTTGATAACGATTTTGCTGCTGCCATGACTGCGCAGCGCCCTGGCCGATCACTTGCATAGCGGCCTCTGCATCTAACCCTGCGCATTGAGCAAAGTGCAACGCCTCAGCCAACCCTTGCAGTAACCCGCCCACACAAATCTGATTAACCATTTTGGTCAACTGACCACTACCTGCATCGCCCATTAAGCGCTGCATCTGCGCATAACTGTCTAAAATCGGTGCCACCCGCTCATACACGCCGGCCTCACCACCCACCATAATACTTAACACACCCCGCTCGGCACCGGCCTGCCCACCTGATACAGGCGCATCTAAGAAGTCAAAACCACGCTGTTTGGCTTGCGCGGCCAGCTGTCGCGCAAGCTGCGCCGAAGCAGTGGTATGATCAACAAACACACTTCCCTTGGGCATGGCAGAAAAGGCACCTTCAGCACCTAAAGTCACTGCATGCAGATCATCGTCATTACCTACACAACACATTACAAACTCGGCTTCTGTCACAGCCGCAGCTGGCGTTATCGCCAAAGTACCGGAATACTTCTCCAGCCATTGCTCCGCCACCGCTGTGGTACGGTTGTATACAGTGACCACATGACCTGCTCTGGCCAAATGACCTGCCATGGGAAACCCCATTGCCCCTAAACCTATAAATGCAATACGCGCCATACTTCATTACCTATTTTGGATATATTGAACCGCACCACTGCCCTGCGTTTCTTATAATGCAACGACTACTTAGCCCCACAATTAATGAGCAGCAGCACACTTAGCAACAGCTATGCTATAAAGCCAAGTCAGCGAATGAAACCTTATAAACAACTATATCCCTATCGAATAGCTTTCTTACAAGCGTGTAACTTGCACTGGAATACACATGAACCTATCAAACATTGACCTGAACCTTTTCATTGTTTTTGACGCTATTTACACCGAAAGCAGCTTAACCCGTGCCGGGCAAATTTTGGGCATCACCCAACCGGCTGCCTCTAACGCACTGGCACGGCTAAGAAAAACATTAAATGACCCCCTATTTATACGCACAGCCCAAGGCATGACACCCACACCGTTGGCACAAAATATCATTGTACCTGTGCGTGAAGCTTTGCAGCTGCTGCGCTTATCGGTGCATGACAGCCGCAGCTTCGACCCTCGTCAAGCTCATAAAACCTTCCGCCTTAGCATGACGGACATCATCGAAGATGTTTTCCTGCCCAGCACCTTGCAAAGCTTAAGCGACGCGGCACCCAATGTCCGCATTGAAAATCTGCTGGTGCGCCGCCGAGACACCGCTAAAGAGCTGGCCGCTGGGCATTTAGATTTAGCCATTGATGTGCCCCTAAACCACGACCCACAGCTGCTACACACTAAACTTCTGGAAGACCGTTATGTGTGCGCAATGCGCCCTGGACACCCGCTAGCCGCCCATAAAAACATCACTCTAAAGCAATACCTAGACGCTCAACACATTCATATCTCATCACGACGCAGTGGCTTAGGCCCTGTGGACCTAGCGTTGGGCAAGCAAGGCTATCAACGCAAGATCGTCCTGCGCTCACAGCACTACCTCATGGCCCCCACCGTATTAAACAGCAGCAACCTCACCATCACTGCCCCAGCTCGCTTCGCTCTACAGCACAATTTGCACTTTACTGAGCTGCCAATCACAGGCATAGCCCCCATCGCCAGCCACTTATTTTGGCATGCCAGCGCCGACCAAGATCCCGCCAACCGCTGGATGCGTGAGCTTCTACTAAAGGTTGCCAAACAAGTCGCTAGCCTCGATCCTACCTAGGTTTGACAGCTAGACTGCGCTGAATAAAATCCGCAGCCCGCATAGCAGCTCGCTGCAGATATTGCTCATGGGTAAAACCTGAACGTTGCAAAGGTTTAAGGTCATGATCAGCCATTGCTAGCCAGACAAACTCAATAGCAGGCGACAAAGAATAGGCTTCAACGGTATCTTGCTTACCTAGCGCATCCCGCTCCCCTTGGATAATCAAAGTTGCGGTCTGCAGCCCCTGCAAATGCTCAATGCGCGGCCGCTCCGGCTTTCTTGCTGGGTAAAAAGGATAACCAAAACAAATCAACGCACTGGCTTGCAACTCGTCTGCAAGCATGCTCGCCACTCGCCCACCCATTGATTTTCCCGCCAGCACAATGGGTTCTTCACTCAGCTCCTGCACATAGCGATACACCTCACGCCAATGCGCTTGCAAAACCTCCATCCGGTTCGGTGGTCGACGCACCCCGTCCACCCTACGCTGCGCCATGTAGGGAAATTCAAAACGCACCACACTCACCCCTAGACCCAGCAGGTGCTGCGTCATACTTTCCATAAATGGACTGTCCATCGGCGCACCGGCACCGTGCGCAAAAATCAACGTGCAATAGGCTCTTTGCGCCCTAGAAAACTTGACCTTCATCACACTCCAAAACTTTATCAACCGGTAATCTTTTTAATATTTGACGCTTGTCAATACTCACCCAACAACCCTAGGACAGTCTATCAGCTGATACATTCAGCTTAATGTCCATAAGCTGAGTGGTTATCTGCCTAAAAACACATATGGAAAACCTTTAATTATGAACACAACAACGAGTTCCACTTACAACTACAGGGTGGTGCGCCAGTTTGCCATCATGACGGTGGTATGGGGCATTGTTGGGATGGCGGTAGGCGTCCTAATTGCGGCCCAACTGGTCTGGCCCGAATTAAACTTCGATTTACCCTGGACCTCCTACGGTCGCTTACGCCCACTGCACACCAACGCAGTGATTTTTGCCTTTGGGGGCTGTGCGCTGTTTGCCACCTCTTACTATGCAGTACAACGCACCAGCCAAGCACCGCTGTTTGCACCCAAACTAGCTGCTTTTACCTTCTGGGGTTGGCAGCTGGTTATTCTCTTAGCTGCAGTCAGTTTGCCACTGGGCTTCACAACCTCTAAAGAGTATGCGGAGCTTGAATGGCCGATTGACATCTTAATTGCCATTGTTTGGGTCAGTTACGCTGTGGTGTTTTTCGGCACCTTAGCCACCCGCAAAGTAAAGCATATCTATGTGGGGAACTGGTTTTATGGCGCCTTTATCTTAACAGTTGCTATGCTGCACATTGTTAACAGCATGGAAGTCCCTGTGACCTTAACCAAATCATACTCCATGTACGCCGGTGCTACCGACGCCATGGTGCAGTGGTGGTACGGGCACAACGCGGTTGGATTCTTCTTAACCGCTGGTTTCCTAGGCATGATGTACTATTTTGTGCCTAAACAGGCCGAGCGTCCAATTTACTCCTACCGCCTATCTATCGTGCACTTCTGGGCACTGATCTCGGTGTATATTTGGGCGGGACCGCACCACTTACATTACACCGCTTTACCCGACTGGGCACAGTCGCTGGGCATGGTGATGTCACTGATTCTCCTAGCGCCTTCATGGGGCGGCATGATCAACGGCATGATGACCCTCTCTGGTGCTTGGCATAAGCTGCGTAGCGATCCTATTTTGCGCTTTCTCGTGGTCTCCCTCGCGTTTTACGGTATGTCAACCTTTGAAGGGCCGATGATGTCCATTAAAACAGTTAACGCCTTGTCGCACTACACCGACTGGACAGTGGGTCACGTACACGCCGGCGCCTTGGGTTGGGTTGCGATGGTGTCAATTGGTTCGCTGTACCACATGATTCCACGCTTATTTGGCCTTAAAGAAATGCACAGTGTGAGCCTTATTAACACTCACTTCTGGTTGTCCACTATTGGTACTGTGCTGTATATCGCTTCCCTGTGGGTGAACGGTATCGCTCAAGGTTTAATGTGGCGCGCGATTAATGACGACGGTACTTTAACCTACTCATTCGCAGAAGCCATTGATGTGAGCCACCCAGGCTTTATTGTGCGCCTCATTGGCGGTGCCATTTTCTTTGCCGGCATGCTGCTGATGGCGTGGAACGTCTGGAAAACCATTAAGAGCGCTAAACCTGCAGAAGCAGAGCAAGCTGCGCGCTTTACTGTAGAGGGAGCACATTAATGAAAAACCACGAGAAACTAGAAAAGAACGTCGGCTTACTGGCTTTATTTATGATCCTAGCGGTCAGTATTGGCGGCTTAGTACAGATCGTTCCCTTGTTTTTCCAAGACGTGGTGAACGAGCCTGTCGAAGGTCTAAAGCCTTACACTGCTTTACAGCTCGAAGGCCGCGACATTTACATCCGTGAAGGCTGCGTGGGCTGCCACTCACAAATGATCCGCCCCTTCCGCGCTGAAACTGAGCGTTACGGTCACTACTCGGTGGCTGGTGAAAGCGTCTATGAGCACCCATTCCTATGGGGCTCTAAGCGGACCGGGCCAGACTTGGCTCGAGTCGGCGGCCGTTATTCAGACGATTGGCACCGCGCTCACCTGTACAACCCACGCAACGTAGTCCCTGAGTCCAAGATGCCCGCTTACCCATGGCTGGTGGAAAACACCTTAGACGGCAAAGATACCGTGGCTAAAATTAAAGCCATGCGCTGGCTGGGGGTGCCCTATACCGATGAAGATATCGAAGGTGCGGTGGCTGCAGTGAAGGGTAAAACCGAAATGGATGCACTGGTGGCCTACTTACAAGTGCTCGGCACTGCCATTAAGAACAAGCGGTAATAGGCATGGATATCGGCACATTACGCGGTTTAGGCACACTTTTAATTTTCGCGGCTTTTATTGGCCTCGTATTTTGGGCATACAGCAGTAAGCGTCAAGACAGTTTTGCTCAGGCAGCCATGCTGCCGTTTAGCGATGAACTCGAGGGCGCGGCAACTGCAGCACAGAAACAATCTAGGAGCACACACCAATGACCTCATTTTGGAGTTGGTATATATCACTACTCACCATCGGCAGCTTGCTGGCATTGACTTGGTTGATTTTTGCAACCCGCAAAGGACAGCGCCCTGAAACCACTGATACCACCATGGGGCATAGCTTTGACGGCATTGAAGAGTATGACAACCCATTGCCACGCTGGTGGTTTATGCTGTTTGTCGGCACTTTGTTATTCGCCGTGGTTTATCTAATCCTTTACCCAGGCATGGGTAACTGGAAAGGTGTACTACCTGGCTATGACGGTGGCTGGACTTCAGCAAAACAATGGGAGCGGGAAATGGATCGAGCCGATGAGAAATACGGCCCGATCTTCGCCAAGTATTCAGCCATGAGCGTTGAACAAGTCGCTCAAGACCCTGATGCCATCAAAATGGGCGCACGCCTCTTTGCTAACCATTGCGCAATCTGTCACGGTTCTGATGCTAAGGGATCACCTGGCTTCCCGAACCTCGCTGATAATATTTGGCGCTGGGGCGGCGATACCGCATCCATCAAAAGCAGTATCTTAAACGGTCGCAACGGTGTGATGCCGGGCTGGGGCGCGGTGATTGGCGAAGATGGCGTTAAAAATGTCTCCGCGTATGTGCGCCAAGAACTGGCTGGACTAAAACTGCCAGACGGCCATGATGCTGACTTAAGCGCCGGTCAAGAGGTATATGCTAGCACCTGCGTGGCCTGTCATGGCGCCAACGGTGAAGGCATGACTGCACTTGGCTCGCCCAACTTAACCTCAAGCGCCGGCTGGATTTACGGCTCCAGTTTGGCACAAATCCAGCAAACTGTGCGCCATGGCCGTAACGGTGTCATGCCCGCCCAAGAGCAATACTTAGGTGAAGACAAAGTCCATATCCTCACCGCCTTTGTTTACAATCTATCGAAAGAAGAGAAGTAACCACACCGCACTCGTTGGCGCTAACTAAGCAGTTAGCGCCAACGAGAATTGACCACTGTCAAGGCAGGTTTCTTATAAAAGTTTAATCATATTTAAGTCGTACATTTCAGGCTAAACATTAATTTCTTGGAAAACTGCGCTAAGATAGGCTTTTCGACCACAAGTAAATCGCAAGCACATGTTATCGATCAACACCTAAGCGAAGCAAAAAAACTGTTGATTTAACATAAAGCCACCATTGCTCAACTGTGATTATTCACATGCTGATTGCAATGGCTTTGTGCTTTGCTCATACTTGTCGCCGATAAAAACCCGAACAATCCATTTTCCATGGAAGTCTTAGCATGAGCACAGCAACCCAAGAAAATGCTTATAACTACAAAGTTGTACGCCAGTTCGCCATTATGACGGTGATCTGGGGCATTGTAGGTATGAGCGTTGGCGTCCTAATTGCAGCGCAATTAGTCTGGCCAGATCTAAACTTTAACCTCCCTTGGACCAGCTTCGGCCGGCTCCGCCCTTTGCACACCAACGCAGTTATTTTTGCTTTTGGTGGTAGTGCGCTATTTGCCACATCCTATTATGTGGTGCAGCGTACTTCGCAAACCCGTCTCTTTTCAGACAGCTTAGCTGCCTTCACCTTCTGGGGCTGGCAACTGGTCATCGTGTTAGCTGCGATAACCTTACCGCTGGGTTACACCACCACTAAAGAGTACGCCGAGCTTGAGTGGCCAATCGCTCTTTTACTCGCTGTGGTCTGGGTCTCCTATGCGATTGTTTTCTTTGGCACCATTGCCAAGCGTAAAACGTCACATATCTATGTAGGGAACTGGTTCTATGGCGCGTTCATTATTGTTACCGCCATGCTGCACATTGTTAACCACGTCTCAATTCCAGTGACTTGGTTTAAATCCTACTCAATGTACGCAGGTGCCACTGACGCCATGGTGCAGTGGTGGTACGGACACAACGCTGTAGGTTTCTTCTTAACCACGGGCTTCTTAGGCATGATGTACTACTTTGTACCTAAGCAAGCAGAGCGTCCGATTTACTCCTACCGCTTATCCATCGTGCACTTCTGGGCCTTGATTACTCTGTACATCTGGGCAGGCCCACACCACTTGCACTACACCGCACTGCCGGACTGGGCGCAGTCACTGGGTATGGCCATGTCCTTGATTCTATTGGCGCCTTCTTGGGGTGGCATGATCAACGGGATGATGACCCTTTCTGGCGCGTGGCATAAACTGCGCACCGACCCCATTTTGCGTTTCTTGGTGGTTTCCCTCGCCTTCTACGGGATGTCCACCTTCGAAGGACCGATGATGGCGATTAAAACCGTTAACGCCTTATCTCACTACACCGACTGGACTGTGGGCCACGTCCACGCAGGTGCACTGGGCTGGGTTGCGATGATTTCAATCGGCTCGCTCTACCACTTAATCCCCCGCCTGTTTGGTGGCAAAGAAATGCACAGCGTTGGTTTAATTAACGCGCACTTCTGGCTCGCCACAATAGGTACCGTACTGTACATCGCCTCCATGTGGGTCAACGGTATTATGCAAGGCCTGATGTGGCGTGCAGTTAACCAAGACGGCACTTTATCGTACTCATTTGTTGAAGCGTTAGAAGCCGGCCACATTGGCTACATCGTACGTACCATCGGTGGTGCCTTTTTCTTACTGGGTATGCTGTTAATGGCATACAACACTTGGCGCACTGTTCGTGCTTCAGATTCTGAACAAGCACATGCGGCAGCACGCTTTACTGTTGGAGAAGCACACTAATGAAGAATCACGAGAAACTAGAAAAGAACGTCGGTTTACTCGCGCTTTTTATGGTGATAGCAGTCAGTATCGGCGGCCTTGTACAAATCGTCCCACTATTTTTCCAAGACGTAGTGAACGAACCTGTCGAAGGTCTAAAGCCCTACACTGCCCTAGAACTGGAAGGTCGGGACATTTATATTCGTGAGGGCTGCGTTGGTTGCCACTCACAAATGATCCGCCCCTTCCGTGCTGAAACCGAGCGCTACGGTCATTACTCGGTGGCCGGTGAAAGTGTTTATGAGCACCCATTCCTGTGGGGTTCTAAACGTACTGGTCCTGACTTGGCCCGAGTGGGTGGCCGCTACTCAGATGACTGGCACCGTGCTCACCTGTACAACCCACGTAACGTGGTGCCTGAGTCAAAAATGCCGGCTTACCCATGGCTAGTGGAAAATACCTTAGACGGTAGAGACACCGTGGCCAAACTCAAAGCCATGCGCTGGCTGGGTGTGCCTTACACTGACGAAGACATCGAAGGTGCAGTGGCAGCAGTTAAAGGCAAGACTGAAATGGAGGCCTTAGTAGCCTACCTGCAGGTACTTGGTACAGCTATTAAGAACAAACGGTAACGCTAATGGATATTGGAACTCTTCGCGGCTTAGGTACTGCGCTCATTTTTGTAGCTTTTATCGGGCTTATATTTTGGGCGTATAACAGTAAGCGCAAATCAAGCTTTGATGAAGCTGCAAACTTACCCTTCGCTGACGAAGAGCCACCTTCAAGCGAACCCAATAAAGACACATCCAGGAGCAATAACCAATGACTTCTTTCTGGAGTTGGTACATCGTAATCCTTACCTCCGGTACTTTACTGGCCATGGCATGGCTGATTTTTGCAACCCGTAAAGGCCAACGCAGTGACATCACTGAAGAAACAGTGGGTCATGTTTACGACGGCATCGAAGAGTATGACAACCCGCTACCACGCTGGTGGTTTATGCTGTTTGTGGGTACTTTAGTTTTCGCCATCAGCTACTTGGTTCTTTATCCAGGCATGGGTAACTGGAAAGGCATTCTGCCGGGCTATGACGGCGGTTGGACATCCGCTAAACAGTGGGAGCGAGAAATGGAAAGAGCCGATGCTAAATACGGCCCGATCTTCGCTAAATACGCTACTATGCCCATTGAAGAGGTCGCAAAAGATGAGCTGGCCTTGAAAATGGGTGGCCGCTTATTTGCCTCCAACTGCGCCGTTTGCCACGGCTCAGATGCGAAAGGGGCGCACGGTTTTCCTAACCTAACCGATGATGACTGGATCTGGGGCGGTACCCCAGAGGCAATCAAAACCTCAATTGCAAAAGGTCGTAGAGCGGCCATGCCTGGCTGGGAAGCCACATTAGGCAATGAAGGCGTCAAGAATGTCGCCGGTTATGTGCGCAGTCTATCTGGCTTAAAGAACCCAGAAGGCCTTGATCTTGAGGCAGGTCAACAGGCCTATGCAACAACTTGCGTAGCATGTCATGGCCCAGAAGGTAAAGGTAACCAAATGCTTGGTGCGCCTAACTTGACCAATAAAGTATGGCTGTATGGCTCCAGCTTTAATCAAGTTCAGCAAACCATTCGTTATGGCCGTAACGGCCATATGCCTGCCCAGGAAGACTTCCTTGGCAATGATAAAGTTCACCTTTTAGCTGCGTATGTATACAGCCTATCCAATGACTGACAAGCGCCCTGAGTGGCAGTGCAAATAACTGCCACTCTTGTTCTTAGCATGTCAGCAGGCGTACCATGCACAGCAGTTTGAAGTGATTCTGGCCAGCAAATGCTGGCCAGATGTTTTATAAAACCGCAACGGTACAACCTGATGACTGATCAAATACCTGTAAAAAATGTTACTCCCGATAAAAACGCCCCGGATCTCTACGCAAAACGCGAGGCTATTTACACTCGCTCTTTTACAGGAATCTTTCGTAATATCCGAATAGTCTTTGGGCTGTTCTTATTTGCTCTTTTCTTGGGCACTGCTTGGTTGCAGTGGGGCGACCGCCAAGCCGTTTGGTGGAACCTGCCCGAGCGTAAGTTCTATGTGTTTGGCGCCACATTCTGGCCACAAGACTTTATGCTACTGTCTTGGCTGCTGATCATCTGCGCCTTTGGTTTGTTTTTTATTACTGTTTTTGCTGGCCGAGTTTGGTGCGGCTATGCCTGCCCACAAAGCGTCTGGACCTGGATTTTTATGTGGTGCGAAAAAGTCACTGAAGGTGACCGCAACGCACGCATGCGGCTCGACAAAGCCCCCATGTCAGCCAATAAATTTATGCGCAAAGCCGCCAAGCATTTTCTCTGGATCAGTATTGGTTTTATTACGGGTCTGACCTTTGTTGGCTATTTCACCCCCATCCGTGAACTGCCCATGGACCTGCTTACTGGCCAAGCCCACGGTTGGTCGTACTTTTGGGTAGGCTTTTTCACTCTGCTAACCTACTTAAACGCTGGCTGGTTACGCGAGCAAGTGTGTATTTACATGTGCCCGTACTCCCGCTTCCAAAGTGTTATGTTCGATAAAGACACTTTGATTGTGTCCTATGATGAAGAGCGCGGTGAGAAGCGTGGCCCACGCAGAAAAGACAGTGACTATAAAGCACAGGGTTTAGGTGACTGTATTGACTGCAAACTTTGTGTGCACGTGTGCCCCACTGGGATTGATATTCGGGACGGCTTACAAATTGCCTGTATCAGCTGTGCAGCCTGCATCGACGCCTGTGATGACGTGATGCTTAAAATGGGCTACCCCAAAGGCTTAATCAGTTACACCACTGAACACAACTTATCCGGCCAAAAAACCAAACTGCTGCGCCCACGCTTAATTGGCTACGCTGCCGCCTTAATCATTATGAGCGCCTTGTTTAGCTACACCGTATTTAACCGTACCTTGGTTGAACTTAACGTTTTGAAAGACCGCACCCCGTATCGGGAAAACCAAGAGGCGCGCATTGAAAACGTCTATACCCTGAAAATCATGAATAAAGATCAAAAAGACCATGTCTTTGTGATTGAAGCCAGCGGTTTAGATGGCTTAACCTTACATGGAAAAAATCAAGTTACAGCTGCTGCTGGAGAGATTTTATCGGTACCGGTCTCCCTATCAGTTGACCCTGAAGACATTCCAACCAGTACCAATAAAGTTGAGTTCTCAATTTACTCCGAGGATGACAACAGTATTCACCGTACATCTGAAAGCCGTTTCCTTGGCCCAACCATTCGCTAATTTAAGGGTGCCCTATGCAGTCTGATGACATTGTTTCACCTTGGTATAAAGAGTTTTGGGCATGGTTTATTATTGGCATGCTGTGCTTCTCAGTGGTGCTTGGCCTCTCCTTACTCACCATTGCTTACCGCAACGCCGACAGTTTAGTGGTGGACAATTACTATGACGCCGGCAAAGGAATTAACACTTCTTTGGAGCGTGAGAAACTTGCTGAGCAGTTAAATTTAAGCGCCACCTTAAGTCTGGATAATGAACTGGGCCAAGCGCGGCTGTTACTGAGCGGTAAAAGCAGACCGCAACATTTAGTGTTGAATTTAATTTCACCCACTCAGCCTGAACGTGATCGTCGCATTGTGTTACAGCCCATTAGCGAAAACCTGTACAGTGGTTTACTGTCCGAAGACATCCAAGGCCGTCGCTTTGTTGAAGTTTTAGGCTCTGAAAACAACCATGAATGGCGGTTATTTGAAGAGCATACGCTGGTCACAGATCAGTCCATCACCCTAAGCCATTAAGCTGTGCCCACGCCCCTGCTGATTCAGGGGCTCAGCGCTACAGTCCACCGCAAACTTTTTGACTATTATGGCTAGCCCCTTACCTTGCTTTCACTGTGGTTTACCTGTTTTAACCGGGGACTCCTACACAGCTGTCGTACTTGATGAGCAGCAGGTTTTTTGCTGCCCGGGCTGCCAAGCTGTTGCGCAAACCATTATTGCCGGCGGCTTAGAGAGCTACTATCGACACCGCAGTGAGCACTCGGCCAACCCTGAAACACTGCCCGGTGTACTTCCCGATGAACTCTTGCTCTTGGATCGCGAAGATATCCAGAA
>Ga0079226_10000761_pt1 | contig 23555 bp, 16 predicted proteins | sample Poulit2014_FD_76345 | JGI IMG/M metagenome (GOLD analysis project Ga0079226, IMG submission 76345) | Agricultural soil microbial communities from Georgia to study Nitrogen management - Poultry litter 2014 | ecosystem: Environmental > Terrestrial > Soil > Agricultural land | place: USA: Georgia...
CCCGGACGGTGGTGAGCTCGGGCAGCCGGTGCCCCTCGGCGGCGAACAGCTGCAACCCCATCTCCTGCAGGCCGTCCTGCAGGACCGCGCCCGCCTCGGCATGGCGGGCCCACACCTGCTGCAGGCCCTCGGCGAGGATCCGCTGCAGCGCCGCGTCGAGGCTGGCGACCATCGCGGTCGGGGCGGTGTGATGGTAGGTCCGCTGCTTGCTGTGGCTGGCCTCGCCGACGTACCCGCCGAGCAGGCCCAGGTCGAGGTACCACGACTGTGGGTCGCTGACCCGGCGCTCGAAAGCGCGGTCGTTGACGGTGAACGGAGCCAGACCCGGCGCCACCCCGAGGCACTTCTGGGTACCCGCGTAGGCGGCGTCGACGCCCCAGTCGTCGCACCGCAGCTCGATGCCACCGATCGAGGTGACGGTGTCGGCCACCAGCAGGGCATCGCCCTTCACCGCAGCGACTGCGGCCAGGTCGGAGCGGACCCCGGTGGAGGTCTCGGCATGGACCACCGCGATGATCGCCGGGTCCGGATGGGCGGCGGCGATCCGTTGTGGGTCGACCGGGGTGCCCCACTCGTGCTCGACGGTCACCACCACGGCGCCGCAGCGGCGAGCCACCTCGGCCATCCGCTGGCCGAACAATCCGTTCACGGCGACCACGACCACGTCGCCGGGGTGCACCAGGTTGACGAAGGTCGCCTCCATCCCGGCTGACCCGGTCGCGCTCAACGGCAGGGTGCGCCGGTTGTCGGTGCCGAACACCGCCCGTAGCCCGTCGCACGCCGAGTCCATCACGTCCAGGAACACCGGGTCCAGGTGCCCGAGCAGGGGAGCGGCCAGCGCGGTGGTCGCCTCTGGATACGGGTTGCTGGGGCCGGGGCCGAACAGGTGGCGGTCGGGCAGGGCGGTCATGGTTGTCCTCTCACGGGGTCGTCGGTCATCAGGCCTCGCTCACGCATAGCTTGCCCGCCCACGCATATGCTGCAGAGGCTGCGTGGGCGCGCAAGCTATGCGTGAGCGTGATCGGATGCGGGTCACAGGATTGCGCCGGGGTTGAGCAGGCCGTACGGGTCGAGGGCGTTCTTGATGCGGGCGGTGATGTCCATCGCCTCGGGGCCGAGCTGGGCGGCCAGCATCCCGCGCTTGAGGCGGCCGACCCCGTGCTCGCCAGTGATGGTGCCGCCCAGGCCGATCGCCAGCTCCATCACCTCGTCGAAGGCCAGCCGGGCACGTCGGACCGACTCCGGGTCGGAGGCGTCGTGGATCACATTGGGATGGGTGTTGCCATCCCCGGCATGCGCCACCACCGGGATCAGCACGTCGTGGCGCTCCGCGATCATGGCGATCCCCTTGATCAGCTCGGGCAGGCGCGGGATCGGCACCCCGACGTCCTCGAACATGATGGCCCCGTACGGCTCGAGCGCATGGAAGCACGCGCGTCGCGCAGCGGTGAACATCTCCGCCTCGTCGGGGTCGTCGGTGACCAGCACCTCGGTGGCACCGGTGTCCCGGCACAGCCGGGCGATCTCCTCGGCCTCCTCGCCGCGGGCAGCACCCGGTGCATCGGACTGGGCGATCAACATCGCCGCCGCCCCGGTGTCCAGGCCCATCGGCCGCAGCCGTTCCACCGCACGGATGTTGAACTGGTCCATGTACTCCAGCATCGAGGGCCGCAATCGTGCCCCGATCGCCACCACCGCGCGGGCGGCGTCCTCGATGGAGCCGAAGGTCGCCACCGTGCTGGCCGCCGGCGGCAGGGCCGGCACCAGGCGCAGCACGGCCCGGGTGAAGATGCCCAGGGTGCCCTCGCTGCCGACGAATGTCTTGACCAGCGGGAGTCCGGCGGAGTCCTTGATCCGTGGACCGCCGAGCCGGGCCAGGGACCCGTCGGCCAGCACCACGTCGGCGCCGAGCACGTAGTCGGTGGTGACTCCGTACTTCACGCAGCACAACCCGCCGGCGTTGGTGGCCAGGTTGCCGCCGATCGAGCAGATGTCGTACGACGACGGGTCCGGCGGGTACCACAACCCGTGCTCGGCGGCCGCTGACTTCACGTCGATGTTGATCGCGCCCGGCTCGACGATCGCGGTCCGGGTGGGGACGTCGATCTCGATGGCGGTCATCCGTTCCAGGCTGAGCAGCACTGCCCCATCGACCGCGTTCGAGCCCCCGGACAGCCCGGTCCCCGCCCCGCGGGGCACCACCGGCACCCGGTGCCGGGTCGCCCAGCGCATCAGTTCCTGCACCTGGGCGGCCTCGGTGGCGCGCACCACGGCCAGCGGCGTGCCGGTGGCTGGGCTGCGTGACCAGTCCGACCGGTACTTCTCGACCACCGCCGGGTCGGTGGTGACCACGGCACCGGGCAGCTCAGTGGTGAGCTCGGTCAGCGCCTGGTCGAGTCCGGTCGTCGGGGTGCTCACATCCGCCACCCTAGTCCCGCGCCACCGCCCCCCGACCCGGACATTCGCGAGGCGGGTGCGTACCGTCGCTCAGGCCTGGCGAGGAGCAGATCTCCCGGAGTGCCGATCCGGCCGCATTTCCCTGAGCGACGGTACGCAGGTCACGCGACGCGGTAGCGGTAGACGTTGGTCTCGTCGATGAGGAAGATCTCACCGTCCGGGGTGAGCTCCAGCGACTTCCACTCGTGCGCGTCGTCGAGCACGCGCACCTCGTGGCTGGCCGGGTCGAACCGGAAGAAGCTGTCGCCGGCGACGCCGTAGAACGCCCGCTCCTGCCGCCGCAGCCGCAGCGTGGGGGAGCGGCCCCAGGTGGCCCCGGCCGGCGGGATGTCGGTCGGCAGGGTGTGGACCACCCGGGAGGTGCGGATGTCGTAGGAGAACAGCACGTTCTCGTAGGTCATGCCCCACAGCTCGGTGGGACGCAGCCCGAACCGCAGCGTCGCCACCGTCACCGCGTCGGGCACCGGCACGATCGTGCTGGTCACCTCGCGGGTGGCCAGGTCGAACTCGAACAGGTGCGCCTCGGTGGTGGTCGGCTCGGTCGACAGGCCGCCACGGATCGTGGTGCCGCCGTAGACGATGCCGTCGCGGTGGGCCAGCGAGACCACGCTCTGGTCCTGCACCACGTTGCGGTAGGTCCGGTGGTCGCCCGAGGCCGGGTCGAGCACCGTCAACGCACCGCCGAGGTGGCCGTACTCCGGCACGGTGCCGATCAGCACCAGGCCGTCAGCCTCGATCATCTTGAACACCCGGTCCTGCAGATCGGGCTCGATCAATTCGGCCACGATGTCGGGGTTGGTGTCCCACTCCCACGGCCGGCGGGTGTCGTAGCGATACACCACACCGTTGGGGTACTTGGAGATCAACAGGTACGGGCCGCTGCGGGCGAAGGTGTCGCTCTGTTCGGGCCCGCGCAGTTGGGTGATGCGGTCGGTGTCGGGATCCACCCGGGCGATGACGCCGGCGCTCAGGTAGGCGCCGACCCAGATGTCGTCCTGCGGCCCCAACCCGATCGCGTGCGCCACCACCGGTGAGCCAGCGACCACCGGCTCGTGCACGGTCGCGGTGTCGGCGTCCGGGTCGAACAGCACCAGTTGGCCGGTCTGGCGGAAGTTCGCGATCACGTCGTGGTCGCCGGCCGGGAACGCCAGCAGCGGCCGGAACTGACTGGTCGAGACGCCCTCGTCGGCGAAGCCGAGCGCGGTGGCGGTACGGGTGCTGGCGTCGAAGGCGAAGTACTCGTCGCCACGGCGGAAGTAGCACACGTCGGGGTCGCCGCCGTTGGTGAACTGGGTGGCCGCCTCGTCCATCCCGGTGACGTCGTCGCGCCAGCGACCGGCGGCGGTGTCGTACACCCCGATTCGGTCGGGCAGCGGCACCAGCAGCAGCTCGCCGGCGGTGCCGAGGGCAGCCACCACCGAGGTCTGGTCCGGCAGGGAAATCTCGGTCCGTTCGCCGCTGGCGATGTCGAACGAGACCAGTTGACCGGTGCCGATGCCGGTGCCGACGTACAGCCGGTCGCCGATCCGGGCGAAGCCCCAGGCGTAGTCGCCGCCGTTGTCGCTGGCGCTGCCGTAGGCCCGCGCCTCGCCGGTGGCCACGTCGTAGGCGTACACCTCGGACCTGGGGTAGCAGCAGAAGTAGAGGGTGTCGCCGTCGGGGATGATGTTGCGGATCATCGCGTTCGGCACCACGCTTCCGCTGCCACTGGTCAGCACGTGCTCGACCGACCGAGCGGCGTGGTCGTAGCGGTACACCCCGGTGCCGCTGCCGCTGCGGGCCGAGAACCAGGTGGCTCCCTCGACGGCGGCCACACCGGCGCCGTACTTCAACTCCGGATCGGGCAGTTGCCAGCTGAACAGCAGCTCCCCGCTGTCGGGCGAGACCACCGAGAACGTCACCGGGTTGCCGTCCGAGAGCGCGTACAGGTTCGTGCCGCCCTCGCCGTCGGGCCCGCAGCCGGTGAAGCGGACGTTGATCGAGGTCATCGCGACCCCGAGATCGGTGAGCGGATCGGCGGCCGGGGGTGCGGCAGCGGCGCGGGGCAGCGTGCCGGCGGACGGCACGGCGGCCGAGCCGAGTCCGAGGGCAGCGGAGCCGAGCAGGCCGGTCTGCAGGAGCCGGCGACGGGACGTGGACATGGGGGACCTCCTCGTCGAGAACTGTGCGAACTCAGCGTGCAACCCTTTGCACTGCCTGTCCAGAGCGATTCGGCCGTCGTCTCACGGCCGGATCGGACGGGCGCCCCGCTACCGTGGACCCGGACCGCTGACCGCGGGCCACAGCATCGGCAAGGAGTGACGATGGTCGTCGAGCGTCTCTTCCCCAGCGAGGAGGGCCATGACCTGGTCGCCCTCGTCCGGGAGATCTCCCAACAGGAGTTGGCTCCCCGGGCCTCCGCGGCGGAGGCGGCCGCCGAGTTCCCCCGGGGCCTGTTCACACTGCTCGGCGAGTCCGGTGTCCTCGGGATGCCGTACCCCGAACGGTGGGGCGGGTTGGAGCAGCCGTACGAGGTGTACCTGCAGGCGTTGGAGGAGATCGCCCAGGCCTGGATGAGCGTCGGCGTCGGGGTGTCGGTGCACGTGATGACGTGTCTGGCTCTGGCCGAGTACGGCACACCGGAACAGCAGGACGCGCTGCTGCCGGAGATGATCGGCGGTTCGTTGCTGGGTGGGTACGCGCTCTCGGAGGCCGGTGCCGGGTCCGACATCGCCTCGATGACGACCCGGGCGGTGCCCGACGGGGACGGCTTCGTGCTGAACGGCACCAAGTCGTGGATCTCCCATGCCGGGCAGGCCGACTACTACACCACCTTCGTGCGCACCGATGACGACCGCAGCCTCCCGGTGTCGTGCTTCGTGGTGCCCGGCGACGCCGAGGGACTCAGCTTCGGCGTCCCCGAGCACAAGATGGGGATGAACGCGTCGCCGACCGCGACGGTGCACTTCGACGGGGTACGGGTCGGGGCGGACCGGCTGGTGGGCCCGCAGGGCCACGGGCTGCGGATCGCCCTGGGCTCGTTGGACTCCGGACGTCTCGGGATCGCAGCGTGTGCGACCGGTCTGGCCCAGGCCGCGCTCGACCTGGCGGTCTCCTACGCCCGAGAACGTGAACAGTTCGGTCGGGCGATCGCGGAGTTCCAGGGGATGCAGTTCCTGCTCGCCGACATGGCCGCGCGGGTCGACCAGGCGCGCGCCACCTACCTGCACGCGGCCCGGTTGAAGGACGCCGGACGGGTCTACTCACGCGCCGCCGCGGTCGCCAAGCTCACCGCGACCGATGCTGCGATGCAGGTCACCGAGGACGCGGTGCAGGTGCTGGGTGGGTACGGCTACACCCGCGACTTCCCTGCCGAGCGGTACATGCGGGAGGCCAAGGTCACTCAGATCTTCGAAGGCACCAACCAGATCCAGCGCATCGTGATCGCGCGCCAGGTGATCGGCTCGCAGGTCCGGTCCGGGCTGGCGAGTCGGCCACGGCGCGGTGGCAGGAAGGACTGAGGGATGGACATCGCGGACAACGACGTGGTGCTGGTCTCGGGCGGCGGCTCGGGCCTGGGGGAGGCGACCGTACGGGGCTTCGCCGCACTGGGCGCGGGCGTGGTGATCGTCGACCTGGAACGGTCCCGCGGGGCCGAGATCGCCGCCGAGCTGGGGGAGCGGGTGCGGTTCTGCCCCGCCGACGTGCGCGACCCCGACCAGGTGGGCGAAGCCGTACGGGCCGCGCGCGAGTTGGGCGCGCTGCGGGTCGCGGTGTGCTGTGCCGGGGTGGTGAACCCGGGTCGCATCCTCGGCCGCAAGGGGGTGCTCGACCTCGATGCGTACCGCACCGTGATCGACATCAACCTGGTCGGCACCTTCAACGTGCTGCGGCTCGCCGCTGGGGCGATGATCGACAACGAGCCGACCGGTCCGGAGCCCGGTGAGCGCGGGGTGGTGGTGATGACCGCCTCGGTCGCAGCCTTCGAGGGGCAGATCGGGCAGGCCGCCTACGCCTCCAGCAAGGGCGGGGTCGTCGGCCTCACGCTGCCGGCCGCCCGGGACCTGGCCGACAAGCAGGTGCGGGTGATGTCGATCGCGCCCGGCATCGTGGACACCCCGATGATGGCGAGCCTGCCCGAGGAGACCCGGGCGTCCCTGGGCGCCGGGGTCCCGCACCCGTCCCGGTTGGCGGCACCCGACGAGTACGCCCTGCTGGTCCGCCAGATCGTGGCCAATCCGTACCTGAACGGCGAGGTGGTCCGGTTCGACGGAGCGTTGCGGATGGGGCCGCGCTGACCCCCGGGTCAGGGAACGATCGTCCCGCAGACGGCACCGCAGGCGATCGCCGCCGGACGGGACCGGCCGGCGTTGCCGTCCCGGCACTGTGACCGACGTCACGCGGCAGGAGGAAGCCGAAATCCGTATTTCTGCCCACCAACACCTGCAAGCGATTGCAGAGGTTCCGTGGTTTGTGGAAGGCTGGCCGCGCACAGAGCACACATGCGGGAGTCACACGAGGTGGGAACATTGGCAGCGCAACAGATCACCGTCGGCATCCTCGGTCTCGGCCGGAGCGGATGGGGCATCCACGGAGCCGGGCTCGGTGATCTGCCCGACCAGTACCGGGTCGCGGCGGTGGCCGACCCGATGCCGGAACGGCAGCAGGAGGCGAAGGACAAGTTCGGCTGCGAGGTGTACGACACCCCCGAGGACCTGATCGCCAACGCCGACGTGGAGCTCGTCACCGTCGCCACCCCGTCCCACACCCACGTCCCGCTCGCCAAGCAGGCCCTGGCGGCCGGCAAGCACGTCGTGGTCGAGAAGCCGATGGGCGGCTCGGTCGCCGAGATCGACGAGCTCATCGCCGCCGCCGAGCAGGCAGACCGGGTCGTCACCGCGTTCCAGAACCAGCGGCTCGACCCGTCGTTCCTTGCGGCCAAGGAGGTCTTTGCCTCCGGCCGGATCGGCGAGGTGGTGCTGATCCGCCGTACCGTGCACCGTTTCCAGCGCCGCACCGACTGGCAGACGCTGCGCAGCCACGTCGGCGGCGAGCTGCCGAACACCGCACTGCATTTCCTCGACCAGCTGCTCACCCTGGTGCCGGAGGGGATGCCGGTCGAGCTGCTGGCCGACCTGCGCCAGCTGAACTCCGCCGGCGATGCCGAGGACCACGTGAAGCTGACCATGCGCCCGGAGTCCGGCCCGGTGATCGACCTCGAGTCGACCATGCTGGCTGCCAGCCCGCAGGACTCCTGGTACGTGATGGGCAGCTCCGGTTCGATCACCGGTACGCCCAGCGAGCTCACGGTGAAGTGGACCGATCTGTCCACGCTGCCGCCGGTCGAGGCCAGCGCCGAGACCCCGGAGGGCCGCAAGTACGGCAACGGCGAGACCTACGAGTGGCAGACCGAGACCATCCAGGTCCCGCCGCCCAACCAGCGCACCCAGACCTACTACCGCAAGCTGTACGCCACGCTGCGGGAGGGTGCCGAGCTGTTCGTCACCCCGGCCAGCGTGCGTCGGGTGTCCGAGATCGTCGACCGGGCGCGCGCACAGAGCAACTTCGCCTGATCGGCCGTCCGGCGCCGGTGCAGCGCTGGGCCAACGCAAATCCCTGTGCCGTCGGCGAAAACCTCGCCCCGGTCGGGCCATCCAGCCGTACGATCGGTGACCATGGCCCACGGATACCTGCGCTACCCGCACCTGCACCGCGACCTGGTCGCCTTCACCGCCGCCGACGACGTCTGGCTGGCACCCGTGGCGGGGGGTCGGGCCTGGCGGGTGAGCCATGACGCGGTGCCGGTCGCCAATCCGCGGTTCTCGCCGGACGGCAGCCAGCTGGCCTGGACCTCCCACCGCGACGGGCATCCCGAGGTGATGGTGCAGCAGCTTGCCACCGGTGAGACCCGCCGCCTCACGTACTGGGGTGCGGGCCGTTGCCAGGTGGTCGGTTGGACAGCGGACGGCCGGGTGCTGGCCTCCACCAACGCCGGCGCGACCGACCCGCGGGTCACCTGGGTGCGCGCGGTCGATGCCACCGGCCACGACGAGCTGCTCCGGTACGGCGTCGCCAGCGGGGTGGCCGTGCACCCGGACGGCCCCGTCGCCGTCAGCACCGGTGGACGCACCCCCGCCCACTGGAAGCGGTACCGCGGCGGGACGGCCCCGCGGCTGTGGCTGCTGGCCGGCGGGAACGCCGAACATGCCGGTGCCGACGACTGGGAACGGCTGCTGGCCGCCGACACCGCCTCGCTGGTGGACCCGATGTGGGTGGGCAACACGCTGGTGTTCGCCAGTGACCGGGAGGCCTCGCTGGCCGCGGACCCGGCGCCGGCGGGCCCGTCGGCCGACACCCCGAACCCGGACGGGCAGGCCAACCTGTGGGCGATCAATCCGCTGGCCGACCGCCCCCGGCTGCGGCAGGTCACCTTCTCCGACAGCGACACCGGCTACGTCCGCGACGCCACCACCGACGGGCGACGCATCGTGTGGCACAGCCGGGGTCGGCTGTACCTGCTGGGCAGTCTGCGGGGCACCCCACAGGAGATCGAGGTCGAGCTGCCGGGCGTCTCGGTCGGCACCGTGGACGTCGCACCGACCGAACGGCTCGACGACATCCGGCCGGACCGCACCGGCGATGCCAGCGTGGTGTCCTGGCGCGGCAGCGCAGTGCTGCTGTCGCACCGGGAAGGCCCGGCCCGCGTGCTGGAGGCCGACTCGGCCTCCCGGATCCGTGAGCCGCAACCACTCGGGGGCACCGGTGAGGCGGTGTGGGTGCGCAACAGCGACGGCGTGGACACCGTGGAGCGCGTCCCGCTGCGCGACCGGGGCGCGGCCCGTACCCTCGCCCGCAATGTCGGCCGGGTGCTGCACCTGCAGGCCGATCCGCAGGGCCGGCGAGTCGCGATGGTCAGTCACGACGGCACCGTCCGCATCGTCGAGGTGGCCACCGGTCGTGGCCAGCAGACCGCCCCGCGGGTGGTCGGGCGCAGTCAGCAGGGGGAGGCCGAGGGGCTGGCCTTCTCCCCGGACGGTCGCTACCTGGTGTGGCACCAGCCGACCATGGGCGAGGCCGAGCATCACCGGCTGATGCTGCACGACACCACCACCGGCGGGGAGGCCGTCCCGCTCACCAGCGGCCGCTTCCACGACACCGCTCCGCAGTTCACCGCTGACGGGCGCCACCTGGTGTTCCTGTCGGCGCGCACCTTCGACCCGTCCTACGACCAACACTCCTTCGGCCTCAGCTTCGCCTCGGCGACGCGGCCGTGGCTGGTCCCGCTGGGCGCCACCGAGCCGGCTCCGTTCGGCCCCAGCGCGGACGGGTGGCGGTTGAGCTCGCCGTCGGAGGCGGACGACCGAGCCGGTGGCTCCCGGGCCTCCGCCCCGACCCGGACCACGGCGATCGAGGTGGACGGGTTCGAGGAGCGGATCGTGCCGTTCCCGGTCGCCTCCGGCACCTTCCGTGACCTGCAGGCCACCCGGGCCGGCGTGCTGTGGATCCGGGAGGCCGACGACAGTGGGGTGCTCGGCACCGTCCGCGCCGGGGTCGAGGGGGATGCCCCCGGCGACGTGCTGGAGGCGTGGACCTGGGCGACCCGACGGGTCGACGCGCTGCTGGACCAGGTCGACACCGCACGGGTGAGTGGTGACGGTGCCTTCGTGGTGTGCCGCGCCAAGGACGCCGTCACCGTCCGGCCCACCGATCGGCGCCTGGAGGCCGACGACAAGGACCTGGTGACCGTCGACCTGGGGCGGTTGCGCCGTCAGGTCGACCTGCGCACGGAGTGGCGGCAGATGTATGCCGAGAACGCCCGGATCATGGCCGACCACTACTGGCGTGCCGATCTCGACGGGGTGGACTGGGATGCGGTCGTCCGACGGTACGAGCCGGTGCTGGACCGGGTGGCCAGCCACGACGACCTGGTCGACCTGCTGTGGGAGGTCGTCGGCGAGCTGAACACCTCGCACGCGTACGTGATGCCGTCCGGCGACGGCCCCGGCGCGGACCGACGCATCGGGCACCTGGGTGCCGACCTGTCGCCCACCCGGCGCGGCTGGCGGATCGAGCGGGTGCTGCCGGGCGAATCCAGCGACCCGGGTGCCCGCTCGCCGTTGCGGGCCGCCGGTGTCGACGCCCGGCCCGGTGACCTGTTGGTCGCGGTCGACGGCCGTGCCGTCGATCCGGACGCCGGCCCGTACCCGTTGTTGCAGGGGGCGGCCGACACCCCGGTCGAGCTCACGCTGCGACGCGGCCGCACCGACCGGCGGGTGGTCGTGGTGCCGCTGGCCGACGAGACGACGCTGCGTTACCAGGACTGGGTACGGGGACGCGCCGAGTACGTCGCCGAGCACGGGGACGGCCGGCTCGGCTACGTGCACGTCCCCGACATGATGAGCGTGGGATGGGCGCAGCTGCACCGCGATCTCGCCCGGGCGACCGAGCACGAGGGGCTGGTGGTGGACGTCCGGTTCAACCGGGGCGGGCACACCAGCCAGCTGGTGATCGAGCGGCTGGCCCGACGGGTGCTGGGCTGGGCCACCGGCCGGCACTTCTCGCAGTGGATGAGCTACCCGGTGAGCGCTCCGCGCGGACCGGTGGTGCTGGTGGCCAACGAGTACTCCGGCTCCGACGGCGACATCGTCAATGCGGCCGCTCAGGCCCTCGACCTGGGGCCCGTGGTGGGGATGCGCACCTGGGGCGGCGTGGTCGGCATCGACGGCCGGTTCGACCTGGTCGACGGCACCGGGGTGACCCAGCCGCGGTACTCACACTGGTTCGACCACTACGGGTGGGGCGTGGAGAACCACGGCGTCGATCCCGACATCGAGGTGCCGATGACCCCGGCGGACTGGCACGCGGACATCGACCCGCAGCTGGACCGGGCGATCGCCGAGGCGCTGGACCGGCTGGCCGGGACACCGGCGGCCACCCCACCGGAGCTGTCCGCACCACGGGCGAAGTTCGCGGGTCGGCGGACGCGGCGCCACTGAGATGGGGCCACGACATGTAACGCGGACGGCGTGAATCGTGGACGTTCTGCATCACGATGGTGCAGGATGGATGCGTGACCGACACCGTTGTGCGTACCGAGCCCTCTGCCGTCGACCCGGTGACCCGGCGGGCCACCATCCTGGCCAGTCTGGCGGCGATGCTGCTCGGCTCCGCGATCACCGTGCTGGTCCACGAGATCGGCCACTGGGTCGTCGGTGCGGCGTTGGGGTACCCGAGCCAGCTGTACGCGTTCGCGGTCTCGCACGGGGGAGAGCAGACCGCGGGGGATGTGGCGGTGATGGCCATGGCCGGGCCGCTGGTCAGCCTGGTGGTCGGCCTGGTGATGACGACGTGGACGCCGTTGCGCCGTACGGGTGGTACCGCACACCTGTTGTGGCTGTGGATCGGGTTCACCTCGTTGCAGGAGTTCGTGACCTATTTGGTGATCACCCCGTTCGGGGCCGGCGACACCGCGATGGCCGTCGCCGCGCTCGGCTGGGGAGCCCCGGTGATGTTTGCCGCCCTGGCGCTCGGCATCGGCGGGATGTTCTGGCAGGCCTGGCGGTTTGCGCTGCACCTGCACCGCCACAGTGGTGGCGACCACGGCCGTGCGAATCAGCTGGCCTGGCACCCGTGGCTGCTGGGTGTGGTGTGGATGATCGCGGTGCAGGCCGTCCTGCTGCTGATCGCGCCCCCGACCGCCACCGGTGAGGGCGGGCTCTCGCCCGGACTGGTCATCGTGCTGCTGATGGCGTCGATGGCGATCACCGTGTTCGCACCGATGGGGTTCATCTTCCTGCGCAAGCGGGAGGTGGCGTCCGAGCCGCTGCGGTTGCCGGCGTTCCCGACCGGTCTGGTGATCGGTTACGCAGTACTACTGGTGATCAACGTGGTGCTCACCCTCACCGGGCCGACCCTCGGCTGACGATCCGGTCGGCCACCCCGAGCTCCTCGGTGAGTCGGCTGATCCGGCGGGCGACCCCGGGGCCGAGCAGCCCGGCCGCGGCACCCATCCGGTCACCCAGGCGGGCACCCGGCCAGTCGTCCGGCAGCAACTGCGGTGGCAGTGCCGCGGCGCCCAGCTGGATCGTCAACGCCCGGCCCATCCCGGCCGCCAGGGCGCGTAGGCAGTCCACGTCGGAGTCGGGCGGGTCGGCGAGCACCCGGTCGATGTCGTCGGCCACCGCGGTGAGTTGCGCGGCGACCGCGGGCAGGTCCCAGCAGCGTGCCACCACGGCGTCCCGGTCGGCCCCCAGCTCCAGCCAGCCGGTGATCACGTCCTCGTCGGCGAACTGCGGCAGGAAGCCGTCGGACTCGTCCCAACAGGCCAGCAGCACCCCCGGTCGCAACTGACGGTAGCCGTGACCGTCCGCGGCGGACAACAGGGCGTCCCGGGCGCGGCGGCGCGTCTCCGGGATCCGGTGCACCAGCAGGTGGAACCGGCCGTCCCAGTCCCGAGGTGGCGCACCGGAGACGTGTCGGACGAAGCGGTCCCGCATCAGCCCGGCCAACCGGTAGCCCGCGATCCGGCCGTCGCGCCGACTGGACAGCATCCCGTACCGGGTCATCCGGCGCAGCAGGGCGCGGGCACCGGGCGGGGACCAGCCGAGGTCACCCAGCAGCGCGACCAGCAACGGGCCGGGCAACTCCTCGGCGTCGGCACACCCGAACAGGAACGGGACCGCCGAGTGGCCCAGCCCGGGGTCACCGGTCGCCACGGGCGGCCCGGAGCGCATCGATGTCGAAGTGGGTCGCCGCGGCCGGGTCGACCTCCTCGGCCTCGGCCTCCCACGGGTCGTACGGGGCGGTCTCGTCCTCCCCGGCGTAGCCCAGGGAGGGATCGTACGGGTCGGCGAGCGGCCCCATCACCTCCACCGAGGTGAGCTGTTCGTCGGGCCGCTTGCGCAGCACGGTGTCGATGTACTCCTGGGCGGCCTGCTCCAACGGGATCTCGTGCCCGGCGTTCTCGGAGGCGAACCAGCGGTACTCCAGCACCTCATGGAACACTTCCGCCGGCTCCAGGCGGCCCCGCAGTTCCTCCGGGATGGAGCTCACCACCGGCTCGAACACCTCGGTCAGCCACTGGTGCGCCACGATCGACTCATCCGCGCCCTGCTGGTCGGTGCGGGCACGGAAGGTGTCCAGGTCGTTCAACAACCGGCGGGCCTGGTTCTCCTCGGTGTCCAGGCCGGTGAGTCGGATCAGCCGGCGGGAGTGGTGCCCGGCGTCGACCACCTTGGGTTGGATGGTGATGGTGGAGCCGCCCATGTCGGTGGTGATGTCCAGCTCGGCGACGTCGAACCCGAGCGCGTTCAGCCGCCGCACCCGGGACTCGATGCGGTGCATCTCGCTGCCGTCGAACTGCTCCTTGCCGGTGAGCTCGGCCCACAGTGCCCGGTAGCGCGCCTCGATCGAGTCGACCAGGGTGAGCGGGTCCAGCGACTGGTCCAGCAGCCCGCCGGCCTCCAGGTCGGAGAACTCCCCGAACAGGTTGGTGCGCGCGATGGCCAGGTCGTGCTCCCGTTGCCCGTTGCTCAGTTGATCATGGAGTTCGCCGGTCTCGGCATCCACCAGGTAGGCGGCGAAGGAGCCGGCATCCCTGCGGAACAAGGTGTTCGACAGCGACACGTCACCCCACAGGAACCCGACCAGGTGCAACCGTGCCAGCAGCACCACCATCGCATCGATCAGTCGGGTGACGGTGTCCTGCCGGACCCCGCGGGTGAACAGCGAGCGGTACGGCAACGAGAACTGCAAGTGCTTGGTCAGCAGCACCGGGTCCAGCGCGCGGCCGTCGGCGTCGTACCGCTCGGTCACCACGCCCACCGGGAGCACCGCCGGGGTGTCGAGCCGGTGCAGGTCGTGCAGCGTACGGTACTCGTGGACCGCCAGGTGCTCGATGACCTCCTTGGCGGCGTACACGCTGCGCCCGACCCGGATGAAACGGACCACGTGCCGGGAGATGCCGCGGGGCAGTGCCACCAGCTTGTTCACCGGCCACTCCTCCAGCGGAGTGTTCCACGGCAGCGGGATCAGGCTGGCGTCCGGGCGAGCGGAGACGAACCGAGGCATCGCCACATTGTGTCACTTCTCGCCGGCCGAGGGGCGGATGCCGGGATCGTTACGATGGGGCGACATGACTTCCGGGACGAGCCGTTGGCGGGCGCGGGGATGGCTGCTCGACCTGGTGGTGGCCGTCCTGGCCGGACTGTGGGACATCAACCAACTGATGGCGCTCCACATCGTCGGCGACGAGGTGCCGCTGGCCCGGGACCTGTCGACCAGCTCGCTGGTCGTGGCGGGGTGTTGCACGACTGCGGCCGCGGTGGCGTTCGCGCTGCGCCGACGCCAACGACACTGGACCACGGTCGTGGTGCTCGCTGCCGCGATCGGTGTCGTGGCCAGCGGAGTGGGGCTCGCGCCCGGTCTGATGGTGCTGAACGGCGTGGTGGTGTACTCGGTGAGCTCCCGGGAACGGTGGCCGGTGGCACTGCCGGTGCTGCTGGTCACCGTCGGCTGGATCGTGGTCGGGTCGCTGCCGATCGTCCGGAGCGGCAACACCCGCGTCGGGACGGTCGGGATGCTGGTGCTGGTGCAGCTGCTGCTCGCCGTGCTGGGCGTGGTGACTCGCTCCCGACGCGCCCGGATGACCGACCTGGAGGAACGGGCACGGTCGCTGGAACGGGAACGTGATGCCCGGGCCCGGGTCGCGGCCGCGGAGGAACGGGCCCGGATCGCGCGGGAGATCCACGACATCGTCTCGCACAGCCTCGGCACCATGGTGGTGATGGCCGAGGGCGCCGCCCAGCTCTCCGGATCCGAACCGGAGCGGGCCGGTGCGCTGATGGCCCGGGTGCGCGACACCGGTCGCGATGCCACCACCGAGATGCGGCGGATGCTCGACGTGCTGCGGGACGACGCGCCGACGTCCCGGGCGCCCCAGCCGGGCCTGGACCGGTTGGACGAGCTCGTCGACTCCGTACGGGCCACCGGACTGCGGGTCGAGCTCCGGGTGACCGGTGAGCCGGCCGAGCTCGGCGCGGGACCGGACCTGGCGGCGTACCGGATCGTGCAGGAGGCCCTCACCAACGCCCGCCGCCACGGCGGGCCGATGCTCAGCATGGTCGAGATCGACGTCCACCACCACGACGACGCGCTCGAGCTGCGGGTGGCCGACGACGGCCGGGGCATCGTGGACGCCGACCCCACCCGTACCGGCGACGGGCACGGGTTGGTCGGGATGCGGGAACGGGCGGCTGCGTACGGCGGTACCCTCGCGGTCGGTGACCGGCCGGACGGCGGATTCGAGGTGGTGGCGGTGCTGCCGTACGAACCGGTCCCGTCGGGTCCGGGCAGGGGGTGACGGTGACGATCCGGGTGGTGCTGGTCGACGACCAGGAGATGTATCGGATGGGGTTCCGGGCGGTGCTGGACAGCCAGCCCGGGATCGAGGTGGTCGCCGACGCCGACGACGGCGACTCCGCACTGGACGTGGTGGACTCCGTCGAGGCCGATGTGGTGCTGATGGACGTCCGGATGCCACGGATGGACGGGGTGGAGGCGACACGCCGGATCCGCCGTGCCCACGCCGATGCCGGGCCGCGGGTGCTGGTGCTGACCACCTTCGACCTGGACGAGTACGCCTATGACGCGCTCGCGGCGGGGGCCTCCGGCTTCCTGCTCAAGGATGCGCCCCTGGACGAGCTGGTCGCCGCCATCACCCACGTGCACCGCGGTGACGCGGTGGTCGCCCCGAGCACGACCCGTCGACTGCTGGACCGCTTCGCCGAGCCCGCACCCGTACCGGACCGTCGTCCCACCGTCGCCGAGGCCGTACCCGAGCTGACGGCACGGGAGGGCGAGGTGCTGGTGCTGATCGGGCAGGGGCTGTCCAACCGGGAGATCGCCGAGCAGCTGGTGATCGCGGAGAACACCGTGCGCGTGCACGGCCAACGGATCCTCACCAAGCTCGGGCTCCGCGACCGCGTGCAGGCGGTGGTGCTGGCCCATCGGCTCGGACTGGTCCCGGGCGACGGGCCGGACGGCGAGGGGGGTGCCGCGGCCGGTCGGTAGTGCGGATCGACTACCGCAAAGATAGTCGTCACGGCAGACGAGAAGTCGCCCGCCCCGGGGCACCGTGGAGCCATGTCGTCCATCGTCACCACCGAAGGCCTGACCAAGGCCTACCGAGGCCACCTTGTCGTCGACCACGTCGACCTGGACATCCCCGAAGGCTGTGTGTACGGCTTCCTCGGACCGAACGGGTCCGGCAAGTCGACCACCATGAAGATGCTGCTGTCGCTGGTGCGGCCCAGCAGCGGCGCCGTCCGGGTGATGGGCCGACCGATGAACCGCAGCACCCGACGGGAACTGCTGGCCGGCATCGGATCGCTGATCGAGACACCGCCCGGCTACCGGCACCTGACGGGCCGGGAGAACATGGCCGTCGTGCAGCGGATGCTCGGCCTGCACGAGCGCCACACCGACCACGCCGTCCGCACCGTACGGATGCAGGACCAGTTGGACAAGAAGGTGGCCGAGTACTCGCTGGGCATGAAGCAGCGACTCGGGATCGCGATGGCGCTGGCACGACGGCCGAGGTTGTTGATCCTGGACGAGCCCACCAACGGCCTCGACCCGGCCGGCATCGACGAGATCCGCGGTCTGCTCCGGCGGCTCGCCGACGACGGGGTGACGGTCATGGTGTCGTCCCACCTGCTCGGTGAGATCGACCGCACCGCCACCCGGCTCGGGATCCTGAGCCGGGGGAGACTGATCTTCCAGGGCAGCCGGGAGGACCTGTTCGCGGCCGCCACACCCGATGTGCTGGTGGAGTGTTCCGATCCGCACCGGGCCCATCAGCTGCTGGCACGCCCGTACGGCAGCAGCCTGCAGAACGCGACCGTCCGGATCCCGAATCTCGACGATCGCACCACCGCCCGGGTGGTGGCCGACCTCGTCGGCGCGCGGATCGACGTGTTCGGGGTGCGCCGCGACGAGCAGTCGCTGGAGGACGTCTTCATGGATCTCACCGGGGACGGTGGGCTGTGAGGGCGGCAACGGTGCGTAACGAGTTCGCCAAGATGCGTCACCTCCGGGTGGGCCTGCTCGCGGCCGTGCTCGCCATCGGGGTGTTCGTGGTGACGGCGGCGACCGGACTGACCAACCCGTCGTTCGACACCGCCACCCCGGATTCGTGGAATGCATTGCTCGGCAGCATGGCCTCCGGCGTCGGTCTGGTCGCACCGCTGGTGCTCGCCGTGCTCGCGAGCCGGCAGGTCGACGTCGAACACCGCGGCAGCGGCTGGTTGCTGGCGGCGACCGCTGGGGTGACCGGGGGTCAGCTGTGCCGGGCGAAGTTGGTGACGCTGGCGATCGTGGTGACGGCTGCGACGGTGGCCGCGAGTGCGGCGATGGCCGGGCTCGGGTTGCTGGTCGGTGTCACCGCGCCCGTCCCGCTCGGACGCTGGCTCGGGTTCACCGCCGCCGTGGTGACGGTCAACCTGGTCGTGTTGGCGGTGCAGGTGCTGCTGTCGGCGCACGTGGAGAACCAGCTCGTCGGCATCGGTGTCGGTCTGCTCGGCACCATCCTCGCGCTGTTCGGAGCGTCGGTGCCGACCTGGCTGACGCATCTGACGCCGTGGGGCTACTACTCGCTGTCCCGTCCGGCGGCCTATCACGGCCACGACCTGGTCGCGGTCAGCCCGTGGTACGGCAGCATCGCCGCCCTCGCGGTGGTGGCGGCCGTCGGGGTCGTCGTCATCACTGCCCGTCTCGATCGTCAGGAGGCCTGAGATGGCTGCGTTCCGTGCCGAACTCGCGAAGTTGCGGCGATCCCTCAGTTGGGTGGTGGTGCTGCTGCTACCGGCCGTCCTGGTGGTCTCCGGTTCGGTCACCACCGTGGTCAACGGTGAACCGCTCGACGACGGGTGGCACACCCTGTGGCTGCGGTCGTTGGTGTTCTACGGGATGTTCCCGTTGCAGGTCGGCATCGCGATCCTGGCCTCCCTGGTGTGGCGGGTCGAACACCGCGACGGGAACTGGAACGCCCTGATGGCCGGCCCGACGCCGTCCTGGCGGGTGCTGGGCGCCAAGGCGGGAACGGTCGCCGTGCTCGCCGCCGCCATGCAGTTGGTGGTGCTCGCCGGTGTCACGCTGCTCGGCTCCCTCGTCTTCGGGCTACCGGGCTTGCCACCGGTCAGATACCTGGTCGCGACCGTGATGATCATGGTCGCCGGGGTGCCGGTCGCGGTGCTGCAGTCCTGGTTGTCGATGGCGATGCGGTCGTTCGCGGGGCCGGTCGCGGTCGGCTTCCTGGCGGCCGCGGGATCGATGGCGATGCTGGTGCTCGAGCTCGACGGCGCCGCGCTGGCCAGCCCGTACGCGCTGGTGAGCCGGTCCACCCAGCTCGGCACGGACACCTTCGCCGACAGCGGGGAGATCAGCATCGCGGTGCTGCTCCCGCTGGTCGCTGCGGCGGTGGTGATGTCGGTCGTGGTGCTCCTGCTCAGCACCGCGGCACTCGAGCGCAGCGACACCCGTACCTGAGGGGCCCGGGACGCCACGAGGGCCGCACCCCGGCTGGGGTGCGACCCTCGTGGGTCGATCGGTGTCGTCAGACCGCGGTCAGTGCGTCACCGGTCTCCTTGGAGAACACGTGCACCTGGTCCTCCTTCATCGTCAGGCGGACGGTGGCGCCACGCTGCGGTGGGCGCCGCGAGCTGATGCGGGCCACAATCTGCTGCGCGGTGAGCTTCTCGTCCTCGTCCAGACCGGCCAGGGTGCCGTACAGGTAGGCGTCGGCGCCCAGCTCCTCGAGGACAGCGACGTCGAGGCCGAGCCCGTCACCGTCGGAGAGCTCGAAGTTCTCCGGACGGATGCCGATGGTGAGGGAGTCCTCACCGCTGGCCTTGGCGAGCACGTCGCGCGGCACCGGGACGGTGAAGTCGCCGACCTGCACACCCCCCTCGACGATCTTGCCGTCGATCAGGTTCATGGCCGGCGAACCGATGAAGCCGGCGACGAACACGTTCAGCGGGTTGTCGTACAGCTCCAGCGGGCTGGCGACCTGCTGCAGCACCCCGTCCTTCATCACCGCGACGCGGTCCCCCATCGTCATGGCCTCGACCTGGTCGTGCGTCACGTACACGGTGGTGACACCGAGGCGCGACTGCAGGGCCGCGATCTGGGTACGGGTGGAGACGCGCAGCTTGGCGTCGAGGTTCGACAGCGGCTCGTCCATCAGGAACACCTGCGGCTGCCGGACGATGGCACGACCCATCGCGACACGCTGACGCTGACCACCGGACAGGGCCTTCGGCTTGCGGCCGAGGAAATCCTCCAGGCCCAGCAGGGCGGCGGCCTCCTGGACGCGCTTCTGGCGCTCGGCCTTCGGCACGTTCGCCATCTTCAGCGCGAAGCCCATGTTGTCGGCCACCGACATGTGCGGGTACAGCGCGTAGTTCTGGAACACCATCGCGATGTCCCGGTCCTTCGGCGGCAGGTGGGTGACGTCGCGGTCACCGATGGTGATGGAGCCGGAGTTGACCTCCTCCAGTCCTGCCAGCATCCGCAGCGAGGTGGACTTGCCACAGCCGGAGGGACCGACCAGGACGACGAACTCGCCGTCACCGATCTCGAGGTCGAGCTTGTCCACCGCCGGGCGATCAGTGCCCGGGTAGACGCGGGTCGCTTCGTTGAAGCTGACAGTGGCCATGCCACATTCCTTTCCACGGGCAGGTACGTGCCCGACGATCCGTAGTGGAAATCGGAAGTCACACGTGAGCTCGTCTCACGCCTCCGACCCTGTGTGCATGTGAGTGCAACAGGTGCCGTGGTCCCTGGTGGCCCGTACCCGACGAGTCAGCCACGTCCCGCGGTTGGCGTCAGTGTAGACGTAGGCGTGCAAACGGTGCCAACGCGGCCCCGGGCGCGTCTCGCCGGGTGAACCTTCGCGCTCACGCATACGTTGCGCGGCCACGCATGCGCTGCAGCGCATGCGTGGCCGCACAACGTATGCGTGAGCGGGTGGGACGGGGGAGTTGGCGGGAGTCAGTCGTTGAGCAGCAGGGTGGCGAGGGGGTCCAGCAGTGCGGTCGGGGCGCACAGGAACGTCTCGGTGTCCAGGGCGCGGCCGCCGCCGGGGGCGCGGACGTCACCACCGGCCTCCCGGCACAGCACGGCCAACGGCGCGTAGTCCCACTCCTTGCCGCCCCGCAGCAGCAGACCGTCCAGCTGGCCGGTGAGGAAGTCGGCGAACATCGGGGCGGTACGGGCCTGCCAGCGGGCCTCCCGGTCGAGGGCGGCCAGGTCGGCGGCGGTCTCGCCGTACCCGGAGACCACCGCCTCGGCCAGCGCGGTGGTGGTGCTGAGCCGGAGCCGGTTGGAACGGTCCTGTGGTGCCTCCATCCCGCAGCGGAAGGCGCCCTCGCCCCGGACCGCCCAGAACAGTTCGTCGTCCTCGGGGCGGGTGATGACGCCCAGGACCACCTCCCCGTCGACCTCCAGGGCGATGTGGTTGCCCCAGCCGGGCATGCCGGCCACGAACTGGCGGGTGCCGTCGATCGGATCGATGATCCAGCGGCGGCCGGAGGTGCCCGAGCGGGGTGGCTGCTCCTCACTCAGCAGCGCGTCGTCGGGGCGTTCCTCGGCCAGGATCTCGCCGAGGGTGCGGTCGACCTCGAGGTCGCCCTCGGACACCGGTGACCCGTCGTCCTTGATCGTGACGGGCACGTCACCTCCCGACCAGCTCAGCGAGATGGCGGCAGCGTCGGCGGCGAGTTCGAAGGCCAGGGCGAGATCGTCGTCGTTCACGTCCACCAGTCCACCACATCCGACCGCTCACGCATACGTTGCCCGCCCGAAGTCCGCCGGACGACCACAATCCGACGCCAAGTCCCCGGATCGGTCCGTTCCGGGCCGATCTGCGCCGTTGTGGTCGGATTGTGGTCGTCGGGACCGCCGTATGCGTGAGCGGCAGGGGTCAGCCGCGCAGGGCGTGCGCCGCCGCGACCAGGGCGCGGAGTGCGGGGACCACCTCGGCGTAGCCGCGGGTCTTCAGACCACAGTCGGGGTTGACCCACACCTGCTCGCGGCCGAGGCCCGCCACCGCGGTGCCGAGCAGCTCGGTCACCTCGGCCGTGCCGGGCACCCGGGGCGAGTGGATGTCCCACACCCCGGGGCCGACCTGCCGTGGGTAGCCGTGTTCGCTGAGCTCGGCGACCACCGCCATCCGGGACCGGGTCGCCTCCAGGCTGATCACGTCGGCGTCCAGCTCGTCGATCGCGTCGATGACGTCGCCGAACTCGGCGTAGCACATGTGGGTGTGCAGCTGCGTCCGGGCGGCCGCCCCGGCGGTGGCGAGCCGGAACGCATCCACCGCCCAGCGCAGGTAGCCGGGACGGTCGGCCGCCCGCAGTGGCAGGGTCTCGCGCAGTGCCGGCTCGTCGACCTGGATGATGCTGATGCCGGCCGCCTCCAGGTCGGTCACCTCGTCCCGCAGGGCGAGCGCGACCTGCTTGGCCGTCTCGGCCCGTGGCTGGTCGTCGCGGACGAACGACCAGGCGAGCATGGTCACCGGGCCGGTCAGCATCCCCTTCACCGGCCGTGAGGTCCGGGACTGGGCGTACCGGCTCCACTCCACCGTCATCGGTCCGCGTCGGGCCACGTCACCAGCGATCAGCGGTGGCCGCACGCAGCGGGTGCCGTAGGACTGCACCCAGCCGTACCGGGTGGCGAAGATCCCGGTGAGCTGGTCGGCGAAGTACTGCACCATGTCGTTGCGTTCCGGTTCGCCGTGCACCAGCACATCCAGACCGATGTCCTCCTGCAGTGCGATCACCCGGTCGATCTCGGCCCGCATCGCCGCGTCGTACTCGTCGGCGGTCAGCGTCCCCCGGCGCAGCGCGGCGCGGTCCCGGCGCAGCTCGTCGGTCTGCGGGAACGACCCGATCGTGGTGGTCGGCAGGGCGGGCAACTGCAGGTGATGCTGCTGGGACCGCACACGCTCCGGGTACGGCTCCGGGCGCCGCAGGTCAGCCTCGGACACCCGGGCCGTGCGGTCCCGTACCGCGGGGTCGGTCAACCAGTCGTCCTCGGCACGTGCGGTACGGCGTCGGCGGTCGTCGGCGAGCTCGGTGCTGATCGCCTCGTCACCGTCGGCCAGGCCGCGCGCGAGCGTGACGACCTCAGCGATCTTCTGGTCGGCGAAGGCGAGCTGGGCGACCAGCCGTGGGTCGAGCGTCGTCTCCCGGGTCACGTCGTGCGGGACGTGCAGCAGCGACGCCGAGGACGACACGTCGAGGCGGCCTGCCCACGGCTGGACGGTGCGCAGCACCTCGAGGGCCCGGTCCAGGTCGGTGCGCCACACGTTGCGGGCGTCGACCACCCCGGCGATCACCCGCTTGTCGCGCAGCCCGGGCAGGCCGGCGAGTGTGTCGAGGTTGCCGATCCCGGCCGCTGACAGGTCCACCGCCAGCCCCTCCACCGGGGCCTCGGCCAGGGTGGCGGCCGCCCTGTCGAGGTGTCCGTACGCGCTGGCGACCACGATTGACGGCCGGTCGGGAACGGATGCGAGCCGTCGGTAGCTGTGATCCAGCCGGGCGGCCACGTCGGCATCGAGGTCGGTGACCGCGATGGACTCGTCGAACTGCACCCAGTCGACGCCGCGTTCGGCCAGAGCCGCCAGCAGTTCGGCATGTACTGCGAGCAACGGATCGAGCAGGTCCCACCGGTCGAATGCGGGGTCGGCGTCGACCTCCTTGGCCAGGGCGAGGAAGGTCACCGGGCCGACGAGCACGACCCGGACCGGCGCGCCCAGGATGCTGGCCTCGTCGACCTGCTCCAGCAGGGAGGCGGCGTCCAGGGCGAACTCGGTGCCACTGGACAACTCCGGCACCAGGTAGTGGTAGTTGCTGTCGAACCACTTGGTCATCTCCAGTGGTTCCACGGTGTCGGTGCCGCGCGCCATCGCGAAGTAGCGATCGATCCCGGCGGGGAGCCGCCGGTGCCGTTCCGGTACGGCACCCACGAGCACGGCGGCGTCGAGGACGTGGTCGTAGCAGGAGAAGTCGCCGACCGGGACCTCGGTGAGCCCCGCGTCGACCAGGGTGCGGATCCGGTCG
>Ga0079226_10000763_pt1 | contig 23532 bp, 22 predicted proteins | sample Poulit2014_FD_76345 | JGI IMG/M metagenome (GOLD analysis project Ga0079226, IMG submission 76345) | Agricultural soil microbial communities from Georgia to study Nitrogen management - Poultry litter 2014 | ecosystem: Environmental > Terrestrial > Soil > Agricultural land | place: USA: Georgia...
GAGTTGCTGCTCAGTGCCGGTCAGGCCGAGGGCTTGGGCGGTGGAGCCGAGCTGGTCGGATTCCTGCCGGTACACGATCCGCGTCTCCGCGTTCGCCAACAGGCTGTTGGCGAGTGAGCGCATGGCGGAGCCTTGGTCGCCGACGTTGTCGAGGTCGGTGAGCTTGTGGAAGATCAGCATGTTCGCGATCCCGTAGTGCCGGGCGAGCCGCCAGTGGGCGTCCATCCGCCGCAGCAGCGCGGGGTGGGACATAAGCCGCCAGGCCTCGTCGTATATCACCCACCGCTGCCCACCATTCGGGTCCAACAGGGCCGATTCCATCCATGCCGACGAACACGTCATCAACACAGAGATCAAGGTGCTGTTCTCCGTCACGCGCGACAGGTCGAGCGAGATCATCGGCAGGCTGGGGTCGAACGTCACCGTGGAGGGGCCGTCGAACAACCCGGCGAGGTCACCGGCGACGAGACGGCGCAGTGCGTGGCCGACGAGGCGGCCGTCTTCGGCGAGGCGGCCGTCGGTGTCGGTGCTGGGGTCCAGGATGCGCTCAACCACCATCGGCAGTATCGGCACCTCGTTCTCTCGCACCGTCTGTGTCAGTGCCAGGTCGATGGCGGTGTGCTCCAACGGCGACAGCCCGCGCGCGAGCACGGTCTCGGCGAGCGCGCCGATCAGGTCACGTCGCCGGGCGGCGACGGTGGATGCCCACTGCTCGTCCGACAACCCGGACGGGCGGTGCCCCTCGTCGAGAGGGTTCAGACGGGTATTGAGGCCGTGGCCCAGGACGATGGCCCGGCCGCCGACGGCGTTGGCGACGGCGGTGTGCTCACCCTTCGGATCGCCCGGGACGTAGACCCTGCGGCCGAACGGTAAAGACCTTGTGTAGAGCGACTTCGCAAGACTCGATTTGCCGGAGCCGACGATCCCGGCCAGCACCACGTTGGGGGCGGTGATGATGCCGCGGGCATAGAGCACCCATGGGTCATAGACGAAGCTACCGCCGGAGTAGAGGTCTTGGCCGACGAACACCCCATCGGCGCCGAGGCCGCCTTCGGCGACGAACGGATACGCCCCCGCCAAGGTCGCGGAGGTGTCCTGGTGACGTGGGAGCCGGAACCGTCCCGGCGTCCTCAGCTGCGCCGCACCTGGCTCGCCGCCCTTTGGCAGGTAGATCGTGGCGCGCCGCTCCGCCCGCTCAACCTCCACCCTTGCTTTCGCGGCGGCGAGTTCAGCCTTGCGCTGCTCGGCGTGGAGTCGGGCTTCGGCACGGCGGCGTTGCTTGCGGAGCTTGCGGCGTTCCTTCGACGGCGCGACCAGCACGGCAGTGTGCAGCCGCTCGCGATCTTGGTTCACAGTCCCAGCCCTCGTGACTCGCGGAGGGCGGTGAGCTTCGCGGGCTCGAACCACGACCGTCCCTGCTTTGGGGGCGGCATGTCACGGCGCTTTGGAGCGCCCGGCGAGGAGTACGAGACCAGCAGCTCCGGCCCATCCCGTGTCGGCGACGGCTCGTCGATCGCTTCGGTGCTTGCGTCGGGTTCGGGGTGGCGGCGCAGCAGGGAGACGTACCCGACGTGCGGGTTGACGACCAGGGCGTAGTCGCCGGACATCATCACCCGGTCGTTGGTGCCCTCGCCGGGTTCGTCGTAGACGTACCCGTTCTCCAATGCCGCCTGGGTGGTCTCCTCGCCGTAGTCCCACTGCGCGAGGTAGTCCACCGCATCGACGTGACCCAGCTCGCCGAGGATGCGCAACGGACGGTCGGCCTCGTCGCCTTGGAGGAACACCACGTTGATCCACCGCGACGGCATGGTCTCTTTGACGACGGGTTCGGGATGCCATGCGATCCGCCCCGCTACGACGAACCCTGCCGCGAGCCGGTCGTAGGCCTGATCGACCAGACGAGCAGACCGACGCAGCTCCTCCGCCGTCGTGAGAGCATCCCGCACTCCGGCCGTGTGGTCGCCGTCGTCGTTGAACGCGTGCACGGCCTTCCGCTCGTGCACATCAGCGAGCTGTTCCAGCACCTGGTGCAGCGACCGCATCCCCGAGGACAGGTCACCGATCACCCCGTACATCTGAGCGGGCTGATCGAACGTGCGGCTAGCGTGCGCGAGACCCCGCAGAGCCTCGGACGCCTCGGCGGCATCGGCGGTGGAATCGAAGAACGTGGGCATCATGGACCTCCCTGGTGCTGTGTGATGGGGAGGTACGCACAAGCGGCCCGCGAAGAATGTCAGCGGTCCGGCCTACCGTTGTATCGACGGATAGGCATACGAGCAGGAGCACGACAGAGTGAGCGCAAGCCAGTACCGAGGCCAACTGGATCGCAAACGCAAGCAGCGCATCGACGCGGATAAGAAGGCTGGCGAGTATCGGTCCAAGGAGTCCTCGAAGCGTGCCGACGCCGCCAAGGCGCGACAGGCTGCAGCCAAGACATCGAGCACCTCAACCCGCAGCAGCAAGCTCCGCGAGGCCGAGCGCAGAGAGAAGGAACCCGAGACCGCGGGCAAGGAGGCCAGTCGCTGGCAGACACGGGCAGCCGGGTACGCGAAGGAAGAGGCGGCCCTGCAGGTCAAGCTTGCCCAGGCTGAGCAGTCGGAGGCAGACGCGGCCGAACGTCGCCGCAAGAGCGAGCAGCAGCGCGCTGACCGGCGAGCAGCCGTAGAACGCGCCCAACTGGAGTCGAGGATCATCGGCGCCGAGGTAGCCGTGACCACTGTGCTGCGGCACCTCCCCGCGCCCAAACCCGAAAAGCTCCGGGTGCTCATGCTGGGTGCCTCGGCTGAAGGTGACCTCCGCGTTGGGAGGGAACAGAAGCGCATCCGGGCGGCGGTGGAGTCCGCGCTGCACCGCGACCAGATCGAACTCGATGTGCGACCAGCGGCCACCACCGTGGACCTGCTGGACGGCATCACGAAGTTCCGCCCTCACGTAATGCACTTCTCGGGCCACAGCAACGATGACCTGATCGTGTTCGAGGACGAAACAGATGAACCCCACGAAGGTGTGATCGTGACGGCGCGCGCGTTCGCGCGAGCGATCAGTGCGACCGATGACCCGCCGCTACTCGTCCTGCTGAACTCCTGTCGCTCCGCCGCTCAGATCGACGACCTGGTGGCGCAGGTGGTTCCGTTCGCCATCGGGATGGCCGATAGCATCGAAGACGCCGACGCGATCAGCTACGCCGCACAGTTCTACGCGGCCGTCGCCAACGGGCAGTCCATCAACTCTTCCCACCTGTCAGGCCAGGCTGCACTTGAACTCGCGGGGCTGGACAGCGTCGACCTCCCGACCCTCGCCTGGGCACCCGACGTCGACCCATCGACGACGGTTCTCGTCAAGCCCACGGACTGACTCTCAGACTCGCCGACACAGCGGCAGCGCCGCGGCGGTGAACGCGACGGCCTGCTGACCAACGAGGAGCCGGGTTTCGCAGGAGGCTTGGATCGCTGCCTGCTCGATCGCAGCCACGGCGGCGTCGAGTTCCTCGATGGTCGGGGCGGAGACGGCGATGAGGCCGGTGTAGCGGAGGATGCCGTGGCCGGCGGTGAGGTCGGCTTCTTGTTGGAGCACGTCGTGGTATTCAGCGGTTTGGGAGGCGTCCTCGATCTGGCCGATCTTCGCTCGTTGGGCTTGGTCGGAGATGTGCTCGACCTTCTTCTTGCGGATGTCGCGGGCGGCCTGGTCGGAGCGCATCGGGGTGCAGATCAGCGAGAACGACCGCTGGATACCGGTGGACAGCAGCACCGGCGACAAGAACCCCGGGTACACCAGCGACCTGGGCCATTCGTTGATCCACAGCACCGCGTGGTGGGCGGAGTCGGTACGTAACCGTCCCCAGGTTTCGGTGACCGCGACCGGTCCCGCGGTGGCAAGGGATTGGCCGAGTTGGCCGTGGCGTTCCAGGGTGGCGGCGATGGCGGGGTCGTAGGCGGAGCGCAGCATGACCGCGATCTGTCCTGGAGTGAGCCAGCCCGACGGTGCGAGGTCGGCGGAGCGGAGAGCGGCGACCAGGGTGTTCATCTCCTGGCGCAGCACGTTCGCCGCACCCCGAATGCCGCCCCCTGCGGTTCTGATCTGGCGTGCCGCCGCCTTTATATCCAGGGAGAGAGACAGGGTGGTGGCGTGGCGTTCACCTGCGGGTCCGGCGCGTTCGATCAGCTCGGCGTAGGTGTCGGCGGCCCATGATCCGTCGGGAGTGCCGTGCGCGGCCCACCACTCGGCAAGCCCGGTGCCCGAGTCCGGCAGGGTCCGTTCGAGGACTTGGAGGGTGGCGACGCGGCCGGAGCGGCAGACGGTGGCGAGCACGCGGCCCCATGAGGTGACGCGGCGTTCCTGTTCGCCGGGGTCGAGGAGCACGAACGCTGGGTGGGTGACCTCGCAGACCACTGTGAGGGTGGCTGCGTGGGGGTCGTGGATCATCCCGGCTCCGGTGTCGGGGTCGTCGAACTCCCGCAGCCGTGCCATGTCTCCGGGCAGCGCGAGCGTGCCGACGGTCCGGGGCGTGACGATCCTTCGCCGGTACAGGAGTTGCCCGCCGGTGGTGCGCCACAGCCACCAGCACGCGACCGGCAGCCACTCGACGATGGGCCTGCCCACGATGGGTATCCAGGTCAGCGCGGCCGAGAGCACCCACACCGGGGCGGTGTAGGCGAGGAGCATCCCGCCACCTGCATAGAACGCCACGATCAGCGTCACTCCGCCTATAGCCAGGGTGATGAGCTGGGTCAGAGAGAGGCCGAGGAGGATGCCGCGCCGGGTGAGGCGGGAGAACTTCACCGGCACGAGATCACCCATGCTGCGAGCGTTCTGATTCGAGGTCACGGGTCTACTCCTTCGGTGCTCGTGGCGCAGGTGGCGGGGTGGGCTTCGGTGGCGGTGCGGGATCGCTCCTCGGCGCTGGCGGTGCTGGACTCGACGACGGCGATGGAACGTGCGTCGGTGTCGCGGGAGGTGTGCTTGCTGGGGGTGGCGGTGGGGTCTGGGCGGCGGCATCCGCAGCGTGCTCGCCCTGTGTACCGAGCGCGGTTCCGGTCTTCGGTCCGGCGATCGCGGCTCCCTTGGCGACCTGGGCCCCGACGACCACGGCAGCAGCGGGTCCAGCAGCCGCAGCACCGCCGCCTGCGGCTGCGCCGCCACCTGACGCACCCGCCCCGCTTCCGGCCGAGGATACAGGTGTGGGTTTCGGTGCCGGCGGCGCACCGCCTCCACCGCCATCACCACTGAAGCCGCTGGTGTTGCCTGCACCGTCGAGTACCTTCTTCGGCTCTGCACCACCGCCTGTGCCGCGTCCGGGGACGGGGATGGGCCGGTTGAGGGCGTGTTTGGCGTCTTGTTCAGAGCCGATGGCGTGGTACATGTCGAAGCCGACGAATGCGATGAACTTGTACGTCAGATACGGGGCGAACGCGGCCATCGCCATGAGCACGATCCCGGCGATGGGGTCGCTGATCGAGGCCAGGTCGGCGTCGATGGGTGCGGAGACCTGGGTGATCGCTACCAGGAACATCACGACGAGCACGAGCTTGGAGCAGATCAGCGCGACGACGAACATCGCCCACTTCCCGATCCACCCCCGTGAGGCGTCCCAGGACGCGCCACTGAATGCGAGCGGTGCGAACACGATCGCGACCAGCAGCAGAGCCTTGCGCACGAGGAGGGAGAGCCAGACGATGGCGGCGGCGGTGATCGCGAGGCCGGCCAGGAAGATCGTGATGATCGCGCCGACTCCGGGGGCTGCGATGTTGATCCCCACCAGACCGGCAACCATCAGGGCGATCTTGTCGCCCATCGACTCGGTGGTCTCTCCCGCGGCTTGGACGATCCCGATGCACAACTGGTCCACCACCTCCAAGAGGAGTGCTGTCAGGGTGATGACGACGAACGACCCGAGCACGGATTTTGCAAGGCCGAGGGCGGCTCTGGCGAGGGCGGTGGGGTCGCGGCGGATCAGGCCGGTGATGAGTTGAAGGCAGAAGAAGATCAGCATCACGAATACCGCGATACCGAACAGCAGGTTGTAGACGCTGATGTAGCCCGGCCTGGTGACATCGACGAGGGTGGTGGTGTCGAACACCGACCAGACCGCCTCGAACAGCCAGCCCGCCGCGGCTCCCATCGCTTGGGCGAGCCAGTCGAACGGGGCCGCGACCAGCGTGGCGGCCCCTTCGCCGACGGCATCACAGACCGAGGAGATCACCGGGATGTCGCACACGCTCATCACGAACCACCAAACCTCTCGACGGTGCGGGTCAGACTTGCTGGCCGACGTTCCAGAAGAAGTTGATGAGCGTCACCGATGCGCCGCAGATCACCGCCGCACCGCAGGAGACGAGGACGCCGATCTTCCCCCGTGAGGCGAGGTGCGGGTTCGAAGAGTTCGCACCGAAACCCCACACGATCGCCGAGACGATCAGCGCAAGGACGGAGAGGATCAGGCCGATGGTCATCACCGCGCCGACGATGGTGCGCAGCTGGTTGATCCCCGGCAGTCCGTTGGTGTTGGGGTCGATGTTGATGTCCATCGGCACCAAGCCGACGACGGGCAGAACAGAAGTGGTGAGCAGATCGAACACGGTAGGTCTCCTTGACGCGGGCGGTCGGCCCGCCAGCGCGGATGCACAGACGGGTACACGCCACAGGTGCGCCCGCCCATCCGAGCTGAGATGCAGCGATGCCCACGCCAGTGCGGGCGTGAGCATCGTCGAGGCGGCGGGTCAAAGTTGCTGGCCGAGGTTGATGAGCCAGTTCATCCACGTCACCCCGGCACCGGCGAGGATGGCGGCACCGACGGCGACGAGGACGCCGACGCGGCCTTTGCTTGCGGTGGCGTAGTTGCCGTGGCCGGAGGCGATGGCCCACACGATTGCTGAGATGATCAGCATGAGTACAGCGATGATGAGCACGAATGTGAGTAGTGCGCCGACGACGGCGCGTAGGTCTCCGATGCCGCCGAGCCCGTTGAAGTCGGGAAAGATGCCCATCGTGGTCACCCTGCTTTCACTGTGACGTGGAGATGGTCGAAGTGGCCGCCGGTCACGTCGCCCGGGTCGTGCATGCCTCCGCCGTTGTAGGGCCGCCAGCCGTCGGCATCGCGGCTGACGGACCAGATTTGGCCTTGCCAAATGACATATTCGACGCCGAGTGTCGCCGCGTTGTCTTTCATCCAGTTCGTCACGGCCCATCCGGCGTCGAGCTGGGCGGAGTTGGGACGTTGGCCGATTCGGTTACCGAAGGTGATGTCGCACGCCCGCCCGAGGGGGTGCTCCGACTTGGTTCCGGGGCGCGGTGAGTAGCAGCCCCAGCCGGTGTCGGGGAACGCTGCGAGCGTCTGCTGGTAGAGGTGCAGTAGCCGCGCGGTGATCTTCCCGCCGGTGGTGGGATCGTCGACAACCCGGTTGGGGTCGCCGTCCACACCCGTGGGCGGTCCTGCGGTTCCCGCCGCGCGGCAGGCCGCTGGTGATCCAGAGGTGGCTTCGGGGAGGTTCGCGGCACCATGTTGGTTGAGCCAGGTGGCGGCGTCGATTGCTTCGGCGTTGGTGCCGCCGGGGCGGACCTCGAAGTGCAGGTGAGGACCGGTGGAATTGCCGGAGGAGCCGACGTCTCCGATGTGCTGCCCAGCATGTACCTGGTCGCCGTTCTTGACGTGGATGCCGTGCTGCCACATGTGCGCGTACGCGGTGGCGACTGTCTGGCCGTCGATGGTGTGCTCGATGACGATCAGCCCGCCGTAGCCGCTGGTATACTCCGCGACAGTCACGGTTCCGTCGGCGGCGGCAAGGATCGCTGTTCCGTCGGGTGCAGCGAGGTCGGTGCCGGTGTGCCGCTTGTGTTCCCCGGTGATCGGGTGGATACGCATCCCGAACGGGGAGGTCGCCACCCAGGTTCCTTCCGGGAGCGGGAACACCACCCGCGACGACAAGGAGACCGGCCCGCCTGCGCCCGAGGGTGCCGCCCCAGAGCCGCCGGTTGTCAGTGTCGCAAGAATACTGTCGGCGACGGGCGCGTAGTTGCGGTAGCGGTCGGGGTAGGCGGAGACCTCCACGGCTTGGGCGGCTTCGCCGGGGTCCATCTGCTGCCAGCCGTCGATGTCGAGCAGCCCGCGCGGGCTCGGGTAGTTCGGGCCGGTCGGTCCGCCGAAGAATGCCCGCGCTTGGTAGGTGGGGTCCATGAGTTCGGCGACGGTGCCCCAGCCGGATTGTGGCCGCATCTGGAACAGGCCTAGGCTGTCGTGGTCGGAGCCGTTGCCGTCGTTGGGGTAGTTCGCGCTCTCGGGGTAGGTGCCGGTGTTGGACAGCATCCGCAGTGTGGACTCGGTGAGTGCGGCCATAAGCGCGATCTTGATCCCTTGCCGTCCCACGCCGTCGGTGCTGTTGCCGATGGCGATGATCGTGGCGGCGTGGGTGAGCTGCTGCCGGGTCAACGTGAACGTCTCACCGTTCGCCGTGGACACGGTCAGCGAGTCCGGCACAGGACCGAGGCTCACCCCACCTGTCGTGGTGCAGTTCGCGGCGGCGGGGTTCACCAGCGCCCCGATCCCGAGCAGGATGACGGACGGAGCAAAGAACATGAGCGCGAGGGCTGCGATGATGGCTTTGCGGAACACGACGACACCTCAACGGAGCGGGTTGTCGAGCTGAGACAGTCGCAGCAAGTGGCAGGTCGGATACGTCGGCGCGCAGACCACAAACACGGTGAACGAGACGGGATGCTCGGAGGCAACGGGCTGGCCGTTCCAGATACCGGAGCGGTGGCGTGTGCCCTCGATCGTGACCGCGGTTGTGCCGGGGGCGATCTGCCCGGGCTGCGCCTGCGCAACTGCGTCTGCCCACGCGTCAGGGACGAACGAGGTGTCGATGACGAGGTACTGGACCGTGGCGTACTGACGCAGCTCGATCCAGACATCCCGGTTCGGCAGATAGGTCGAGATGTCGGAGGCCAGACCCGCCTGCTCATCCCCAGACGGGTCACCGGCGGCGAGGATCGCCGAGGTGTAGTCCAGCGGCCACAGCCCCAGCCCGGTATCCCAGGCGAACAAGGTGATGCCGACGCCTTTGGCGAAGGTGACCGGATCGGTCGAGCGTGGCACCGCTGGAACCTTCGGCAGCGGCGGCGTTGACGGCCCTGGCGACGACGGCGGGCTGAGGGTCGGTGATGGCTCGGGGCGCGGATCGTCCGTGTTCGGGTTGCGGGGGCCGGTGAGGAGTCCGTGGACGCCCACCCCGGCCAGCACCAGCAGGACGATGCCAGCGGCGATGAGGGCGACGAGTCGGCGGCGAGTCTTGGGATCAGTGGGGGCGGGGCTCATGCCTGGCAGGTGCACGCCCGCGGCCGCGTCGGTGTCAGAGTGCGCGCAGGATCGGCTGTGCTGCGTGTGCCTCGCGGGTGGTGCGGAGGTCGTCGGCGAAGCGGGCGGTGGCTTCGGCGACGGTGAGGAAGTTGTCGTACTGGTCGTCGGTCAGATCGACGGCGAGCACGTCGATGTCGTAGTGGGTCCACCATCCTGCGAGTTCGCCCCAGGTCTGGACGAACGCCCGCACCGGGTACCGGACCGGCGGTGCGTCGTCGGGCACGGGTGGCTTGGGGCGTGGCTTGGGTTTCTTGCCCTTCTTCATCGCGTTGGCACGGGCGACGGCATCCTCGGCGAGGGCGTGCATCGTCGCCTCGCGCACCTCACGCGCAGCCTCTGCCGATTCGTGGATCGCCTGGTAGAGCGGGTGCACCGGGTCGCCCGCTTCGATCCGCTCCAACGCGGCTGCGGCTTCGGCTCGGAGCGTTTCGGGTTGCGCGGGGTTGGCGGCGATCTCTTCGATGTAGCCGACCTTCTCCAGCGTGGTGTGTGAAGCGCCGCCGGGGATCATCGCTGCGGCGAGTTTTCGTGCGTCTCCGAGCGCTCCTGACGGTCCCGCAAATTTTGCGGGACCGTCATTTCCTGGCTGGTTCTCGGCGCTGAACTGGGTGGCGGCCTTCCGACGGGCGGCGTCTTCGGCCATGACTTCTTTGATCTCGCGGTACAGGCCGGCGGCTTCGAGTTGGTTGTAGGGCTTGTGGAGCATGTTGTCATCCTGCTCGGCCAGGAGCTTCCCGAGCCGATCCGACAGGCCACCGCGCACCCACACGCTGACGGTGCGCCAGCCGAGCATCTTGATCGCCGCCAACCGCCGCGCCCCACAGACCAGCACTCCGTCGATCGTTATTGTCAACGGCTGGAGCAGTCCGTCGCGGTCGATGGACGCGGCGAGGGTTTCAATGTCTCCGAGGTCGGTGCGGTGGCGCTGGCCGACGGTCAGGGAATCGACGGCCCGGTCGAGCTGGATACCGGTCTGCGGGTCGGTCATCTCTGGTCACCGCCACTGGCTCTGGGGGCTGCAACAGCGAGAGCGAGGATCAGGTCGTCATCGCGCAGCAACAGTTCCAAGGTCTCGCCGAGGAGCAGCCGCAGCAGCACCCCGCGACCTGTGCTGGTCGCGGCGTAGGCAGGATGCGGGTTCCCGAGCAGAGCCCGCAGCAGCGCGGTCCAGGTGCGGCGGGGTAGGTCGAGAAGCGCGCAGGCGTGCCGATCCCGCCGCAACGCCTCATACGCCGATTGGCGGGTTCCTGCTTTAGCGAGAGCGCCGCAGACGTACTCGACCGAGGCCCGCACAGTGTCGGTCGGCCAGTCGAGCAGACACAGCAACGCGATTGCGTCCTCGGCAGCCGACGTCGCCGACATGCAGGCCTGCGCCGACCCCAACCGATCATGCGGATCGGCCGCAAGGTCGCTAGGCAGATCGTCGAAGACCTGGAATGCCGGGTGGTACTCGGCCAGCGCGGTCTCGCGGTCGGAGAACCGTTCTGGGTCGTGGAACGCCGAGACGTGCGAGCGGCGGGCTTGATGCACGGAGCAGAGGAGGCCTTGGGCGCGTTCTTCGTAGATGCAGGTGATCCGCACGGCGTGGGTGATGATCGCCCACGGGTCGCGGGCTTCGCGGGTGGAGCGGTTCTGCATCGCGTCAAATGCCGCCGCGACCGCATCCCAGGTATCGAGGCGGTACTTGCGCGCCAGCGCCTTGTATTTGTCGGCGGCGAACTCCATCAGATCGCGTGCAACCGGGTCGTGAACCCAGGCGTCGTCACCGCCCGTGTGCAGCCGGTTCAGCAGTGCCCGCAGGCCCTCGCCGGTCGTGAAGTCCTCACGCGAGGTCTCGGTGTTGGGATTGGTGGTTGTGGTCATGGTGTCGGCACCTCCTGGCAGGTAGGTGCGCGCCCGCTCCCACGAACGCGCCCCTCCCGTGCTGGGTGCCGTCTGGACCACGACCCGTCACCCTCACCCGATCCCAACACCAGGCCGCGTCAGGGCCGACGTGGTGACGGTGCGCCGCCCGAACGCCGTGATCGGCGGCAGACGACGAGCCCGATTCCGCGCGGCCTGCATTCCGATCCGCAAGGGTGTGCTGGTGCGGCGGGCGAGCTCGGCTTGGAAGTCCAGGCCGCGGCCGGCGACGTTCGCCGAATGACGGGCCATCAGATCGGTTGGGCGCACCCATTCCACACCCCGGCCACGCACCACCGCGGCGTTCCGCTTCTCGGCATGAGCGACCTGCGCCGCGCGTAGCGCCTCCGGCGTCGTCGAGGCTTCAACGGCAGGCTCGCGGTGCTCGCGCGGCACCGAGAGCGCCTCGTCTGCCGGGGTCGGCACGACGCGCTTCGGATCATGGCGCGGGTCGGCGTGCTGCCGGTCGGTGGTGTTCATGAGGTGGTCTCCTCCCGCTCATCGGCGGACTCAGTGATGTCAGTAGGAAGGTGTGCGGGGGCGAACCAGCGGCCCACGGTCGAGGGATGCACCCCGAGCTCGCGGGCGATCCTCTTGTTCGACCACCCCGCCTCCCGCAGCTCCCAACCCAACGCCCGACGATCCGCCGGATCGAGCGACCCAGCCTCAGCAGGCGCGGACGCCAGCTCAGCGACACCAACGGATGCCGGTGCCGCGTCCAGCTCGTCCGCCGCTGGGTCCGCCGTAGCGGTAGCGAGCACGGCGATCTGGGCACGACCAGATGGCTCCGGGACGGAGTCTGGGGTGCGGGTGAGGATGACGGTGAGGTGGGTGATCGCGAGCAGCACAACAGGCGGGACGGCTGCGACCGAGGCGGCGAGGATGCCGGGCACGTCTGCGTCGGCAACGACGATGGCGTGGATCGCGTTCGCGGTGACCGAGACGAGCGCGCCACCGGTCAGGAGTGCCCAGGGGTACCAGGCGGCGCGTTGCCCGGCGAGCGCGACGACGGCGACGGTCGCGACGACGATGATGCCGTCCACAATCAGCGGCCACGCCCATGCCTGCCCCGCCCCGATCCCCGAACGCGCAGCGAGATCGGCCAGCGAGGTGAACGACAGCCAGAACGCCCCAGCGGCGATGAACACCGTCCCCGCCACCGCCGTCCCCGCTGCCCACCGTCGCGGACTCGCCTTGTCGATCACAGCCCCGCCCTCCCGACAGAGGCCACGGGCGAGGTCGCGGAGCGGCTGCACCAGCGATCCGCCCCACGCAGTGCGTTGGCCGAGTGGCTGGCCTCGGGTGCGGGCTGGGTGGCGCGGTAGGCCGAACGCACGGTCGCGGCAATTTCACGCTCACTCAGGCCCGCCTGCGCAGCGGCTGGGCCGAGTACACCGAGTGCGTCGGCGGGCGGGGTGCCGTTCTCGGCGAGGCGGCAGGCCGCCCAGAACAGGCCCCGGTTCCGTTCGCCCTCACCACGCCCAGCGACCCAAGAGGCGAGCCGTTCGGCATCCACCGCGACCGCGCCCCGGTCGTTTCGCGGCGGCGGGGCGGGTCGGGGGTCGAGGAAGTCGCGGAGCCGTGCGGCATCGACGGGTCCGACGGCGTGCGTGGCGATGTCGGCTATCTCGTAGCGCAGCATGGTGCCGTCGATGGTTCGGCGGGAGGGCGGAGCGATGATGTAGCCGCCGTCACCCCGAAAATCGACCCCCGCGCCTGCGGCCTGCCACGACCGCTGCTCGGTGCCTGCTGTGGCTGGGAAGTAGGCGTGCGCGCCGCCGGTCGGGGTCCGCACCAGCAGACCCGCCCCACCAACCAGCCCCGCCTCGGAAGCACGCCGCCACGCCGCACGGCCATCGGCCGGCCCATGAACATCGACATCCACGACGACGACACCAGAAGGTGCGCCGGTGGGGAGGCCGATGTTCGCGTCCGGGGTGCGCGACCACCACGCGGCCACCTGCCTCGGGTTGCTGGTCGCGTCGAGGAACCCCCGCCGGGTGAGTGGCCGTTTCCCATCTGGTTCGCACGGGAACACCGGCACTCCAGCAGCTGCCAGAGTTCGTGCCGCAGCGGCGAGGTCAGGGGTGCGGTCTATGCGGATGAACGCGGCGAGAACGTCGAAAGCCTCAGCCATCACAGCCCCCGCCCTGTCAAGACCGGCGTGGTGTGCGGCCGGTCAGGCTCAACCTGCCGAGCGGACGCGCGGGTCGGCTTCGCGGACGGGGTAGCGCGTTCCAGCCCGGGAGGGGTGCCGTCACCGAGCTGCGGGGTGTCGAGCTGATCCAGAATCGCCAGCGCCGCGTTTCGCACCCGCTCGCCGGTCGCCTGCACGATCTGCGCGGGCTCCTTGTCGTCGGCGCGCGCCGCCCAGGTCGAGACGTACGGGATCGTGTAGCCGTCGGTGGTCATGCCGTGCGCGGCCCCGATCATCAACGCGACCGACTCGGCTTCAACCTCGCGGATACCGCGATGCTGCCGCACCTCCACGTCGCCCGGATCGTGCATCATCACATGCGCGAGCTCGTGCGCCAGCGTCTTTGCCTGCGCGGCGGGAGACATGTTCTCCCGCACCGACACTGTCCGGGCGCCGTAGTCGGTCATGCCGTTCGCGCCCATGATCGCCATCTCGTCCGGCACGGAGACGACCTCGAAACCTGTCGCGCGTATCTGGGCGGCGAGGCCTTCCCAGAGCCCCATGGGTGCTTCGCCCTCCAACAGCACCGGGGTCGGCAACTCGGGCACCGGTTCGCCGTCGGTCTGGGAGACATCCCACACGTACGCAGGTCGGGCACCGACCATGCGCGAACGCACCACCTCACCAGGCTTCGGCTTCTCCCGAGGTCCCAGCCGCCGCCACGAACCAGAATCCGACGGCGTGCCCGTGGCGAACCTGCCTGTGACGGGCGCAAAGATCATGTAGCCCGGCTGGCCCTTCATCACCTGACGCCCCAGACCCTGCCACTGCCGATAACCTGCCACCAAGGTCGGGAACGGCTCGGGCACCCGGCCGGCCTCGAAACCGGCCTGGTGCTGCACCCAGATCAGCATCGTGTTATTGAACGAGCGGGACCGAAATCTCGCGGCGAACGTGAGTGCGTTGCGCCAGTCATCGCCGGTCACGAGCTGCTCAACGGCGTTTGTCAGCTTCTCGTGCAGCTCTTCGAGTTTTGCCTCACGCGCCGCCCGCTGCTCCAGTGTGGATGCCATGATTGGGTCTCCTCTCGTGACCACCACGACATTCGTGGGCGCGGCGGTACACCTTTGAGGTAGGCAACCCCTCCCGCCACGGCGAGAGCGAACCTGCTGGGCCCGCCGTATCGCGCGACCCGGTAGGCACATGTGCTTCCTCGAGAAGCCGCGCGGGATTCGTATGGGGGACAACATCGTTCACCTCCTCTCTGGCGAGAGCGAACTACCCAAGCACAAAATTGAGCACGCTCAAACGGGTCGAAGTTCCCATTGGAGCACGACCGTTGAGCATGCGCAAGCCTTGATTTGTGCATGCCCAACGAGTAGTGTTGAGCATGCACAACTGCCCTTCGGGGTGGACAACAGCGATGCCTTGCCCGTCACAAGGGAAAGGAGCTCAGCGACCATGACCGAAGAAGAGGGCCAGGCTGCGGCAGTTGATCTCGCCAAGCGGCTCCGGCTTCTGATGGACGTTGCCGAGGTCGAGTCCGGCGCAGAGCCGACCTACTCGCAGATCGCGGACTTCCTCAAAGAACGCGGCGTCAACCTGTCGCGCTCGCGCTGGACGTACATGGTCAACGGCCACCGCTACGTCCAAGACCCTGCCGTCTTCGAGGGGCTCGCCGCCTACTTCGATGTCGATACCGACTTCCTCCTGGGAGCCGACGGCGCCACCACCCCGGAGAAGGTCACCGCGCAGCTCGACCTCGTTCGTTCCATGCGTGCGGCGAAGGTGAAGTCCTACGCCGCCCGCACCCTCGGGGACATCTCACCGAAAGCACTCCACGCCATCACCAAGTTTCTGGATGAGGAAATGACGCACATGCCTGAGCACTGACAGGTATCGCGCAACGCGACGCCGATACCGGCTACGTGCTCTCCACCGAGAGGGGCGCACCGTGAATATCGAACAGACCGTATCGGCGGCCGTCGCGGACCTCCGGCTCGGCCACACCTTCACCATCGACGACCTCGTCCACGCGATCCAGGTCCGACGCCAGCGGACCCTGCGCGTGCACGAGCTACAAGACCTCGACACCAGCGACGGCCTCTGCGCCATCTGGCTGATCGGCGAGACCAAGGATGTCGTGCTCCACGCGCCGAGCGACTCCGCCCTGCACCGCCAGCAGTTCGTCCTGCACGAGTTCGCCCACATGATCCTCGGTCACTGTGACGGTGAGGACTGCGCGGCCACTGACGCGCTGCTGCCCAACATCCCGCCATACACGCGAGGTCGCCTCCTGAAGCGGCAAGACATCGACGGCGACACCGAGATCGCCGCCGAAGCCCTCGCCGACCGGCTCGCCGCAGGCATCCGAGGGCAAGTATTCGGCGAGTCCCGCTACTCGGAGGTCTTCGGATGACACAGACAGTCGTCGCAGCACTCATGTGGGTGCTTGTGGCGAGCCTGCTCATCGTCCGCAGGAAACGCGCCGACCGAAGCATCACCTACGCCTCCATCACCATTGCGATCGCGATGACCCTGAACGTCGATGCCGTTTACGCCGCCATTGATCCGGTCTTGGGCGGCACCAACATCGCTACCCTGATTGCCGACACTCTGCTGATGACCGGGCTGTTCTTCCTTGGCCGAGGAGTCATGCACGCGGGCGAGTACCGGCCCCGGCTCGTGCGTGCAACCGTCAGCCTGCCTACCCTGCTGGTCGCGCTGGCCGCGATCACGGTGATATTCACGTTCATCGAACGCGGCCACACCACCACACAGTTCATGGCCGACCTCGGAAATCAGCCGGCCACGGCAACGTACTCGATCACCAACTTCGTCTACTGCGGCATCGTGATTGCCGCCATGCTGATTCTTGCTACCCGGGAGTACCGAAACGCCCATGGCGTTCAGCGCCTCCCAGCGGCTCTGCTCACTCTCGGTTCGACATTCGGGGTCGCGCTCTGCGTCGCCGTGCTCATCATGGACATCGCGCATGTCGCAGACCACCTCGACCTCATGCGCACTGTCCAATCTTTCTACGCACCCCTGTCGCTACTCACCTTCGGATTCCTCTGTGCAGGATTCACCGCACAACCCGTTGTCCGTCTCGCCCAGCACCACGCTCGCCGACGCCGCACTGTGGCTCTCGCCGCCGACCTCGAACCAGTCTGGGAACGCGCCACTCGCGTTCGGCCCGGCCTCAGCCAAGCAGAACCCCTCGCTGCCAGGGCAGACGACCCGGAAGGGCGACTCCACCGCAAGATCGTCGAAATCCGCGACGCCATGATCGACGGCCGCGTCACCTTCACCACCACCAACGATGAACGCGCGCTGCTCCAAGCCGCCGAACGACACCTCCTCGGCGAACAGCACACCGAGACCGGACCGAGCAGCGGCGGAGACGACGACGCAACAGAACCCAACAAGGAGCATCCCTCATGAAACGAGCCATCGCTCTCGGAGCCGGGCTCCTCACCGCCAGCGCACTCGGCATCGGCGGGACCATCGCACGACGCCTCACCGCACCAGCCGGCCCTCGCATCTTCGACCTCACCATTCGCGACATCAAGCACGACGACGGGACTCAGCTGGTCGTTCTCGACCGCACCGATCAGACCACCACCGACGGCATATTCAACCTCTGGCTCGAACACGGCGGCTGGGCACAACTCTCCGCACAAGCGTCCGACCGTGGTCCGGGTCGGATTGCCCGCACCGTGGTCGGCACCTCGCCAGGGCTGACGCTCCGGGTCGGTGACCGAGCCTCGTGGAGCGGCATCTACTATGCCACCCCGGCCGACGCCGGACTCAACGCACGCGACATCACCATCACCACACCCGCGGGTCCGTGCCCTGCCTGGCGCATAGACGGCGACCCCTCCACCTGGGCCATCCACATCCACGGACTCGGCAGCACCCGTGCCGGAACCCTCCGCGGCACTCAAGCCGCCACCGAACTCGGCTACAGCTCCCTCCTTGTCACCTACCGCAACACCACAGAAGGCCCCCGCGTCGGCACCGGCCGATCAACACTCGGCCACGTCGAGACTGCAGACGTGGACGAAGCCATCGGATACGCCGTCCGACGAGGAGCGGAACGGATCGTGCTGTTCGGCTGGTCAATGGGAGCCGCCATCACCCTCCAACTCGCCGCCCGCACGCGCCACGACGGGCTCATCACCGCGCTCGTCCTGGACTCACCTGTGCTCGACTGGGCCGAGACCATCAAGGCCAACTGCTCCCGCAGCGGACTCCCAGCTTCCGCAGGTCTCCTCGCGGTCCCGTGGCTCACACTCGGCCCGCCCGCGATCATGGTCGGACTGCCGGAGCCGATCCCGCTGCGTCGCTTCGACTGGATCACTCGCGCCGCCGAGCTCGCTACACCCACCCTGATCCTCCACGGCACAAACGACAGTTCCGCACCGATCCGGCTCTCGAAAGCACTCCGAGAGCGGCGCCCCGAGCTTGTGACTCTGGAGACCTTCGATGCCGACCACACGCTCGCGTGGAACTCCGATCCTGAGCGGTGGCGGGCCGTCGTGAGCGGCTGGCTCGCCGCGCAGCCGGTGACCTGATAAGTGCCGGAGCCACACCGTTTCGGATCGGCCACACCCGGACAAACCCAGTTTAAACCGCAGCCGCCCCGGTATGCTATTGGTTGTCGCCCCGTCCGGGGTGACGCCGTACGAGAGAGGACCAACGTGGCTGAGCCGTGGCTGTCCGCAGACGACATCGCCGCCCACCTCGGGGTCACCAAGGACACCGTCTACACCTGGATCTCCGAGAAGGCCATGCCTGCCCATAAGGTCGGACGCCTCTGGAAGTTCCAAGCCAGCGAGATCGACGATTGGGTACGCGCAGGTGCCGCATCAACCGAACCGCATGCATCTGCGCCGCCATCGCGTGTCGGTGGTCGCTCGTACGCTGACATCAACGAACACGGGAGGGGTGAGGATGACGCAGAATGATGCCCAGCGTTTGGTGAAGTCCAAGCAGCGCGTCGCGGATCACGGCGAAGTCTTCACACCCGCGTGGATAGTCGAAGACATGCTCGACCGCGTCAAGCATGAATCCGAGCGGATCGACTCACGCGTTCTTGAGCCCGCCTGCGGGTCAGGTAACTTCCTCGTCCCGGTTCTGGCTCGAAAGCTTGCCACGGTCCAAGCCCGCCATGGCAGGAGCGAGTTTGAGAAGCGCCACTATGCACTGCTGGCGCTCATGTGCGTCTACGGTATCGAGCTGCTCGAAGACAACGCCGAGGAGTGCCGCGAGAACTTGAGCGAGCTGTTCAACACCTTCCTGGGGATCGGCGAGGAGGACGAGTGGGCCATGGCCGCGCGTGTCGTCCTCGCAGCCAACATCGTTCGAGGCGACGCGCTCACCATGGCGGTGCCGGGCGGGGACCCGATCACGTTCGCCGAATGGGGGTATCTGGGGAAGGGGAAGTTCCAGCGCCGCGACTTCCGGTATGACGAACTCACCCAACGTTCCGCATGGAAAGCGGAAGGATCACTGTTCGTTGACTTGGGGGCCGATCTGTTCGCACCGCAAGCGACGTACCCCACGATGACCGTGAGTGATTTGGCCGGACAGGCGGGCGCTGCATGAGCATCATGCAAGCCCCGTTCACCCTGCGTGCGCATAACCCAGATGTGTTGACCTGCATCGCGAACCTCTCCAACGATGAGGTGTTCACGCCGCCCGAGTTCGCGAACCAGATGCTCGACACCCTGGCGGCAGCGTGGGCTGACGCCAACGACGGCGCGGAAATCTGGGCTGATCCGACTGTCACCTTCCTCGACCCCTTCACCAAGTCGGGAGTGTTCCTCCGCGAGATCGTTCGCCGCCTCACCGACGGATTGATCTTGAAGCTTCCCGATCTTTCCGAACGGGTAGATCACATCCTCACGAAACAAGTTTTCGGCATCGGGATCACGCAGCTCACGTCGCTCCTGGCACGCCGAAGCGTCTACTGCTCAAAGTTCGCCAATGGCCCACACTCGATCGCCAAGTCCTTCACGACCGAGGACGGCAACATCTGGTTCGAGCGCACCGAACACACCTGGGGCGGGGGTAAGCGCGAGTTCCGCGTCGACCCCTTGACGAGTCAGGAGATCGCCTTCTACATCAACCGCAAGTGCATCTACTGCGGAGCAGGCGAAAGTGATTATGCCCGCGGTGACGACCTCGAAACCCACGCCTACGCCTTCATCCACACCGACGACATCAAAGCTCGCATCGCGGAGCTGTTCGGAGAAAACATGCAGTTCGACGTCATCATCGGCAACCCGCCCTACCAGCTCAGTGATGGCGGAGGCAATGGCTCCAGTGCCTCTCCGATCTATCAACTGTTTGTCGAACAAGCCAAGAAACTTGATCCCCGTTTCCTCACCATGATCGTTCCTTCACGCTGGTTCACCGGTGGGAAGGGGCTCGACGAATTTCGTGAGTCGATGCTCTCCGATGGGAGGGTGCGAAGACTCAATGACTACCCGATCTCCGCCGATGTCTTTCCGACGAATGGGCCGAAGGGTGGTGTCTGCGCGTTCCTATGGAGCCGCGATTCCCCAGGAACGTGTGAGGTCACGACCCACTTCCAAGGAACCGAGTCGAGTTCAGCTCGACCCCTCCTTGAGCCTGGAGCGGACGTGTTCATCCGCTTCAATGAGGGGCTCTCGGTTCTTCAGAAGGTCGCCGCGGTGGAGGGTCCGGGCTCGCAGTCACTTGCGTTGCCCGACCACCGCCGCTTCCGTGACCTGGTAAGTGTGCGCAGGCCATTCGGGTTCTCATCAACGTTTCGCGGACGCAACACTGCGAGAAGCGGCGACCTGCGGCTTCTTCAGAAGGGCGGCGTGGGCTACGTAGCCCGCGAGGAGGTCCAGACCGGCCTCAATCTTGCCGACTCGTGGAAGGTCTTCGTTGGCTTTGCCGCACCGGGAACGGGTGACAAGGACACTTACCCTCATCGCATAATCAGCACGCCGTTCCTCGGGGAACCGGGGACGGTTTCGACGGAGACGTACCTCGCCATTGGCCCGTTCGACAGCCGGGCCGAAGCCGAGAACGCCCTGGCCTATCTCTCGTGTCGAATCACACGCTTCCTGATCCTGCTGCACAAGCCTTCGCAGAACACGACCAGGAACGTCTACACGTTCGTGCCCACCCAAGACTGGTCGGTGCCATGGACGGACGATCTGCTCCGTGAACGGTATGGGATCACGAACGAGGAGATGGCCTTCATCGACAAGGTTGTTCGCCCGATGGAAATCGAATGAGCAAGGAAATCAGTCGCTTGCTTCCAGAGAAGCCGGAGGCCCGACTACGCATCTACGCGTGGTCGCCGAACGATCCGCCGACGGGATACGAGGGCCTGCTGAAGGTGGGGCAAACGACGAAGGCGGATGTGAACGCGCGCGTCCGCGAGTCTCAGGGGCAAATGCAACAGGCCTACACGCTGCATGTCGATGAGCTGGCAGAGCGTGGCGACGGAAATGTATTCCGCGACTCGGATGTGCGGCAGCGGCTGATCGAGAAGGGCTTCGAGAACCCGACCTTCGGGTCCGCACGGGAGTGGATGCGCTGCACCCCCGCAGACGTGCTCACCGCGATCACCGAGCTACGCGACGGCATCAAGCTCAGCGGAACCCATCACGAGACGTTTCCGATGCGCCCGGAGCAGACGAACGCCGTCGAGAAGGCGCAGAGCTACTTCGAATCGATCTGGGCCGAGGACACCAAAGCCGTCCCGAGGTTCCTGTGGAACGCGAAGATGCGGTTCGGCAAGACTTTCGCCTCGTACCAACTCGCCAAGCGCCTGGGCGCGAGACGTGTGCTCGTGGTGACGTTCAAGCCCGCTGTCGAGGACGCGTGGCAGAGCGATCTGGAGTCGCATGCCGACTTCGACGGCTGGCAGTACCTCTCATCCGCAACCGGCGGCAGCCCGGACGATGCCGACAAGACCCGCCCGCTGGTGTACTTCGGGTCCTTCCAGGACCTCCTTGGGCGCGACCGGAAGACGGGGCTCATCAAGTCGAAGAACGAGTGGGTGCATACCACGAACTGGGACTTGGTCATCTTCGATGAGTACCACTTCGGTGCTTGGCGGGAGTCGGCCAAGGAGCTGTTCGAGGGCGAGGACGACAGAGTCAAACAGAAGGAGATCGCCGCCGAGTACAACGACGGCCTCATCGCCTTCGACGAGGAACTCGACGAGCTCGGCAACGACGAGGACGACTTTCTGCCGATCACGACCCGTGCATACCTGTACCTGTCGGGCACGCCCTTCAAGGCGTTGGCCACGGGTGAGTTCATCGAGGAGCAAATTTTCAACTGGACCTACACCGACGAGCAGCGCGCCAAAGCCGAGTACGCCGCCGCGCACCCTGACACGTGGAACCCGTACGGCGCACTGCCGGAGTTGCGGCTGTTCACCTACCAGATGCCGGACGAGCTCATCGCGGTGGCGAACCAAGGCGAGTTCGACGAGTTCGACCTCAACGACTTCTTCGAGGCCAAGGGCACCGGTGCAGATGCGGAGTTCGTTCACAAGACCGACGTACAGAAGTGGCTCGACATCATCCGTGGCGCGCACCTGCCCACCCAGGTCGACGCAATGCGAATGGGCACCCGTCCGCCGTTCCCGTACTCGGACGCCCGCCTGCTGCCCTACTTGCAACACTCGTTCTGGTTCCTGCCCAACGTCGCTGCGTGTGAGGCGATGGCGAACCTACTCGCCGAGAAGCAGAACGTGTTCTGGCACGACTACAAGGTCCTCGTCGTCGCCGGGACCCGAGCCGGGATTGGCCTCGACGCGCTCCCACCCGTGCGGGCAGCCATCGGAGACGGCCACGACACCAAGACCATCACACTGTCATGCGGCAAGCTCACCACTGGAGTCACGGTCAAGCAGTGGTCGTCGATCCTGATGCTGCGCAACCTGAACTCGCCCGAGACCTATTTCCAGGCGGCGTTCCGGGTCCAATCTCCGTGGTCGATCAAGAACCCCGACGGCGACGACCCGAGCGCAGAGGCCGTCCTGAAGCCCGTGTGCTTCGTGTTCGACTTCGCGCCCACACGGGCGCTACGACAGATCGCCGACTACGGGGCGGGACTCTCGCCCGAGACCCCGAACCCCGAACAAGCCGTCGAAGAGTTGGTGAAGTTCCTGCCCGTCCTCGCCTACGACGGGTCGAACATGACCCAGGTAGACGCTGGCGGCATCCTCGACATCGCCATGTCCGGCACCTCCGCGACCCTGCTGGCGCGCAAGTGGGAGTCGGCGATCCTCGTCAACGTCGACAACGACACCCTCCGAAAAATCATGAACAACCCCGACGCGCTCAACGCCGTGATGAACATCGAAGGGTTCCGCGCGCTCGGCAACGACATCTTCGAGACCGTCGTCAACAAGAGTGACGCGGTGAAGAAGGCCAAGAAGGAGAAGGGCGAAGACGCCACGCCGGCTGAGAAGAAGGAACTGACCGCCGAGGAGAAGGAGTACAAGTCCAAGCGCAAGCAGATTCAGGACAAGCTCGTGAAGTTCGCGACCCGCATCCCGGCCTTCATGTACCTGACCGACTTCCGCGAGAACACCCTCCAAGACGTCATCACCAAGCTCGAACCCGGCCTGTTCCGCGCCGTCACGGGTCTGACCGTCGAGGACTTTCACCTCCTAGTGAACCTCGGCGTCTTCAACGCCACCCACATGAACCAGGCCGTCTTCGCGTTCCGCCGCTACGAGGACTCCTCCCTGTCCTACACCGGAATCGAGTCCCACAAGGGACTCCGCCGCTACGGCCTCTACGACACCGTGGTCGCCCTCGACGAGCGGGCCTGACGTGAACCGTTCAGCTCCCTCGTTGTTGTATCCGAGAACGTATCCGGCACAGCTCAGCCGCGGGACAGCGCGGTATCCGGACCATGAGTAGCACTCAGCCCGCTTGGGACTACGCGGTTCTGAAGGAAGTTGCGGGAGTACTGGCCGACACGACCGACGGGCTGACAGGCAAGGAGATCGGTGACCTCCTCACAAGTTTGAGCATGGAAGACCCGCTTCCCAGCGCAACCAAGCGAGACCGCCTGGCCGAAGCCTTCGTGGCGCGTCAGAATAAGGGCCGCAGCTCGCGACGGATCATCACGTTCA
>Ga0079226_10000764_pt1 | contig 23529 bp, 28 predicted proteins | sample Poulit2014_FD_76345 | JGI IMG/M metagenome (GOLD analysis project Ga0079226, IMG submission 76345) | Agricultural soil microbial communities from Georgia to study Nitrogen management - Poultry litter 2014 | ecosystem: Environmental > Terrestrial > Soil > Agricultural land | place: USA: Georgia...
GCAGATTGTTGATATCATTAATCATGAGGACTCCTCCTTTTTTGTTTTCTCGTGAAAAATTATTATATTAAAGGAGAGAGTCCTCTTCTTATTTCCTTGAAATTGAAGGAATATTCCAATTGTTTCCCCGTAAATATTTTACTCATACAAATTATTGAAATTGAAAACCAATAAGAAACCATCTTTGATTTCCACTTTCCTAAACCCCCCAGTGAAAAATATGACTCTTTAGATGATGCGTATACCAATCCGTTTTCCTTTAAGTTTTAAGATCAGTCCAATATCTTCTTCAAATTCAAAATGTTCCTTCATCTGACACTAAAATTTTTCATCCTCATCGAATGGACTATAATCATTATAAAGATCAAAATTGAGAACATTCCATATACACCAAACACCTCAGCAAAATAGCACACCTTGAAACAAAATGTTTTTAAGATATTGTTCAAAATTACTTTTCTGTTTCCTTTTTTACTTCTTCAACTCATTGTTCAAAAATGCCATCTAGTAATAAAGTGTCGTCATTTGAATAAACTAACTCATATTTCGATTTAGCTTGTAAACGATTTTGTTTTACGTTGTAGTACAACTTCATTTCTGTTGGCATATCGCGATTGAATTTTTTACATATCTTATGAATTTTTTAAATTATCAATCCCTATTTCTAAAGCTTTAAATTGTCTTTCTTGCGATCTATCAAAGTCATACTTAGAGTCACTCATTTTATTAACTTGATGCCTAAGGATACAGCGATTTCAAATATAGTTGCGCTACTTAATTTTCCATTTATTCATTCTTATCCCAATAATTTAAAAATAGTAAATTCACTTATACAAAATATTCACCCCCAAAAAGCTAATATGTATCAAAAGATCCCCTTATTCTCTCAGACCTTAACATCATATTAAAAATTAGAATGCCTAAAATAAACCATCCACTTTCCATTAGTTAATTGAACACAGTTTGTAAAATCTGTTTTGAAATATCATCTTGGACGGACTTGTCTATTAAGTTTTGTATTTCTTTAGTTTCCAAGTTAAAATGGATGTGGGTCATATTGACTTGCCTCCTGGTTGTTTTTAGTGGTTAAAAACATTGTACCAAATAGGCAATCAATATGGCCTGTTTACTTTTACACAATTATATGGACTTTATCTTATTCTTTTGATACTAACTTTATATGATTATATTTTCAACACTATTTCTATTCTTCTACAATCTCCACCAACCGTTAATAAACAATCAGGATTTTTTATCATTTATGGCTTAAATCCACAGTAAAACTTTCATTAAATAACCTATAATGGTGTAGGTTAAATAAATACGCTATCTAACCCAATACAAAATAATCCCTCTGATGATTATCGACTGCTATTCTAACAACTTGCGACAACCAATGTATGTAAGAAAGATTTAAATTAAAATTTAATTGATTAGCGACCGTAAACAGTATCAGCGAGAAACAATTGCGCTGTTAAAATCGTTTTCAGAATATCATTTATTACATATTTTGTCACTTCCTGACAGACGAATAACACGAGCAGTGTTCCAGTTTTCTCAAGGGATATCGAGCGTCCATATTAACGACAGAGAATGGGCGAAAACAACACCTGTAGATACTACTTTTCCCTCAAAATAAAACAAACCTACCGTGAAGATAGGTTTGTTGTGAGCTATATTTTATAGCACGATATTTTCTTGTTCGCCTTTTTCCCATTGCACAATATTGTTTAGTGTAATTTCGGCTCTTCTGACCATCGCTTCGGCTGTTAAGTGAATTATTTTAATTATGTCCTAGCTCTTTCTCAGTCTTAGAACTCAAAATGCTCTGTTTATTTATGCTTCTTCCTGCAGTTTTCTCCATAATACTTTTCCGCTTGCAGTTGTCGGGAAACTTTCTCTGAATTCTACGATTCTCGGATATTTATAAGCTGCCATTTGATTTTTTGACCACTCAATGATTTCTTTTTCAGTGACTTTATCTTTGTAATCATCATTCAAGATAACCAGGGCTTTCACCGTTTCACCGCGCTTGGGGTCTTGCGCTCTTACGACACATGCTTGCTGTATTGCAGGATGCTTAAATAGAATGGATTCAACTTCTGTTGGCCATACCTTATAACCTGATGCATTAATCATTCTTTTTAATCGGTCTACAATGAAGAAGTATCCTTCCTCATCCATTTTCACAATATCACCTGTCCTGAAAAACTTCTTGCCGTCTATTGTAATATGACTGTCTGCTGTTTCTTCCGGACGGTTATAATATCCTTTAAAGAGTTGGGGGCCGTTAACAATCAGTTCACCTTCTTGATTTATATCAAGTTCTTGATCTGTGTCAGGATTAATCACACGTGCATCTACATCAAATGCTGGAACACCAAGGCATTGCAGTTTTGGCCGCTGCGGTGGATTAAAGTGCGTATGAGACATAGTTTCTGACAACCCATACCCTTCCACATACTCCAATCCTGTCATCTCTGTTAACTGCCTGCCTACTGCTTCTGGAACCGGTGCACCACCACCTCCGACAACCTCCAACGAGGATATATCATAGCGACTCAGTTCCGGATTGGATAGAAAATCAATTAACATCGTGCTTATATTTATCCAATCCGTGCAGTGAAACTTCTCTATGGCTCTTACTGCATAATCTCTGTCCCACCTTGTTAATAAAACAATCTTACTGCCAGCTAAAATAGGTGCCAATGCACTGTGAACGACTCCCGTTACATGAAATAAAGGCAAGGTTGTAAGCGGCACAGAGTCCGGAGTTAAACTCATCCAAAAGAATGCGCTGTATACATTCGCCTGGATTGTCTTATTTGTATGAATGCAACCTTTTGGAACACCCGTCGTACCTGATGTATAAGGAATCATCGCCACATCGCTGCTTTTTCCGGAATATGGCGTAGCTCTTGTATCCGTTTTCATTACGTCGGACCATAAAAACGCATTCGGATAGTCTTTAGCTGGCATTTGTGCTTCTTCCGGAATATTTCCTAGGGCTTCATCAGGGGCTGTATAGGCTGAATAAGATGCAATAATTGGCTGCTCTAATAGTTTATTTTCCACTAAAGGCATTGCCGTTTTTTCATACAATTCTTGCCCGATAAGAGCATGCTTGATATTTCCGTCCTCCACAAAAAACTCCAATTCGTTTGTAATACTCATCGGATTGATAGGCACGACTACTGCGCGAATACGTAAAATCGCGAACATACTGATGATGAATTGAGGAGAGTTTTGCATAAATAATAAGACGTTTTCTCCTTTTTGTATGTTGAGTTTCGATTCCAGATAGCCTGCCAATTTTTCCACTTCGGCAAGAAGTTCTGAATAAGTCATTGATGCGCCGTAATATTCAATGGCTACTTTATTTGGATACTTTTGGACGGTCGTAAGCAAATCATCAAATAGAGTCGTTTCGGGTACAGACAACGTCTGAGGTACCCGTGGCAACCAATGCTCAAAATGAGCTGTGTTTTTCATTATTAATTCCTCCTGCTCAGTTATATTTATATGAATATTTCAAACATTCCTTAGACAACAATGCGTCGTCCTCTTAGCTTTGGTACAAGATCCACTGTGTTCTTTTTGCATGTGAACTCAATGTCTTTTTCAAACCCTGCTTCCACCAACATCTGTCCTACTTTCGATTGCTTTAAAATCGATGCTGTCTGATGAGAGAAGGCATTGTAAAATAAAGCCGCGCTATTTGCACTGTCGGTAAGTTCAAGCTGATCCTTATCAGTTAGCTTCATCAACTCTTCAATGAAATAGCCCGCGCCGTAGAAGTCTTCCACACAAAACTGGTTGGACGAACCGGAACAAATAATTAAAATCGTTTCTCCGTTGTAATAGTTCACAATGTCTTCAGCAACCGCAGCACCATTCAACAGCGATGCAGCATAAGTTGTTTTCGCTTTTGCCGCACCACGGATAGCTATTGTACCGTTCGTCGTGGATAAGATAACCTTTTTATCGGATACATGTTGGCACAATAAGGATGGGACAGGGTTGAGGAAACCGTCTATGACAAGTCCCCCATCCTCCCCTGCTAGACAAACTTCTTCATCGGCATATTTCTTTTTTTCATTTTTGGCTTCCGATGCGTTTAAAACGGGAATCACGCATTCAGCACCTTCTGCTAATGCGGCTGTAATAGAAGTAGTTGCCATCAAAATATCCAACACGACAGCAATTTTTGTGTCATCCATTTTTTCATGATCGATTTCTTCTTTCTTCATTAATAAGTTTATTTTCATCGATAACAAACACCCATTCCATTTTTCATGGCAATTATTTCATTGTCCACCATGCATGTTCAATTAAGTTCTTGACAAATCGGTCAAAGTGAGCGAAGCGCTCATCCTTTGTCTGCCCTTGTTTATATCGGTAATAGATTTGTTGACATATCACCGCAAGCTTGAAATAAGCGAAAGTTAAATAAAAATCGATGTTATCTAAATCACGACCACTTTTCGTAGCATAATCATGTAGAAATTCATCTCTTGTGTAAAACCCTTTCTTGACAGTAACAGGAGGCTTACCGAGACCGGTCTTTAACATCTCAGGGTCGTCGTCCTGTATCCAATAACTCATAGCTGCGCCGATATCTGCCAGCGGATCCCCAACCGTCGTCATTTCCCAATCGAATAATCCTGTCATTTCTGTAAAATCATTTGAAAACAACGCATTATTCAACTTGTAATCATAGTGAATAACGGTTGGCTCAGGAGAGACAGGCACGTTGTTTTTAAGGTATGTCTTTAATTCCTCGACCAAAGCGACTTCATCTGTTTTTGCACGTTCATAACGTTTGATCCATCCGCCCACCTGACGTTCCATAAAGCCTTCTGGTTTAGCTAGATTTACAAGTTGTGTTTTTTTGTAATCTACATTGTGCAGTTCAACAAGTTTATCCACCATTAACCTGGAGATTTGTTTCCCCATTTCTTCGTCATAAGTTATATCTGATGGAAACTCCGTATCAAGAGAAATTCCTTTTCTTCGTTCCATAATAAAAAATGGGCTCCCTACAATCGATTCATCATTTGAAAAGATATATGGCTTTGGTGCTGTCGAATATGCGGGATGCAAATGCTTTAAAATCGTATATTCCCGCTCCATATCATGTGCCTTTGGTGCGACAGGGCCTAATGGCGGTCTGCGAAGCACAGCTTCCCAATCTTCCATTTTCAATAAATATGTTAAATTGGAATGACCAGCACCGAATTGTTCGATGACAAGTTCTCCTTCAGGAATTTCCTGCAAATTTTCGTGTAAAAACACTTTCAGCTTATTAGAATCAAGCTCTTCTCCTTCTCTAACAGGAATGATATCTTGATTACTGTTACTCATTTATACATTCACTCCAGTTCTATATTTATTTCAATCGATAATTTTGCCGTAGACGAATGATTTCATCGCAACATACTTACCGGCCAGTATATTAATGGCAGAAATCATCGTCTTCCGCTAATTTCAATAGCATACTTCAGCTAAATCTTTTTGCTGATATTCCCACCGTTTTTTTATTCAGAGACAATTCCATGTAATATCATTTTAGAAAATATTTCCGCCAACTCTTCCGGGCTGACATCGCCGTTAGGGTTGAACCAATTATAACTGTAATTCGTTACACCCAAAATTCCGAAAGCGATTATATCTGCTCGCAAGTCTGATTGAAACTCTTTAGTTTTAATCCCTTCTTGCACGACCTCTTCAATGCGAAACCTGAAATTGTTTCGTTTCTCTTTGACCTTGCTAGTATTCATATTATTCAAATGACGAATCTCTCGGAAAAACACACGTCCACTGGATCCTTTTTCTTTAATATCTTTAATCAGCAACAAAATTATTTTTTCCAACTTTTCTATATTTGTTAAAGATGTGTTGTCAAAAATCACTTGCTGCCGTGCTAACAAGTTATCGATATATTGTAAATGAATATCCATAAGCAACTGTTCTTTAGATGAAAAGTAGTAATAGAACGTTCCCTTTGTCACATCCAATGCATCCACAATATCCTGGATGGATGTCTGACTGAATCCTTTTTTTTCAAATAGCTGTATGCTGTGTTTGGTGATCTTTTCTTTAATCATATTGTTCTCCGCCTATTCTATATTAATTTTTTGTAGCTATAACGTATCACAAACACAAGCATCTAACCAATTCTTTATATCTAGAGGGCATGTGCACCGCCGTCAACGGTCAAAATATCTCCCGTCACATAATCAGAAGCTTTCGACGCCAGGAATAAAGCAGCACCTTGTAAATCGGAATCATTCCCAAGCCTGCCGAGCGGTGTGCTCTGCATAATGTAATCTTTCCCCTGTTCAATCAAGACACTAGACATCTTCGTCGGGAAAAATCCTGGTGCGATAGCATTCACATTAATGTTATACTGTCCCCATTTTGCTGCTAAATCCTGTGTAAAAGTCATGACTGCACCTTTACTCGTGTTATAGCCTATCGTTTGCATGAAAGGATGCGTTCCGCCGAATCCAGCAACCGAAGAAATATTGATGATTTTACCTGCTTTTTGTTCAATCATCACTTTGCCGACTTCCTGACTCATGTAAAATGTTCCGTTGACATTCACATTCATCACTTTTTCCCAGGCATCATGCGGCATATCTTCGACTGGGGCACCCCATGTAGCACCACTGTTATTGACGAGAATATCAATGCTTCCGAAATGATCTTTCGTTTGCTTAACGACATGCTTGATATCCTCTGTATTTGTCACATCACATTTGAACGCAAGTGAGTCGACACCTTTTTCTTTCAGCTTTTTACTCATTTCTTCACATGCATCCAATTTCCTCGAACATACAACAACATTTGCTCCTGCTTCTGCATATGCCTCGGCAATTTGCGCGCCGAGTCCACGCCCTCCACCGGTAACAATCGCTGTTTTTCCTTCTAATTTAAATAAATCCAATACACTCATAAAGATTCCTCCTGTTTTAATATTCATCGATTACTATCTGTATTTCTTCAGTTCCAATCTGGCAATCTGACGATTGTGCACCTCATCAGGCCCATCTGCAATACGAAGCGTTCTTGCATTAGCCCAAAAGCTTGCAAGAGGGAAATCATCGCTCACACCTGCACCACCAAACGCTTGAATCGCACGGTCAATCACCCGAGTAGCTACATTCGGTGCAATGACTTTTATCATCGCAATTTCTGTTTTTGCTTCTTTATTTCCGACTGTATCCATCATATGTGCAGCTTTTAATGTCAATAGACGTGCCTGTTCTATTTCTGTTCTTGACTCCGCTATCCAATTTTGCACGACGCCATGCTCCGCAATAGGACTGCCAAAAGCTGTTCTCTCCCGCACACGTTTACACATATATTCAAGTGCCCGTTCCGCCGCTCCAATTAATCGCATACAGTGGTGAATTCTTCCAGGACCTAGTCGCCCTTGTGCAATTGCGAATCCTTTTCCTTCACCCCATATCATATTGGAAGCAGGCACCCTGACATCCGTAAAAGTGACTTCCGCATGGCCATGAGGAGCACTGTCATAACCAAATACAGGAAGCATTCTCTCTACTTTCACACCAGGCGTATCCATTGGAACTAATATCATGGACTGTTGTTCATGACGAGAAGCATTTGGATCGCTTTTCCCCATGAAAATGGCCAGCTTTGTGCGAGGGTCTCCTGCACCAGAGGTCCACCATTTCCGACCGTTCAGCACATATTCGTTGCCATCCTTTTTTATGCTTGACTGAATATTCGTCGCATCACTTGAGGCGACATCAGGTTCTGTCATTGCAAAGCATGATCGAATATCTCCTTCCAATAAAGGTTCGAGCCACTGCTTCTTCTGTTCTTCCGATCCATAGCGTGCCAGCACTTCCATATTACCCGTGTCAGGTGCATTACAATTGAAAGTCTCAGGTGCAATAGGAGAACGCCCCATGACTTCACACAACGGAGCATACTCCAGGTTCGTCAATCCCGCTCCATATCTATCATCCGGCAAAAACAAATTCCATAATCCTTCTTTTTTAGCTTTCGCTTTTAACTCTTCAATGATAGGTGGAACATCTCCCCATCTATTGTTTTGTTTCTCTAACTGTTGCTCATAGACTTTCTCATTTGGATAAACGTTCTCTTCCATGAATGCTTCTAATTTATGTCTCATTTCTTTCACTTTATCCGACTCTGAAAATAGCATCTATTATCCTCCTAAATAATTATTCCAACCAGTTGGTATATCCACGAATCACTTTTAATTTGTATTTCTAAAATTTGGCTGACGCTTCTCTTTGAAAGCCTGTACTCCTTCTTTGTGGTCTTCTGTGGATACCAATGTTGCTTGTGTGATTCGTTCTTGCTCAAGTATTGTCTCCAAATCCGAAGTAAGTGATTGAACAACCAATTTCTTTATAAAGCCAAACGTTGTCGAAGGGCCATTTGCAATGCGAACAGCAAGCGCTTTACATTCACTTTCAAAAGCATGTTTTGGATAAACATGGTTGATGATTCCCAAAGCATGTGCTCTATCAGCAGATATCGGCTCAGCAGTGAATAATAGTTCTTTCGCAAGATGTGGTCCTATCAATTCAGGTAAAAAATAAGAACCGCCGCCATCTGAGACCAGTCCGACCTGGGAAAAGCTCATCGCAAAATTGCTTTCTTCCGCAGCCAGGATGATATCACAAGCTAATGCCAGATTGAATCCTGCTCCTGCAGCAAATCCGTGAACACAGGCAATGACTGGCTTTGCCAGTTTTTTAATTGCTATTATTAATTCATTCAACTCACCAATATGCTCATAAGTTTCCAATGCACCAGCTGTTCCCATTGTTTTTACATCTCCACCTGCAGTAAATGATCTGCCGGCACCTGATAATGTAACAACACGAATGTTTTCATCATTGCTTGCTTTTTTAATTGCTTCTATCAAACTAATGATCATCTCTGGACTGAATGCATTAAGACTGTCTGGACGATTTAAAGTAAGTTGCATGATTCCATCTTCTACGTTGATTAATAAATGATCAGTTGATTCTCTTCCCATTTTATCGCTCCTATACATTTGTAAATTCCATTAAGTGTTTAATGTTCCCCCGTCGATGACAATGGTTTCACCGGTGATAAACGATGCCTCATCAGATCCAAGAAAAAGTACGGCATTGGCTACCTCTTTTGGCTGCCCCACTCTCCTTAGAACATTTGCCGTTGATAAGATAGGCCATTTCTCCATCTCCCTCCATCCATCTACCATTTTTGTATCAATAACCCCCTGGAGCAACGGCATTCACCCGGATGTTCTGTCTACCAAATTCTGTTGCAGCAGTTTTCGTTAACGTGATGACACCCCCTTTTGTTGTTGAATAAGCGGAAACTAACTTTTGCCCTTTGATTCCTGCAATGCTAGCTGTATTGATAATAGAACTGCCTGATTTCATATGCGGAATCGCATACTTCATACCAAGAAATGTACCAGTCAGATTAATATCTATCACTTTCTGCCATTCATCCATTGTGACATCAGGCATCTTTTTCTCATCGCTGTTAACACCTGCGTTATTGTATAAGATATCTATCTTTCCATAATGAGAAAGGGTTTGATTCACCAAATGTTTCACATCTTTTTTCCTCTGGCATATCTGCTTTGATGAAAACTGCATGACCATTGTGCTTCTTTACTAAGTCAACCGTCTCCACACCAGCTTTTTCGTTGATATCAGCAACCACAACTTGAGCACCCTCTTCTGCAAATCTTAGAGCAGTCGCCCTGCCAATTTCACCGCCACCTCCTGTAATGATGGCCGTTTTTCCCTTTAAGCGCATAAAACCACCTATTTCTTTTTATTAAGTTCATTCAGAAACCAGTCGGCCAGTTTGCTAGATTACGATTACTTTTTGTTTTATTCCCAATATGAATATACTCTAGTGTTTGGGATAAATATTTCCGCGTATCTCTTGGATCAATGACATCATCAATTAAGTATTTACCTGCTGCTTTATATGGCGAACTGTCAAAGCTCCAAGTATCTAATAGTTCCGAGATCTCTTCTTCTGGATTTTCTGCCTTTTTCAATTCCTTTCCATAAACCACATTAATGCCAACTTCAGGACCTGTGAAATTAATCTCCGCTGTCGGCCATGCTACAACAAAATCTGCTCCCATCGTCGGTCCACACATATTTCCATATGCAGCTCCAATACTTTTACGTATTACGATGGATATTTTTGGAACAGTCGATTGTGCAAGTGCCTGGTTCCAAACCATAATTTTCGTTGGTATTTTTGCTTTTTCAGCTTCACTCGAAACTCTAAACTCAGGTGTATCATGTAAAAAGACGAGGGGAATATTATAAGAGTCGCACAGCACAATAAACTCTGTCGCTTTTTCACATTCTTTTGGACCTGCTGCACCTGCATACATGAGTGGATTATTGGCAATAATGCCGACAACTCTTCCGTCCACTCTTGTCAGGCAAGTGATTAACGCTCTGCCATACAGTGATTTAAGTTCGAAATAATCACCATCATCCACTATTTCTTTAATTACTTCCTTCATATCGTAGGCACGTTTTTGTCTTGTTGGTACTATATCTGCAATCTCTTCCAGCATTCGATGTGGATTGTCTGTTGATTTTTGATGATTTGGCTTCATCATCACCGTGTAATGGAAAGTACTCAAGAAAGTCTTTAATAGCCTTTAACGCACTTTCTTCATCTTCAACAAAGGAATCTACTTGCCCCGTATGCTCCGCATGAACTTGCCAACCTCCTAATGCCTCGTTGGAAACTTTCTCTCCTGTTGCAATGCTTAACATTCGAGGACCAGCAACAGCCATCGCTGTCCCCTTTACTTGTACGACAAAATCAGAAGATACTGCCGACCATGTTGGTCCTCCAAAGCTATCTCCTAATATGGCAGTTACCATAGGTACTGCTCTATGATGCTGCAGCAACTCTTGGGGGAATAGCATTTGACTAATTCCATCTGACCCCATCCCGTCAGGCATGCGCAAACCACCGCCCTCCATCAAGTTTATCATGGGGATACCGCGTCTTACTGCAAAGCGGTGAGCCGCTTTCATTTTTCTGAAGTATACCATTCCTTCTGTACCAGCAAAGACAGTTTTATCGGCTGCTTGAATAACAACAGGGCGGTCGTTCACTTTCGCCAATCCCGTAATGACTCCATCTCCAGCAATTTGGGATTCAGCGCCTTCCTGATCGGAATGTGCCAATTTTCCCCATTCTAAAAATGTGTCTGGATCAACAAGTTTATCGATTCGTTGTCTGGCCGTGTAAAAGCCAAGTTCATTATGTCGGTCTATCTTTTTCTGACCGCCATTCAAATTAGCCTTTTCTCTTCGTTCCATTAAATCTTCTATTTGACTGTCCATATCGTAATTATCTTTCAAATTTATCTCCTTCTACTGCACGAAATATTTTTGAAAGAAAGGCTCACTTTTCTTTTAACAGCCTTCTCAATACTTTACCTGAGGAAGTGACAGGTAGTTGATCCAAGAATTCGATTTCACGCGGATATTTGTAAGCCGCCATCTTCTTTTTGGACCATTCTATTAAATCATTTTCAGTGACTTTATTTTTATGTTCAGGTTTCAGCACAATAAATGCCTTTACCTGTTCTCCTTTTCCTGTTACTGGCATACCGATCACAGCCGATTGATAAATCGCAGGATGATCACTCAAAAGTGATTCCACATCTTCTGGGAACACACTGAATCCTGAAGATTTGATCATTTCTTTAACCCGTCCTTCAAAGTGAAGGTAACCTTGCTCATCAACGGTGCCTATATCTCCTGTAAATACCCACCCATCTTTTAATGTTTTCTTAGTAGCTTCAGGTCGATTTAAATATCCTTTGAATACCCCAGGGCTTTTAATGGCTACTTCACCTTGTTCTCCCGGCGATAAATCTTTCCCTGTGTCTAAATCTACTATACGAATTTCCGTCTCAAACGTTGCAATTCCACACGTACCATACTTAATCCCATCTAATGGCATCATCGTGTCCAACGTATGTGTTTCACTTAATCCGTAAGACGCTTCAAACAACAAGCAACCATTTGTTAACTTCTCCCAAGCCTCAGCCATTTTTTCATCTATAGTCATACCAAAGCTAGTTGCCATATTTATTTCTAAACTTGATAAATCTCTGTTTTCAATTCCTGGATGATGTAAGATCGCGGCATTCATCGGTGCAATGGTATACATTTTATTCACTTTATACATTTCGATTGCACTAATGGCTGTTTCAGGATCAAATCTTGTCAACAATACGCATTCATGCCCGCTATAAACTGGTATATTCAATCCCATCAGCATGCCTGTTATATGACAGAGAGGAGCAGATGCCAATGTGACATCTTCGCTTGCCATTGTATAACCTTGTGCTGCAGCGGCAGTCTTAAATAGTGCATTTCCATATGTCAACATGGCTGGCTTCGGTCTTCCCGTTGTGCCGGATGTGAAAACCATTAAACCGACATCATTTCGTATATCCACTTTTTCAGTTTCATCAATAGGGTTGCACTGATTTAATCCATCCACCATATCCAACGTGTCAAGAAAGTGCTGCTTCGCCACTTTTCAATCTTCAGGAAGTGGTAATGTCAGGCTTTCGAGCAGAAAGTCGGCATAGTTGGTTGTTATCACAAAGCGCAGTGATGACATTTCTTCTTTGATATCTTTCAATTCCCCATATAACTCCTGTCCAACAATAATCGCTTCAATTTCCGCTTCATTTACAAAATATTCTAATTCAGATTCTTTATACATAGGATTTAGCGGAATGACAATTGCACCAAGCATTTGTACTGCATAATGACCAATCACATACTGGAGCAATTCTGCATAAACAGAGCAACCCTGCTTCCCTTTGTTATTCCCTGATTTTTCAGAAATTGTGCGAACCGCTTTGTTTGATCATTTAGTTCTTTCCAAGTTATTTCATTTCCATAATACACATAACTCGGTTGATTCGGTTTATCTATAGCATTTTGCATGACATACTCATGTAAAGGCTTTTCACCTAAACGGTAATTAAGTTCGTTTGATATATCTTTCGGCCAGCTTTTCTTTAATACAGATTTCATTTTTCCACCTTCTTTTAGATTTAGTTGCTGGTCACTATCAACATTTCAATTTCTTCTAAGTAGCAGCTTATAAATAAAACATTGTTTCTACCGTGTTATCATCTATGCCTCTGGCTCTCAGTTCAGGGATGATATTTTCAAAGAGATGTGTGGGATGCCAGTTCTTAACAAGAGATGCCGCTGCTTCATTCATTTCTGGTGGCCTTCCAAGCCAATGGTTAATGGAATCATGTGATAGCATAATTTGATTTTCATATCCTTCTTTCACAAGTTGACTTAATGTAACTATTCTCTCCTCATCCATTGGAGCGCCAACAAATTGTTGTATTCCAAAACGATCAAAACCTATTTTCACTCCTGTTTGGAGTACTCTTTTATGATATGCCGGATCAGTGTTGCCACACATATGCCCGATGATGATTTTTGTAGGATCCACACCTAAATCAATCAATAATTTCGCCTGCTCCGGCCCCATTGTTCCTTCTTGTGTATGTGTCACAAGTAAAATCCCAGTTTCACGATGGACACGGGCTGCTGCTTCAAAAAACATCCGTTCATAAGGTGTGATTTCATCTTTACTTGAAGCTAACTTGATAATGCCTGGACGAATTCCAGTCTTTGCAATCCCATCGTTCACCTCAGTGATAAACATTTCGTAAATATCCCTTTCAGCTGTTCCAAGCATTTGACGAAACTTAAAATAAGGGGGAGCACCTTCGCCTTCGTAGTAGAATCCAGTAGCACAGATTATCTGCAAGCCGGTAATTTCCGCTACCTTTTTCAACACTTCTGGATTTCTGCCACATTCATTTGGTGTAGGATCTATCACCGTTTCTACTCCGTTTTTCATCATATTCCTTGCCGCTATCACAGCGTTTTCAACTGCTTCTTTCTGATTGAAAGGACCTAACGTCACGTCACCTTCAAATCCAGGATAACCGAATAAAAAATGCTCATGAATAAGGGTTTTACCCATTTCGTCTATTGAAATAGTACCGGTAACCGTTTCGATAGAGTCTGTCATTTAATGACCTCCCAAAAATTAGGTAAAAATGCTCTATTATATGTTCAGCTGTTATGGCTTAAGAACAATTTTACCCATCGTTTTTCTGTCACGGAAAAGCTGGTGTACTTTCTGCGCTTCATCAAGTGCATACGTGCCGCCAATGGTCAACTTCAAATCTCCTTTATTCAGATAAGCTAATAGATCTTCCATTCCTTTCTTAAATAAATCCGGTCTTTTCATGATTTGCGGAAGGAAAAATCCGATGACTGACTGGTTTTTCCCCATCAACGATGCTGGATGAAATTTCGCTTGTTCACCGCTTGCCACACCAAAAATAACTAATCTGCCAAATTCAGCCAGGCTTTTTCTTGTTTTATGGAAAACACTTCCCCCTACCATCTCAAGTGCCAAATCTACTCCTTTGCCTTCTGTGATAGTATCGAGTTCGTTTTCCCAGTTATCCTGAGTGTAATCAATTAAATAATCAGCACCCATCTCTTTTGCAAGGTTTCGCTTCTCCTCTGTACTGGCAGTTGCAATTACCTTGTCTGCACCAAATAACTTTGCCAGTTGTACAGCGAGCAAGCCAACCCCGCCTGAAGCCGAGTGAACGAGAACCGTTTCTCCTTTTTCCAATCGTCCCATTGTCTTCAAAATATGGTAAGCACTCTGCCCTTGCACAGGCAGGATGACAGCTTCGTCAAAAGAAACCTTTTCAGGTAATGGAACAATCATTCTCTCATTTACCGTAGCGTATGCTGCATATCCTCCAGATTCTATCGATGCAAGTACACGCTGGCCTTCCTTGATATGATGTACTTCACTACCTGTTTTCTCGACAGTTCCTGCAACTTCAGAACCGGGGATGAATGGAAGTTCAGTTGGAACGACATATTCTCCTTCCCGTCGTGCAGTATCTGCAAAGTTTACACCAATTGCTTCTACTTTTATGAGCACTTCATATTTTTTCACTCGGGGTATCTCTTTCTCAATCAGCTTCAAAACTTCAGGTCCACCATATTCATTGAATTGTATTGCCTTCATTCTATTTATTTCTCCTCTGCTATATATTTGTTTACGATCTTGAATTAATTTTTCAGCTCATCTAGCCAACAAAAATCCAATGATTAGTTCAACGCAACGAACTTTTTCTCCAAGTGTGTACTCTTTGCGGTCGGATGGTGAGTATCAGGCTTCCAGTTGTTGGTTCAACTTCTCTCTCAACGATTCTTTGAGAGGTGTCGACTTTTGTTTAGCGATATCAAAGTACACAATCGTCACTTCTCCCTTTGCAATCAACTCACCGCTTTCTTTTTCAATGATGTCGCTCCCCAGGTTGAAACTGCTATTTCCGACTCTTGTCACTTTCGTTTTTACGATTAGTGTCTGATTAAAGTACCCTTGTCTGATAAAGTCACATTTAGCGGAAGCAAGCATGATGGAGAAGCCTTCATCTTCTACTTCTAGCCCTAATTCTTTTAAATAACTTAATCTTCCTTCTTCCATATACGTAAAGTAGTTAGCATGATTCACATGCCCTAACAGATCGGTTTCATTGACACGCACATCTATTTCCATTTTCTTGGCTCCTTTATAAATATGAATGGTTTTTGAATAGAAAAAAGATTAACCTGCATACTCTCCCTCTTCGTACATCGTCTCAGCAATATTTCGATTGCGGTGAATAGATTGAGAGAAAGAATGCAACGTCAAGGAGGCATAAATTTGCTGACGGATTGCTTGTTCGTCCTCCAACAACTCCTGTTCCAACTGTCTCACAAGGAGAAATATCTGATTCACCGCTTCTTCCAGGACTGTATCCCGTAATTGTTTTTTCAATGCTTTATCTTGAGTACTCTTTTCTGTACGCAGGACAACTGATTCTGAAGCGTATAAATGAATCGCCAAATCTGATAATTTCATAAGGACTTCCTGTTGTGATTCAAGGTCATTGCCGTATTTTCTGCGGGTAAATTCAGCCATAACGAGATAAACTGCTCTTATATTTTCGACTAACTCCTCTGGCGTATTTGTAGATTCTGTTGCTAACCGTCCGAAAGCACTTTTGACCGCTTCTTCATACGGAAGCAAGCCCTTCATGGATTTCTTCAAAAATTCTCCAGTTAATAGAAGACGATTCACTTCGTTCGTCCCTTCGAATACCCGGTTGATCCGGGAATCCCGATAAATCTGTTCAATTGGATATTCACTAATAAATCCGACACCACCATGCAGCTGCACACCTTCATCTGCCAAATAGTCCAGTGTTTCAGAACCGTATACTTTACAGATGGCACATTCCATTGCATATTCAGACATGCCTGCTCTAACTTTGCGAGAATCTTCTGCCTGATCCAATCCTACAAGCGACTCTTCCAATAAATAAGAAGTTCGATATTGAATGGATTCTGCCGCATAGAGACGAGCAGCCATCTTCGCTATCTTTTCTTTGGTTGCACCAAAATCTGCTAACGCCTGATTAAATTGCTTTCGTTCGTTGACATGTTCGATGGTTTGTTGAAATGCGTATTTAGCTCCGCCAGTACATGCAGAACCTAGATTAAATCGACCTAGATTCAACACCGTAAAGGCGACAATATGTCCTTTCCCTATTTCGCCGATGATATTGTCAACAGGAACTTCACAGTCCTCAAAGATAGCAGATCGAGTCGAAGATCCTTTGATTCCCATCTTTTTTCTTCAGGACCAAGAGATATCCCTGGAAAGTCCTTTTCGACGACAAACGCTGTGAATTGTTCCCCGTTTACTTTCGCATAAACGATAAATGTATCGGAAAACTGTGCATTTGTAATATAGATTTTCGTGCCGTTCAATAAATAATGTGTTTTCTCCTCATTTAAGACAGCTGTTGTCTTTGCTCCCATCGCATCGGACCCTGCTTCAGATTCTGTTAAGCAATAAGCACCGATATATTCACCGCTTGCAAGCTTTGGAAGGTATTTTTCCTTTTGCGCCTCTGCTCCATAATACGTAATAGGCAATGTCGCGATACATGTATGATTAGAATGTGCAACACTGTATCCACCGGCATTACCAAGAACTTCGCCAACAATGCCTTTACTGATTTTATCCATGCCAAGCCCACCGTATTTTTCAAGGATGCTGTGGGCAAGCAATCCTAGATCACCAGCCTTCTTCAGTAATTCCACTACGACAGCAAAGTTTTGCTGTTCTTCTATTTCTTTATGCCGGGGATGAACTTCTTTCGTAATAAATTGTTGGGCAGTTCGCTGAATCATTTTGTGTTCTTCCGTTAAATCCTCTGGAAAAAAAGTGTCCGCTAAGTCTGTCTGCGTTACTAAAAATGCCGCGTGCTCCAATCTTCATATTTTTCATATCGATTTCCTCTCTTTCCAAAATCAAATAAATGTATTATTGATGAGTGAAATGTGCTTTCCTCTTTTCGATAAAGGCTGCCACTCCTTCTTTCGCATCTTCTGTTTGGAATACTTCCTCAAACAGTGTTGCTTCTTTTTCTAGGCCTTCTGATAAGCTCCGCTCCACCCCTTCGTCAACAGCTTTTTTTATCCGTGACAGTGATTGCAACGATTTTTCGGTAATGTTTCCTGCTATTTCCATGGCTGTATTTAAACCTTTTCCTGTGGAAACAACTTTGTTGACGAGGCCGATTTTTTCCGCTTCGCTTGCTGAGACAGGCTCTCCTGTAAACATCATTTCTTTCGCCTTGGCACTTCCGATAAGTCGTGGCAATCGTTGTGTCCCTACCCCACCTGGGAATATACCGAGATTAACTTCAGGAAGTACTATTTGTGCATGCTCCTCCGCTATACGAATATCGAATGTGAGCGCAAGTTCACAACCTCCTCCAAGTGTCAAACCGTCCAATACAACGATCGTTGGTTTGGTCATGTCTTCCAAGCTGTTCAAGACTTCATGCATGGCCATCACGTCTTCACGCATATGGGGATTATCTATCATGTTCGGAAATTCCTTAATGTCCGCTCCAGCAATAAATATCTTATCTTTCGGTGTCGTCAACACAACACAGACAATTTCGTCATCTTTTTCCAACGCTGTTACCGTCTCTTTCAATTCCTTTTGCACTTGCTGACTCAATACGTTCATTGGTGGATTATCAATGGTTACAATCGCTATGCCATCAGCTGATTTATATGAAACGAGTGCTGTCATTTTACTTATCCCCTTTCGTATAGTCATACCAACCCTTGCCTGTCTTCCGTCCAAGATGACCTGCCTTCATCAACTTTTCCAGTGATTTTGTCGGTTTATCTTTTGGATTTCCTGTCTCTTCATAAAGCTGCATATTGGCATAGTAACCAACATCGATTCCGGAAAGATCCATTAATTCGAATGGACCAAGCGGATGGCTTAATGCTTTCTTCGTTATAATGTCGATATTCTTATAATCGGCATAGCCGTTCTCATAAAGAAACAGTGCTTCATTAGACAGTGCAAATAATAAACGGTTCGCAATGAATCCATAAATTTCTTTTTCCAGCAAGACAGCCGTGCGATCTATTTGTTCACAAAATTCCATTGCTGTTTGTGCTGTTTTATCAGATGTCTGTTCACTTTTGACGATTTCCACGCAGTCCATGACAAGCGGCGGGAAGAAAAAATGCATGTTCAATACCTGTTCAGGCCTTGTTGTCACATCCGCAATTTTGGAATTGACAATTGTCGAGCTGTTTGTTGCCAATATCGTGTGGGCAGGTGCGGCAGCGTCTAATTCTTTAAATACGTTTCGTTTTACATCGAGTTTTTCCACGACTGCTTCAATAACTAAATCAGTGTCTTTAACTGCTGTGTTCAGATCCGTTGTAAAATGAAGCTTCACAAACGCTTCGTCCTTTTCTGTTTCGCTTATTTTTTCTTGTTTCACCCATTTATTCATTCGTTCAGTCAACGTTTCCTTCGCTTTATCCAGCGACTTCTCTTCAATATCTTGGAGATAAGTCTCAAACCCTCCAAGTGCACATAGCATTGCGATCTGATGTCCCATAGACCCTGCACCGATAACGGCTGTTCGTTTTATACTTTTGACCATTTTCATCATCCTAACTAGTTATTATGTTTTTGATAAAAGAAGGCAAATTTCCTCGTAGCTTACATATGCACAACCTCGTCAACAAGCAACGGGTTGATTTACACAACGATCCTACCAACTTGCAATACACCATACTGATTAATGAGGTATTATGGGTGATTTGGAAGCACCACCTCGGCACGTCCACCCTTTTTTAATCTATTTGACTGAAATCCAAAGGCAACCTCTTGATATCCTAGTTTCAGATAAGTGATTTTTTCCTGTAAAATAAATTAAATTTATGATTTGTGTAGATTGAAACATTTTCCGAAACATAGTTTAGACCGATGTATCGGGTATTTCCACCTCGTGTTTATTTTTTCCGGCGACGTATTGCTAACAACACTTTATTAATTATATTTCCCTCTTCATAAATTATGTTGAATCCGCTTACATCCACACCTAGAAAAAACATTGAATCCGTTTACATTTATACCGGTTACTTTTTATTTAATACTGCCCTAGTTAACGGATATGAAGCATTTTTTATCTGTAATATCTTTTAAAACACTAGAAAACCTACCGGTCAGTATGTTCAGAATTATTAAATATTATTGTATGTCATAACCAAAAAAATTGCAAGCCCCTTTTTTTAAAAAATATATTATTTCATCTGAAATCGAAATTGTCCTTCCGGCCATTTTGTTATTTTACAAAAAATTATGTATAAACAATTGATCTTCTAAGCAACCAATCTTCGCTTCTTTGTTTTGCAAACCCAAGGTTGAGAAATAAGGTGAAAGAAAGTTCAGAGCTTTGCCAGCACATCATTGAATGCTGAATCATTACTTTGAGGGAGTTGGGTCCTTTGGTGATGCTCACTTGGACACTTCTTAGCCATTTTAATAAAGATGAGGCCATTAGCAAATCGCCATGGAACGTTGCTTTAACTTTTGTCAGCGGCAGCACACTATTAGGCTTTTCCACAAACTCGACTAGGATGATACCCCCTTTCCAAACATCAACTTCATCTCAATTCAATCCCGATGCTCGTTGATTTCTGACCATGTCGATTCAAAGTTTCATTGCGGCTACCTAGTGTAAGCTCACTTCCTGACAGACGAGTAACATGAGCAGTGTTCCAGTTCCCTCACAAGGATATCGAACGTCCATATTAATGACAGAGAATGGGCGAAAATAACACCTGTAGATACTACTTTTCCCCACAACAAACCTACCGTGATGATAGGTTTGTTGTGGGCTATATTTTATAGCACGATACTTTCTTGTTCGCCTTTTTCCCATTGCACAATATTGTTCAGTGTAATTTCGGCTCTTCTGACCATCGCTTCGGCTGTTGCAAATCGTTGCAAATCCGATATGCGGGACAAGGACAGTATTCGGCGCATCTAGGATCGGGTAATCTGATGGCATTGGTGGTTCCATATCGACTCTATCTAAACCGGCGCCAGCGATTGTCCCCTTATGTAGTGCTTCGGCCAATGCATCATTATCTACAATCGGACCTATTGCTGTGTTAATGAGGAACGCGCTTGATTTCATCAACACTAATTTTTCTTGATCAATTAAGTGTTTCGTTTCATCAGCTAGTGGCGAATGAAGTGTTACAATATCACTCGTCTGTAAAACTTCATCTAATGACTTATATTGTACGCCTTGATCGATGAGGTGCTGCTTTTCGCTTCGGTTATAAGCAATGACGTGACAGCCAAAAGCGAGTCCTAATTCAGCGACAGTGCCACCTATCTTGCCAGTACCGATGACGCCTAATGTTTTACCTTTTAAATCAGTCTGTCTGTAGCCATCCTTCGTTCCTTCTTCTCTCACTACCGCTTCTAATGGGACAATACTGCGCAACAAAGCAATAATGAGTCCAAAGGTGAGTTCTGCGACAGAATTTGTGCTGTAACCTCCGGCATTGGAGACTTGAATTCCTTTTTCTTTACACATTTCTAAATCGATATGATCATACCCAGTGAAAGCTACGGATATATATTTTAATTATTCTGCAGCTTCGATTACTTCACCACTGAGTGGCATGTTCGCGAGTACTAAAATCTCTGCATCCTTGACTCTTGCTTTGAGCGTTTCATCGTCTGTTTTTCCGTCATCATAGACGACGAACTCATGGCCATTATCCGTTAATGGTTTTGCTATGCTGTTGAACTCTGCCTCACTAATTCCTAAAGGTTCTAAGATGACAATTTTCATGTTTTATCTTTCCTCCATTTTTTCGATGATTAAACTTAATAAAATTGTTACCTTGTTAATGAGTTAGTACCAGAATTCAATTTAAATGAACCCATATATTCATTTAAATCAGTTTTTCAAAAAAAGAACCCTTTTACAGGCCCGGCTGTAAGTAAAATAGAACTTGACAAAATAAAAAGATTTCACATAATCCTTTCAGCGAAGGTTCTGGACCATAATTTGATTCTGGATGAACATATACAAGTAAATTTAAATGAAATTAGTTTTGTTGAAAATAGATTTAGTAATGTTCGTGAAATTGCTAATATTATACTAGCTATATAAAGACCTGCGGTGATATGTCAAGAGAAAAATAATTAAATATTAAGTTATCAAGGTACAAATATCTTAAAAAAGACAACACTAACTTAAACCAGTCAGTAATGAAGAGTAAATTCATAAAAATTGACTGAATATACTTATCCACATGTGTGAAAATTTTCCATATAAATTTTGTGCTTTTAAAGTTAAAATAAGCCTATTCCCTCATTTTTCTTATAAAAATGTGGATAACTTAACGTTTTACTTTCTTCACATCACATCCTTATGGTAAAATAAATTCAATGAATAAACCTTACTTGTATGGGTTTATCTAGTTTTTTAATATCCTCGTCTGTTAGGAAACGGCTTCGAATCGCTTCTAATAGATTCGAGGATATTGTTTTTATCTTCTTTTTGATATCTTTTAATACTTTCGAGCCATTTTCATAAAGTTGCATTAAAATATCTGTAATTTGCGTTAATAGATAGTGATTCTTCATAGCGTTATAATCACGACTGTTTGCATGTTCGATATAATATCGTATATTTTTCTGCGTGTTGAAACCTTCATTTTCAACCTTCCAACGGCTTCTTCCGGCATTTGCGAGATGTTGTGCGTTTTTCTTCATCACCTTGATATTTGTGATAAACGTAAATTGTTTCTTTTCCTTTGATTCCTTTTCATTTTCCACTGTATTTTCGAGCACGTTTACTTGCCGATGATTGTAGGCTATTCCATTTACCCACAACACGTCAGGTGATAATGAGGTGGCTTGTATTTTCATAAGTTCTTGAAATTCATTCATGACTGTTTTTATGCGTCCTTCTTTAAAGTGCAAAAGGTACTTCCATTTATATTCATCGCAACGTGTGAAGACATTTTCACATGCATAAAGACTGTCGCCGATAAGGCGCTTATAGGTAGCTTTAAGCCTTTCAGATAACCTGTAAAATGCATTTAATTCGCAATCTTGTTTCGGTACATCCTCTGATTCGTTTTCAATAAACTCTGAATCAATACTGAAAACCATATCACCTACAACCAATTTAGCTTCCAGGACATGGTGCATATAGACCGTTTTTTCCACATTCCCCTCTTTATCTTTGTATACGCGCTTTAAGCAATGCTCACAATGTTTTTCTTGAAACGTAAAAAGCCCTGTACCATCAATGATAATCCCCCAATATTTGCCGTTCATTCGATAGGAATCGAAACATCGCTTTTTCAATAGTTCCTTCACCATATAAGTCCGGACATGATGTAACTCGTCTGGGTTCAAATTGGAAAGGAAGTTATTGATGGTATCGTAATGCGGCAATTCCTCCAACGTTTCAATACCCAAAAAGTCATATAGATTTTTTATACATTCCTCTTTATTAAAGGAATCAGTCATGTCTCGCATACTTTCTAAACTGCATGCATTTTTCAATATAACCATGAATAAAAGGATGTCACAATCATACGTAACATAACTTTGATGCCTTCGATCTTCAACCCTTTTCAATTTACCAGTAAAATCTTTGAAGAAATGCTTCTGGATTTTTAGAAACTCGAAGAAATAATTTTTATCTTTTTCCTGTTCTCTTTTTTCTTTTCTTGTCACCATTTGAAATTCCTCCTCAAATATTTAGTTTTATGGGGGCAATACAATTACATTATCCCATATCTTGAACATTTAAGGAGGTTTATTTTGAAATTTAGCTCGAAGAATTTTTACTCCTCAGAGCTGATTATTGAGTAGGCGATTACAAAATGAAAAACGAAATAGTTTGTGTAGAAAGTATTGAATATGCTTCATAAAGAGTATTTGACATCACAATCATGCTTTCTAATTTTTTATAAGTTTTAAAAA
>Ga0079226_10000765_pt1 | contig 23522 bp, 21 predicted proteins | sample Poulit2014_FD_76345 | JGI IMG/M metagenome (GOLD analysis project Ga0079226, IMG submission 76345) | Agricultural soil microbial communities from Georgia to study Nitrogen management - Poultry litter 2014 | ecosystem: Environmental > Terrestrial > Soil > Agricultural land | place: USA: Georgia...
GCCACTCTCCGAGCATGAGCAACGCCTACTCGACCAGATCGAGCGCGAGCTCTATGCAGAGGATCCCAAGTTCGCGTCCACGGTCCGAGGAAAGAAGCTGCGCGGTCCAGCCAAGCGCCGCCGAATAGAAGGCATCGCCGTGTTCGTGATCGGTGTTGCCCTGTTGGTGGTCGGCGTCGCTTTCAGTCGACTGCAGGTGGCAGGTGTTCCGTGGGTGAGCGTGTTCGGCTTCCTGGTGATGTTCACCGGAGCGCTGCTGACGTTGTACGCCTTCCGTAACCGCACGGAATCCGGCTCGGACGAGCAGTCGGGCGCCAAGGGCGGTGCCGCGAAGCCACGCAGTTCATTCGCACAGCGCATGGAGGACCGGTTCCGTCAGCGGTTCGAGGACCGGTAATGACCGCGTTCGCGCGCTGGGTGGGCGAGGGAAACGGATTCCCGCACTGATCGTGGCAGCAACTTCTCGCGTAACGGGAGCGCAGCCGCGTGTCTCCAACTGTCACGCAGTGTGATGAACGCGGCTGCGAGAGTGGTGGTGTCACGCTCTGCATCCGTGGTCGAGTGTGCGGGTGCGTACCACGTCTGTTCCAACACACCGACGATGCTGTGCAGGGCGGTTTCGGCGTTCTCGTCGAGATCGTTTCGTTCGGCGATCCGCCGTGTCAGTGTGCGGAGCGTATCGCTTGCCGCGACCGGGACCCTGCGGTCGCGGCACGTGTCCCGTAGTTCTTGCCATGCCGACGTCGGCGCTTCCGCGTCCTGTGCGGCCATGCCGCACAGCCGGCGTCGCAGGCGGGTTTCCCGGACCAGCGCCGGACCGGCGGCGGCGCAGCCGAGCAGCGCGAGTGTCGCGCCGAGCGACCAGTGCACCTGCCAACCGGTGAGGTACAAGGCGAGCAACCAGGTGAGCGTGGCCGCCGATGGTAACCACAATGCGGCGTGCCACATCGGGTGTGTACCGCCGGTGGGGCTTGTCGACGGGTTGTCGAGACGTCGACGCACCAGCACCGTCACCGCCGTCAGGACGAGCGCCAGGGCCGTGACGAGGCCCGATGTCCAGACTGTCCAGTCCGGGGCGTGTTGCGGGAGCCCGGATTGCCGCGTCGTGGCGTCGCTGCCCGGTCCGTCCGGGGTGGGGTGACGCCTCGACCTCGGCTGGTCGCTTCCTGCCTGCCATTGCGGAGTGGTGGTGTGTGCGGTGGCTGAACCCGCCGAGTCGGCACTCTCGTCGCGTAGATAGTCCGGAGTGAATTCGCGGCCATCGGCGAGTGGGGTGGGGTCGAAACTGACCCAGCCGCTCTCCGGGAAGTGGACCTCTACCCAGGCGTGCGCATCGTCGCTGGTGATGGTGCGGTGTGTGCCGTCACGTTCTCCTGTGGTGAACCCGACGGAAACCCGTGACGGAATGTCCAGAGTACGCAGCAGTACCGCCATGGCGGATGCGTACTGTTCGCAGTAACCCTTCTTGCCGTGGAACAGGAAGTCCACGAGCGCGTTGTTCTCGGCGGGCTCGGACGTGTGGAGGCTGTAGCGGAAGCCGTTGTCCGGGGTGAAGTGTTGCCACACCGCGCGGGCCTTGTCATATCGGGTTGTGGCGTTCGCGGTGAGCCGGTTGGCCAGTCTGCTGATACGGTGATCGACGTGGGGGAGGTCCGTGTATTTCGAGGGCACCGAGCCCGCCGTGTCGTCTGCGTGCCGCAGTTGACGTTTGCTGGGCTGGCTGATGTCCGCGATCTCGGTGTAGGGCCCGGGTGATGTGCTTCGTTCCCGGAAAACGGTTCCGCTGTTCGCGTCGTAGATCCAACCGCCCGCGAGGCCGCGGAGTTCCCGAGGTACCCCGTAGATCGGTAGCCACACGTCGTCCCAGTTGAGCGGTTCGATGTGAATCTTGCGACGGTGCCGGCCGGCATCCACCTGTTCGGGCGCGGACAGCGTCCCGGATGCGGGGCGACCCCGTGGCATCGGTCCGGTGGGCAGGGTCCACCCCTGATTGGGGCGGTAGTTGCTGAGCGTGAAGGCGCGCAAGAATCGTTGGTCGTGCCCGAGCCCGTGTACCCGGAACATGTCAACGGTCTCCTTGCGGTTCAGCAGGCCACGCAATCTTGTGAACGGATGAATGCCGTAACCACCATCCGCGACCGGACGAGCACCATCGGAAGCGGCGTCGGGCAGGGTGCCGACCGTGCCGATGCCGGTGAAAACCGACCCGCTGGCGAGGCCGGCCACGAGGGCCGCTGTCAGCAGCGCGAGCGGCCCCGTGGGATTTCCGACCGTGGCGGTTCCGGTAGCGGGCGGGGGTGAGTGTCGGTGACGGGACCGGTGTGTGTGCTGGGCTGCCAGGACCGCGGCGAACCCGGCGACGCCGAGCACGAAGGTCCACCACGGCAGGAGTTCATCGGTGAGAGCGACAGGCACCGCATGGACACCGAGGAGTGGGAGCCCGGCGACGGCCGCCCTGTCGTGGGCGACGAGGGTGTCCACGACGATCGCGACCGCTGCCATGCAGGTCGTGACCAGGCACAGAATTGCGGGAGTGGCTTCGACCGGCGGGAGTTCCTGATAGGCACGTGTGCCCCCGGCGGTCAACAGCGTGTCGAGCTCCCGGAACGCGGCGGGACCGGGAATGATTCCTGCCAGGCCGTGTTCAGTGAACGCACCCGTGAGGAGCAGCAACGACGCTGTGATCTGGCCGAGACAGACGAGAGGTGCCGGAACGCGGCTGCGTCGCAACGACAGGCCGACGACGCCGACCAGGAGCACGACGAAGAGCACATGCCCGAACCATGTACTGTCGTCGATCACAACGGTGAGAGCGCTGCTACCGCCCGCTGTTGCTGCTCCCGCGGCGGCGGTCGGCAGCAGGCCGTGACGGTCTGGTTTGGATGATCGGTGTCGCTGGGCGCGCCTCGACGTCGGTTCCGCAGCCGCGGGAGTGTCGTGCGATTGCTGCTGAGTCATCCCTGCCACCTCGTCACCGGAAGTCGCCTGTCGGTGCGGAGGCCTGTCCCGCAGGGGTGCAGAGTCGTGCCCAAATCCGGGAAACGGCTGTTCGTGACGTTGCCGCGACAGTCCACCAACCTGCCGCGCCCAGTATCCGTGCGGCGTTCTCGGCCTCGGAGGGGGTGCCGTTGTCCAACAGCACCGCGAGGTTCTCCTGTCGCTGTGTGCGTTGCCGCGTCAGAGCACGGGCCGTGTCGTGGTCGACCATACCGAGCACGGCGATCAACCGCTGAGTGGAACCGTGCCAGCCGGCAGTATCGATGGTGCCTCGCTGGCTCGGCCGTACTTGGGCCAGTGTCCACAGCAGGTGGTCCCGTTCCGTCTGCCCTGCGTGTCTCGCGAGTTCGCCCAGCGACTCACCGTTTTCGTCGACTATGTGTACGGGATGTCCGTTGCTGCTGAGGTGCAGACCGGTGCTCGCTACGAAGGACACCGCCCAGTCCAGACTGCATTTCGGGTCGGGACCGGAGTGGCCGACGGCGCGACGATCCAGCAATACCGTGATCGTGCTCGCGGCGTCCTGTTCCTCGAGGCGCACCATGATCTCGTCATGCCGCGCGGTGGAGGGCCAGTGCACCTTGCGCAGATCGTCCCCCTGGCGGTACTGGCGGAGGATCACGTCCGGAGCTCCGTGCCCGGGGCGTCCCTGGGCCGGACCATCGTCGGCCCCGTTCCCCGACACCGCGCTCGGGATGTCGTGAAGTGCTTCGGCTCGGGGAAGCACCAGCAGTTCATCGGGCTCGCACAACACGTGAGTGAACTCGGTGAGACCGAACGGATCGGTGATCGTGGCACGTAACGGCCCGATGCGGTGCGTGCCACGGCCTTCGGGACGGATCGGGTAATGCAGTGCGGCACCGCGGTGGCGCGGTACCCGGCTGACGACGAAACGCGCCTGGGTTGCCGCGATGTCACTGGTGTCGTCGTCCAACAGCAGTCGAGGGGTCGGCAGTGGCCCCGTCCGCCACAGCACCAACCCGACCTCGCCGCGCTCCCCGGCGGTGATCCGCGCAGGCTGTGGTTTTCGTCGCGCCGCCACCCGAATTCTGTTCAGCCCGCTGTACGACAGCACCAGCAGCGGTAACAGGATCAGGAACGCGGCGATCCGGAGCAGATCCCGTTCATTGAGCGCCGCGGCACAGATCGTTGTTGCCGCTCCTGCTGTGAGCAGGCATTTGCCGCGCGTCGTCAGGCCGGCGAACGGGTTCCGCATGGCTCATCCGCTGATTCTTCCCGCGCCGCTGTCACGGGTGCCCATGGCGCCGTGTGGCACCGGAACGTCGTGCAGGATCGTGGTGATGACGTCCATCGCGTTATGCCCCGCGGCCTGTGCCGCAGGCGCCAGGACCAGGCGGTGTGCCAACACCGGGCCCACGACGGCCTGCAGGTCGTCAGGAATCACATGGAGCCGATCGGACAGTGCGGCGTGCCCCCGTGCCGCCCGCACCAACTGCAGTGTCGCTCGTGGCGAGGCGCCGAGCCGTACCTCGGGGGCAGTACGGGTCGCAGCGGCCAGGTCCACGGCATACTGACGCAGTGGTGCGGAGATGTGGATAGTCCCTACGGCGGCGATGAGCTCCCGCACGGTCTCGATATCGGTGACCGGGTGCAGATCCCGGAGTGGGTCCCGTCCGGCGTGTTCGTCGAGCATGGCCAGCTCGGCCTGTGGCGTGGGGTAGCCGATGGAGGTGCGGGCTGTGAATCGGTCCCGTTGGGCTTCGGGCAGCGAGTAGGTGCCGTCCAGCTCGAGCGGATTCTGGGTGGCGATCACCATGAACGGAGATTCGAGTGGGTAGGTGGTCGTGTCGACGGTGACTTGCTCCTCCTCCATGCTTTCCAACAGTGCCGACTGGGTTTTGGGGGAGGCCCGGTTGATCTCGTCGCCGACAACGATGTTGGCGAAGACGGGACCGGCGCGGAACTCGAAGTCGTTGGTCTTGCGGTTGAGGACGGCGACCCCGGTGACGTCGCTGGGTAACAGATCGGGGGTGAACTGGATCCGGTTGACGGTGCAGTCGATCGACTGTGCGAGAGCTTTCGCCAGCGAGGTCTTGCCGACGCCGGGGACGTCCTCCACCAACAGGTGCCCCTCCGCCAGCAGCGTAACCAGAGCGATCCGCACCACTTCCGGTTTTCCGACCAGCACCTGCTCCACGTTCGCCGCGATGTCGGCGGCGGTTCGCCGCAACACGGACCATCGCTGTCCGGCCGGTCGCTGCGCGGTCGTCTCGTGTGTCTCGTGCGATCCCTGTCGTGTCACTGCTGTCGCTGGGCCTGTCTCTGCACCTGTCTCTGGGTCTGTCGCTGTGCCGACATCGGAGACGACTGGCCGTCCCGGCAGGGAATTGTGCGCTCGCGAGGTCACGTCCCCTCCTGGTGGGTACGGGCGATCTCGGTCGTCCGCTGGGCTCGTGTGATCTGGCCAGCATCTCACGTGTCGGTCGTGTCGGCGACGCCCACTTCGTCCCACCGGTGCGGGTTGTTGCACCCGTGGCTGCGCTCGCCGAGCGTGGCGATACGCCTGCCTGGCGGCTGTTGGCTCACCCGTGAAGGGGGCGTACGAGAATTCTCCACCACTGTGACCCACGTGTCGGCAGCTCGTTCACCAGCGAAAACGGATGACTAGCCGCGGTGTGTCGGCGCGGTTCGCGTTGACTGTGGTCGGTAGTGGGGTAATGTGGGGCGCAGTGGGGCACAGCGGAGGCCCTGATACCCGGACCACCACGGGACCGTTGGGAGGTGGGGACCGATGTTTCTCGGGACTCACCACCCGAAGCTGGATGACAAGGGACGGCTGACCCTGCCCGCCAAGTTCCGCGAAGAACTGGCGGAGGGCTTGATGATTACGAAAGGACAAGATCACTGCCTGTTCATCTTTCCGCGTGCCGAGTTCGAGCAGATGGCGCGCAAGGTGGCAGAGGCACCATTCACCAACGAGGCAGTGCGGGCGTACCAGCGTTACCTCTTCGCCGGGACCGACGAACAGACGCCTGACGGGCAGGGGCGGATCGTGATTGCGTCGGAACTACGCAATTACGCCGGATTGACCAAGGACTGTGTCGTCATCGGTGCGATCAACAGGCTGGAGGTCTGGGACGGGCAGGCATGGCAGGCCTACCTGGACGAGCACGAGGACGGTTACGCGAAGGCGCAGGAAGAAGTTTTACCCGGTGTGTTCTGACGGTGACCGGAGCGTTTGTTCTCGGCGCGTGGTGCGGATGCCGTGAGGCCTCTGTCCGCAGTGGCCCTGGTGCAACTTCCCCGGCACCAGGTTCGGGCGGGCGGAGACCTGACGGCATCCGTGCGACGAGTTGTGTGTGGTGTCGCGAGTGGGGTGACCGTCGGCGGATTGGCAGTGTGAAGGAGGGGGTCATGATCGACAGCGGTGACGCTGAAGCTGCCTCCCGACACGAACCCGTGCTCGTGGACCGTGTGGTCGAGCTGTTGTCGCCTGCGCTGACCGAGCCGTCCGCCATCATGCTCGACGCGACACTGGGGCTCGGCGGACACGCTGCTGCCATCCTGCGGCGCCATCCGCACGTTACCTATATCGGTCTCGATCAGGATCACGCGGTACTCACCCGGTCCCGGGAACGTCTGGCAGGTCACGATCGGCTGTTCACGCGCCAGGTTCGCTTCGACCAACTGTCCGATGTGCTGACCGAGCTCGGCGTGTCCACGGTAGACGGAATACTGTTCGACCTCGGGGTGTCGTCCGTGCAGCTCGACGATCTCGGCAGGGGATTCTCATATGCGGCTGATGCCGCCCTGGACATGAGGATGGATCCGTCACGCCCGCGAACCGCGGCCGACATCCTCAACAACTATCCGACTGCCGAACTGACGCGGGTGTTACGCGACTACGGAGAGGAACGCTTCGCGAAGCGAATCGCCGAGGCGATCGTCAAGGCCCGGGCGGAAGAATCATTCACCAACAGCGCTCGACTGGTTGCATTGCTGTACGACGTCGTTCCCGCGGGGAGTAGACGGACCGGCGGTCATCCCGCCAAACGTACCTTCCAGGCACTGCGTATCGAAGTCAACGAGGAGTTGGAAGCGTTGCGTGCCGCGCTGCCTCGGGCGCTGGATGCGCTTGCTGTCGGTGGCCGCATCGTCGTCGAGTCCTACCAGTCGCTTGAGGACCGTATTGTCAAACGGACGCTGCACGAGCGGGCCCAGTCGCGTACCCCGGAAGGGTTGCCGGTCGAACTTCCAGGTCACGGTCCACAGTTGCGACTGGTCACCAGAGGAGCCGAACAGGCGGACGAATCGGAAGTCGAGCGCAACAGCAGGGCGAAGCCCGTGCGGTTGCGTGCCGCAGAACGGATCAGCGCATGACAGCACCGCCCCGCACTCGCAGTAGGTCCCGATCAACTCCCGAACGCTCGGGTGAGCGCAGTGGTACGGCCAGGAACGGCCAAAGCAAGGCTGGTGGGAGCAACCGTTCCGGTGCGCGGTCCGCGGCTGCCGAGCGTGCGTACGCGCGCCGTGCGCAACGCGCGGATCAACATCGCAGCTCCGCAGCGGGTGGTTCTCGCGGCGCCGGATCGGGCGGGCGACGTTGGCGACCACACATGCCTCGGTCGCGCACATCGTTCGTCACGTTGGTGATGGTGCTACTGGCAACCGGAGTTGTCGCGACGTTGTGGTTGTCGACCCAGGCGATCGCCGGTTCCTACAAACTGGAACAACTGCGTGAGAACAACAACCGGCTCAGTGAGCAGGTGGGGCAGTTGGAACGGGCCGTGACCAAGCGAGAGTCACCCGGTTGGCTCGCCGAACATGCGCGTGAACTCGGCATGGTACCCGGCGGTACGCCGGCCAAGCTGGTCGTGGACTCGGACGGCTCGGTGTCGGTGGTGGGAGAGCCGCAGAAGGTCACAGCGCCGAAATCCGAGCAAGACCAGGACGACTCCGAGAAATCGGGGGAGTCGTCCGATGAGGGCGACTCCGGCGACGGTGACAACGCAGCGGATGAGTCCACTACGGATGATTCGGCGGGCTCGCCGCAGGACGATTCTTCCGACAACGACTCGGGCGAGGACGGGTCGGACACGCAGTCCGCCGACGCCGGATCCTCGGAGACCTGACGGGGCGTCACGCGCGACGTCACGAACACTATTCACGATACTGGTATGGGAGAGCACCGATGACTCGACGCTCGGGCCGCACCCGTCGTGGTGGGCGCGCTCCGATCGGGCGGCGCGGCACCGGTGGAAGTCCGCGTTTCACTGCCGTGCGTATCGCGCTGGTCTTGGTGCTGGCGGTGGCCGCGGTGAAACTGGTCTGGATCCAGGGCTTCGCCTCCGAGCAGCTGGCCAGTTATGCGGAGCAGCAGCGCTCCAAGGTCATCCCGGTCAACGCTCCGCGCGGGACCATTTACGCGCGTGACGGCCAGAAGCTGGCCGTCAGTACGGAGAAACGTGCGTTGATGGTCAGTCTGCAGGCCATGCGACAGGCGATCAGTGAGGAAACGTCCAAACACCCGGACACAGCCGAGGATTTCGACAGCCGGGTGGACGACATCGCCGGCTATATCGCGAAGCTGCTGCCCGAAAAGACGTCCAAGACCGAGTTGGTGCGCAAGTTCCACAAGGATCAACCGTTCACCTACCTGGTTGAGGGAGTGAATCCCTCAGTGGCCGACCGGATCACCGCAAAGTACCCCTCGGTCGGAGCGGAACGTCGTGCCAAACGCGTGTATCCCGCGAAGGATCTGGCAGCGTGTGTGCTCGGTTACGCGAACTGGCGGATGAACGACCCGGACGTGTCCGACTACGGCATCCACGGGTTGCTCGGGCTGGAGAGTAGTTACGACGATGTTCTCAGTGGCACTCCGGGCAAGCGCTTGGTCAGCACCGCGCAGGGCAGTGAGGTCGTCATTCCGGGGACCGAGAAGGAACTGGAACCAGCCGACCCGGGCACCGATCTGCGGCTGACCATCGACCCGGAGGTGCAGTACGAGGTACAACGGATGCTTTCCGACTACGTGTCCGCGACGGATGCCGAGGGGGGAAGCGTCGCGGTGATGGACGTGCAGACAGGGGAGCTCTACGCCCTCGCCAACGACAGTACCTTCAATCCGAACAAACCCGAGACGATCTCGTCGGAGAACTCCAACAACACCGCGGTGACCACTCCCTTCGAGCCCGGCTCCGTCGCGAAGATCATCACCGCAGCCGGCGTGATCAACTACGGTCTGACGAAACCGCAGTCCGTGTACCAGGTTCCCGATCATGTCGAAATCGCTGATCGCGTGATCCGCGACGCGTGGAACCACATGGAGTTGCCGTTCACCACGGCCGGCATCTTCGGTAAGTCGTCGAACGTCGGCACGTTGAAACTGGCCGAGAAACTCGGCCCGGATCGATGGATGACGATGGCGAAGAAGTTCGGTCTCGGACAGCGCACCGGTATCGCCCTGCCCGGCGAAAGCGCGGGGTATCTCCCTCCACAGGACAGTTGGTCCGGTTCGACCTTCGGCAACCTGCCGATCGGTCAGGGTATGTCGATGACGTTGCTGCAGATGACCGGAATGTTCCAGACCATCGCCAACGACGGGGTGCGGGTCGAGCCACGCATCATCAAATCGAAGATCAAAGCCGACGGGTCCACGGTGTCCGGTCCGAGCCCGGACAGGGTCCGGGTGGTCGACGAACAGACTGCGGACACCGTGCTGGGGATGTTGCGCGGCACGGTGCAGAAAGATGCCGGACGGAACCAGGGGACGGCGCCCTCCGCGGCACTGGCCGGTTATCAAATCTCCGGAAAGACCGGAACCGCAGAGCAGGTCAACGAGAAAACGGGTGCCTACGGTGACGAGTACAATATCACGTTCGCCGGAACCATCTCGGCCGACAACCCGCGGTTTGTGATCGGTATCCGCCTCGACGCGCCGGACACGACGCTACCCAAGGGAAGCAACGCGGGTCCGTTGTTCCACGATATTGCCGGGTATCTCGCGCAGCACTATCAGATTCCGGTCTCCGACGAACCCGCGCCCTACATTCCGATGGTCAAGAAGTGAGGCGTGCTCACTTCGCGTAGAGTCCCTCGATCTGATCGCTGTAGTTGCTGCTGACAACATTGCGCTTGAGCTTGAGGCTCGGGGTGATTTCCCCGCCGGATTCGGTGAAGTCCCGTGGCAGGATGGTGAATTTTTTGATCGCTTCGGCGTGCGACACCCCGGTGTTCGCATCGTCGATGGCTGACTGGATCTCCGCACGAAGATCTGCATCCGTGCGCAGGTCGACGACGCCCGCGCTCTCGGATTTGCCGTTGCGCTTCTTCCAGTCGGGCAGGAAATCCTCATCGATAGTGATCAACACCGCGATGAAGGGGCGTTGGTCGCCGACGACCATGGCCTGACTGATGAGCGGATGGGTCTTGAGGTGGTCTTCGAGTCCGGACGGTGCCACGTTCTTGCCGCCTGCCGTGACGAGGATCTCCTTCTTCCGACCCGTGATCGACAGGAAACCCTCCTCGTCGAGTGTGCCGACGTCACCGGTGTGGAACCAGCCGTCCTCCAGCGACTCGGCGGTGGCCGCTTCGTTGTTCCAGTAGCGAGTGAACACGACCTCGCCGGACACCAGGATCTCGCCGTCGTCGTTGATGCGTATCGACGTGCCCGCGATCGGCTTACCCACGGTGCCGACCTTGATCGCGTCGGGTGTGTTCACGTTGGCCGCCGCCGAGGTCTCCGTCAACCCGTATCCCTCGTACACCGGTATCCCGACTCCCCGGAAGAAATGGACGAGTCTGCCGGCGAGGGGAGCACCACCGGAGATCGCGGCCTGGCACCGACCGCCGAGTGTGGTGCGAAGTTTCGCGTACACGAGTTTGTCGAACAGGGCGTGTTGGGCGCGGAGCAGCAGTCCGGGGCCGGATTGCGCGTCCGAGGTGGTGGTTTGACTGTAGGCGACGGCTGTCCGCTCCGCCGCGTCGAAGATCTTTCCCTTTCCTTCCGAGTGCGCCTTCAACCGCGCACTGTTGTAGACCTTCTCGAATACACGTGGCACGCCCACAACGAAGGTCGGCTGGAACGACCCGAGATCCTCGATGAGGTTGGAAATGTCCGGCGTGTGCCCGAGAGTGACCCGGCCCTCGATCGCGCCCAGTGAGATGGCGCGCGCGAAGACGTGCGCCAACGGCAGGAACATCAGCAACGAACCGCCCTGCTCCATGAGCTCGGGGAAAGCAGCGACGTCCGCCCGTATCTCAGCCACCAGGTTTCTGTGGGTCAGTACCACGCCCTTGGGATTTCCCGTGGTTCCCGAGGTGTAGACGATCGTGGCCAGGTCGTCGGCGCCGACACTGCGCCGGCGGGCCCGGAGCTCGTCGTCGCTGAGTTCGCCCGACGCTTCACGTAACTGGGTAACGGCAGGCCGGTCGTCGGGGTCCGTGGCATCCGTGGTGTCTCCGTCGATCTGCCACACGTGCTCGAGGTCCGGAAGTTTTTCCCGGATTTCCTCGAGGTTCGTCCGGTGCTCCGCGGTCTCCAACAGCAGGCCACGCGCTCCGGAGTCGGCGAGGATCCAGTGCATCTGCTCGGGGGAGGAGGTCTCGTAGACGGGAACGGTCACCGCGCCCGCGGTCCAGATCGCGAAGTCGAGCAGCGTCCACTCGTATCGGGTCCGGGACATCAGCCCGACCCGATCTCCGGCGGCGATCCCGCTGTTGATCAACCCTTCGGCGACCTCGGCGACTTCCTGGGCGAACTGACGCGCGGTAACGTCGTACCAGGCCCCCGCGTGTCGTTTGCGGAAGCTCACCGTGTCGGGGAAACGCTCGGCGTTCGAGAACACGACGTCGCTGACGTTCTCGTCATCGTCGACCGGGCGACCTGAGGGGCTGGTGTATTCCCGCACGCGAACCTCCGAACATGGACGTAAAGCCTAGGTTACTCTTCGGTCAACCTAACGTTTGCCCGGGTTGGTCGCGCATGGGGTCGGCAACGTGGCGGCAGTGTCGTGAGATCCTGTGAGTGTGGTGAGAGTTCGAACCGGCTTCTGCGGCTTCCGACCCGGTGGGTCTTCGGCGGGCACACAGAGTACTGATGACTCGTCGGCGGGACGGTACTACTGATGCCGCGTGTTCATGTAGTCGCTGATGTGCACGGTAATGCCGAGGCGCTCGCTCGCGCGGGCGAAGGTGCCGACGCCTTGCTGGTGCTCGGCGACCTGGTCGATTTCGTGGACTACCACGACCACAGTCAGGGGATCCTCGGCGCGCTGTTCGGTGCGGACAACGTGGCGGTTTTCGCCAGGCTGCGCCGTGAGGGCGCGCGTCAGGAGATGGCCGCGTTCGCGAAGACCCTGTGGGACAGTCTCGCGGATCCCGCGGCCGCCGTGGACGAGGCCGTGCGCAAGCAGTACGCCGCGTTGTTCGGGGGGATGGCCACGCCAACGTACGTGATCCCGGGAAACGTCGACGTTCCCAGGCTCATGCCGGAGTTCAGCTCGGCGGGGATTCACCTTGCGGACGGACAGGTGGTCACGATCGGGGGATTGCGTTTCGGGTTCGTCGGTGGAAGTCTCCTTCCGGAGGGAGGGACGATCCGCTCCGACGCCGCCTGGCAACCACACATGCGCACCCCGGCGGCGTTCACCGGCGCGGTCGAGGCGCTGGACACGGTCGACGTGTTGTGCAGCCACATTCCACCCGCCGTGCCCGAGCTGGTCTATGACGTGGTCGCTCGCGGTGCGGAGCCGGGATCGGAGGCGCTGCGGGAGCGCATCCGGGATGATCAGCCACGGTGGTCGTTGTTCGGCCACGTGCACCAACCGCTCGCCGCGCGTGCCCGGATCGACAGGACCGAGTGTCGCAACGTCGGCCATTTCAAGGTGACAACACAACCATACGTGTTGCACTGGTGACGGCGGTGACATTCCCGTCAAGTACCGGAGACGTCGGAGCCGTGCGGCACCGATAGTGTTACGGCATGGCCGAACAGTCCACAGAATCGATCGAGGTTGCGGCTCCTGCCGAGGAGATCATGGCGGTCATCGCCGACCTGCCCGCCTACCCGGAGTGGGCACAGGCCGTGCGGGAGACCGAGGTCCTCGACACCGATGAGCAGGGCAGACCGAAGCAGGTGCGGTTCACCCTCGACGCCGGTCCCATCAAGGACGTCTACACCCTGGAGTACGACTGGGCCGACGACGGGCTGTCGGTTGACTGGCATCTGGTAAAGGGGCAGATGCAGCGCTCGCAGGACGGTCAGTATCGGCTCACCCCGAAAGGGGACACGACCGAGGTCACCTACACTCTCGCCGTGGAGCTGATGCTACCGATGATCGGTATGTTGCGGCGCAAAGCAGAGAAAATGATCATGGATACTGCGTTGCGGGAGCTCAAGCGTCGTGTCGAGGGGCAGACCTAGCGTGCGGCTCCTGCTGTTCACGGGCAAGGGCGGGGTAGGCAAGACCACCCTGGCCGCCGCGACGGCGGTCCGTGTCGCCGACAGCGGGAGCCACGTGCTGGTGGTCTCCACCGACCCGGCGCACTCGTTGGCCGACGCGTTCGACATGCCGCTGGGAGCCGAACCGCGGCAGGTCGCGCACGACCTCGACGCGGTCCAGATCGATCAACGGGCCCTGGTCGACTCGGCGTGGCACGAGTTGCGCGCATCGCTCGCCGAGGTGCTGACGGGCAGCGGAGTGGATACCCTCGACGCCGCGGAACTCAGTGTGTTGCCGGGCGTGGACGAGGTGCTGGCGCTGACCGAGGTCCAGCGGTTCGCAGCCGACGACCGATGGGACATCGTGATCGTCGATTGTGGACCAACCGCCGAGACGCTACGGCTGTTGGCGCTGCCCGAAGCGGTATCCGGGTACCTGTCGAACACCCGGGTCACAGGACGTCGCTCGCGAGTGCGCCGAACTGTCCGCGAGCTCTCTCGTAGCGTCGAGTCGCTGCGGGCGCTGCTGACCGATCCGGAACGGACGACCGTGCGACTGGTGTTGACACCGGAGCGAGTCGTCGCCGCGGAGGCGCGCCGCACTGTGGGGGCGCTGGCGTTGCGGGACATCGGTGTCGACGAGATGATCATGAATCGCATGGTGCCCGCCCCCGGGTGGTGGCGTGGTCGCGCCGCGGCCTGGCTGCGTGATCAGTGGCGACAGCAGCAGGCGGTGCTCGCGGAGATCGGCGGCTTCGAGCACGTCCGGACAGTGAGCCATCACGGAACCGAACCGGTAGGGTTCACTGCGTTACGAGAGATCGGTACTCAGCTGTACGGCACGGCGCCCCCACTCGAAGCCACACCGGGACTACGCTCACCGCTGATGCGGGTCAGCGAAACAACCGGGGGGTACGAACTCCGTGTGGCGGTCCCACTCGAACAGGAGGCCGCGATCGGGTTGGCACGCGTCGACGACGAGTTGGCGGTGACCGTGCACGGTTTCCGACGACTGATCGCCCTGCCCCCACAGTTGCGGCCGTGTCGTGTGACGGATGCGGAGGCCGACGCGGAGGGACTGTTGGTGCACCTCGCCGCCGAGGGGATGGGGGGATGATGGTCCCCGCGGACTCGACATCGGGAGCGGACGGGGGCGCGCAGGACGACCAGGACGGTCTGAACAGGCTGACGGCGGAGATCCGACTACTCGTCGAGATGGTTGTCGACCATGCGCTGCCCTGGTTGGACGAACTGCTCGCCGCCGGACACGACGGTCCCTCCGCAGGCGAACGCGACGGGCAGGACGACTCCGACGAGGGGAATGCGGCGACGTGCCAGTGGTGCCCACTGTGTGCGGTCGTGGCGGTCTCACGGGGCCAGCGACCCGAGTTCGTGGTGCGGGTGTTCGATCAGGCCGCGCAGGTGGTGGCCTTGCTGCGCGCGGTACTGGCCGATCGGTGGGAGCCGGCCGAGGGCGTGCACATGCCCGGCGAGCGGCCAGCACGTGAACCGGCGGGGGAGGCCTCTCGAGTGCAGCACATCACGGTCCGGCGGCGCGATGACCCCTCGGACGGCTCTCGGTCGGACGCGGGTTCGTAGGTGCGGACCATCGGCGTCGATGTCGGCGGTACCAGCGTGCGGGCCGGGATCGTGGATGATGACGGCCGGGTCGTCGACACGACCAGTGCCGCCACACCGGTGGGCGCCCGAGAACTCGACGATGCGGTGGTCGGCGTGATCGACCGACTGCGGCGACGGTGTCGGGTCGAGGCGGTGGGGCTCGCGGTGGCCGGATTCGTGGGCGCGGACCGATGCTCCGTCGAGTTCGCTCCGCATCTCGCGTGGCGTGCCAGTCCAGTGGCGGAGCGGATCGCGGGCAGGATCGGAATCCCGGTGATGCTGGAGCACGACGCGAACGCGGCCGTGGTGGCCGAACACCGTTTCGGGACCGCGCGTGATGCTCGGGTCGTCATGTTGCTGGCGATCGGTACCGGTATCGGTGCGGGACTGCTGTTGGACGGTGAGTTGTACCGGGGCGCACACGGCGTTGCACCGGAGTTGGGACATCTGCGTTTGGTCCCCGGGGGACGGGCCTGCTCGTGCGGTGGCCGCGGGTGTTGGGAGCGGTACTGCAGCGGTACGGCGCTGGCGGCCACGGCTGTCGACTTGCTGACACGTGACCGCGCACGGTCGAGCCGACTGGCGAAGGAAGCCGCCGAGGACCCCGCGTCGATCACCGGCCGCCGGGTCGCTGCGGCGGCGCGCGAGGGGGATGGGATCGCGCAGACCGCTACGGGGGAACTCGCGCGGTGGCTCGGCGAGGGGCTCGCCCTCGTCGCGGATGTCTACGACCCGGATCTGGTGGTGATCGCGGGAGGCGTCTCGGACTCTGCCCCGCTGTTCCTCGATTCGGCACGTCAGCGGTACGCGGAGGCGATCACCGGTGTAGGGAATCGTCGGCTTGCCGAGGTCCGGACAACCCGCCTGGGTGCTGCGGGGGCCCTGATCGGAGCGGCCACACTGGCGGCGGGAGAGGCGCAGTCCGATCGTTGACCCGCTCGTGTGTGGCACGCTGAGGGTATGGGGCGCGTTGATGGTGACGAGTTCGTGAGGTGTGCGTGCGGGCACTGGCACTGGGGCGCCCACGGCGCCGCGGGATTGCTCGTCCACCACCCACGCCGAGGGGTGCTGCTACAACGCAGGGCCGGGTGGGTGCACCACGGACACACCTGGGCGCTGCCCGGTGGCGCGGTACGCGGGGACGAGACGCCGGCCCAGGGGGCGGCACGCGAAGCCGCGGAAGAAGCCGATGTCGACCCGGCTCTGCTGCACCCGGTCGCCCAGGTCACCGAGGAGCATCACACCTGGCGCTACACGACCGTGCTGGCTGTTGCCGATCCGCGGGTGAGGGCACGCGCCGCCAGCAGTGAGAGCGCCGAGTTGCGCTGGGTGGATACTGCTCGGGTCGAGGAGTATCCACTGCACCATGACTTCGGTGCGGCCTGGCCGACGCTGCTTGACCAGTTGGGCAGGAAACTCGTGGTGATCGTAGACACGGCGAGTGTCCCCCCGACAGCGGAGCCGTGGGCGGCGGTGGAGAACCCATGGACGGACGCCCCGGTGTCCGCGGCGGCACTCGGCCTCACTCCGCCACGGCCGGATCGGAGGCACTGGGCGTGGTGGCCGCGGATGGTCCGAGCCGCGGGGCCCGCGGCGGTGTGTGCCACGCTCGACGACTGTCATACGAGTAACGGCGACGACCACATCGTGGTGGTCACCGAGGACGCGCAGCTTCGTGCCCGAGCAGGAGCGGCCGGGGTGGCGACGATGGCGGTCACGGGACCCACCGCCGCCGGGGCTCAGAGCTGGGCGCCGTCGTCCGGTCCGTGATTGTTGGGCAGGCGTCTTCTGACCCGCAACAACAGGAGTCCCATCCCGACAACGAGCGACAGCAGACCCAGTGGAAGGCTGATCGTCTGGGGCACACCGATCAGTGTCGGCATGACCAGTAACACCACTCCGATGACGAAGAACAGCAGCACGATGAACGCGCCCCCACCCGGGCGGGGCAGTGGCGGCGGATCCGGCGGAACGAAATGCTCGCTCTCCCCGGTTCCTGCAGGGGGAGCATCGAACAGCACGTCCTCCCATTCGGTATCGTTGCCACGCCACGGGTTGTCCGGAGCGGAGGGCTGGTCCTCGGCTCGCTCGGTTCCGGCGTACGGGTCCGGTGACTCCTCGGCCTCCAGTTCCTCCGGGTCGGTCTGCCCGACTCCCTGCGCGCGCAGTTCGGAAACGATCTCGGCGAATGCGGCGTCCACATCCTCCGGCCTGTCCGCTCCATCTGCCCGGCTCATCAGCGTCCTGCCCTTCGCGTGAGCATCCCGCATGCTATCTTCTCACGTATCATCATGCCTGTGCGAGATGTTGCCAGGAACCGGGTGTGGCGAGGCGTGACACTACTGTGAGAATGGTGGCCACGGACGTCGCGACGGAGTGTTGCGAGTTGTGCTCGTCCCTGCGGTGTTGCCAGGATCCGGGTGGCTGGGTCCCGTCAGCCGTATGAGGAGCAAGCCGCTGAATCGGGATCGCGTGGTCCGGTGGCGGGTCTACGCGTGAGCCCTGGGTCCAGTGGGTGGAGCGGGCACGCATCAGGGGAGTAGAGAGGCGATTGCAGTGCTGTACTGGCTGATGAAGTACGTTTTCCTCGGCCCGTTACTTCGGCTGTGCTGGCCCACCAAGGTGGTCGGCGCGGAAAACGTCCCGGCCAGTGGTGGTGTCATTCTTGCGGGGAACCATCTGGCTGTCGCCGACTCGTTCTTCATGCCGCTGCACCTGCGGCGCATGGTCGTGTTTCCTGCGAAACAGGAGTACTTCACGTCTCCGGGGTTGAGCGGCAAGCTCAAGAAATGGTTCTTCAGCGGGATCGGGCAGTTCCCTATCGACCGTTCGAGTAGCTCGGCCGCGCAGGCTGCTCTGGACACCTCCGTCCGTGTGCTGAACGAGGGGCACGTGCTCGGCATTTATCCCGAGGGCACGCGCTCGCCGGACGGCCGGTTGTACAAGGGCAAGACGGGCGTGGCTCACATCGCCCTGGAGTCCGGTTGCCCCGTGGTGCCCGTGGCCGTGATCGGCACGGACCGCGTCAACCCGATCGGCTCCAGAATGTGGTGGCCACGCAAGCTGGAGGTGCGGTTCGGTAAGCCGCTCGATTTTTCGCGTTACGATGGTCTGACCGGCGACCGGTTCGTGGAGCGTTCGATCACTGACGAGATCATGTATGCGTTGATGGAGCTTTCCGGGCAGGAGTACGTCGACATGTACGCCGCGCGGGCCAAGGAACTGGCCGAGGCGCAGTCCGCCGATACCACGGTCGGCGTGCCCGCACAGACGACAGTGAACGATTCGACGGCGAGAACCGATTCGCGAGCGAGCTAGTCGTGGTGGACCGGTGTCCGGCCGTGAGGACGGGTGGTGGATCCCGGCACGAACCTTCGGAGTCGCTCGTGCAACACCTCAGGATCATGGTGGCTGTCGGTGTGTTCGTGATGAGGGTCTAGGGTACTCTGGTGCGGTTTTTCTACGATACGGAGTTCATCGAGGACGGCAGCACCATCGATCTGATATCGATCGGCGTGGTGGACGCGCAGGGGCGGGAGTTCTACGCGGTGTCCACCGAGTTCGATTCGCAGCGGGCGGGTCCGTGGGTGCGGCAACACGTTCTGCCGAAACTTCCCGGACTCGGTGATCCCGCCTGGCGTAGCCGTGAACGTATCCGTGCCGACCTCCTGGAATTCTTCGGGGACCCGGCCGACGGGATCGAACTGTGGGCGTGGGTGGCGGCATACGATCATGTCGCGCTTGCCCAACTGTGGGGTGCGATGCCCGCGATGCCGCGCAAGCTGCCGCGCTTCACCAAGGATCTGCGGCAGCGGTGGGATGACGTGGGCAGACCCAAACTGCCCGCCAAACCGTCCGACGCGCACGATGCGCTCGCGGATGCCCGGTACAACCTGCGCCGATGGGAGATCATCGAGGAGGTGCGGCGCAGCCAGGGCTTCGTGGGATGAACAGTGGCGTCCGGGACGACGGGTCACTGGACCGATCAAGTCCTTCGCCGCTAGGCTTGTGTCAGTGGGGTGTACAACACAGGCCGATGAGTTCGTGACTTGGTAGGAGGTTCATTTCCGATGCGCGTAGGTGTGTTGACCGGCGGCGGGGACTGCCCGGGGCTCAACGCGGTGATCCGTGCCGTGGTCAGCAAGGGCACTGAGACACACGGTTGGGAGTTCGTCGGCTTCCGTAATGGCTGGCGCGGTGCGATCACCGGAGACAGCAGGCCACTGACCCGCGATGACGTGGAGTCGATTCTGACTCGCGGTGGCACTATTCTCGGATCATCACGGACGAACCCGTACCAGACCGACGGTGGCCCCGAATCCATCAAACAGACCATGACCGACCAGAACGTGGACGCGTTGGTGGCCATCGGCGGTGAGGACACCCTCGGAGTCGCCAACAAACTCGCGGACGACGGTGTGGCGGTCGTCGGTGTCCCGAAAACGATCGACAACGATCTCGCCGCCACCGACTACACCTTCGGTTTCGACACGGCCGTACAGATCGCTACGGAGTCGATCGACCGGTTACACACCACGGCGGAATCCCACCACCGCGCACTCGTCGTCGAGGTGATGGGCCGGCACGCGGGCTGGATCGCGCTGCACTCCGGTCTCGCCGGCGGCGCCAACGGCATCCTGGTGCCCGAACGGCCGTTCTCGGTGGACACCGTGGTCCAGTGGGTCGAGCGGCGTTTCGAGCGTGAGTACGCACCGATCATCGCCGTGGCCGAGGGGGCGGTACCCGAGGGTGGTGCCGAGATGTTGCAGACGGGTGAGCGTGACTCCTTCGGCCACGTCCGCCTCGGCGGGGTCGGTCAGTGGCTGGCGGAGGAGATCGCGGACCGTACCGGTAAGGAGTCCCGTGCTGTGGTGCTGGGCCACACCCAGCGTGGTGGTACTCCGACCGCCTACGACCGGGTGCTGGCCACCAGGTTCGGCCTGCATACGGTGGACGCGCTCGCCGCGGGCGACTACGGGACGATGGTGGCACTGCGTGGCACCGAGATCGCGCGTGTGAAGCTGGCGGAAGCCACCGCGGAGCTGAAAACGGTCCCGGAGGAACGCTACCGGGAAGCGGAGGTCTTCTTCGGCTGAGTGTGACAGCGTCATGGCAGCGTGGTGGCGTGCCGCCCATCGGACCCGGGCGGCACGGGCACCGTAGGGGCACCGGCATGCGCGGACCTGGTTGCCGCGATGGCGCTGCGCGAGTCCCTGCCCGGTGTCAACGACCGCGTTTGAGCATGCCGTCGGCGAGTGCGTCGGCTGCCTCGCCCAGCCGTAGGCCGACAACGTCGAGCCTACGGAGCAGCTCGCGGCGTTTCAGCGTCTCGGTGGTGAGTGGCTCGTCGAACACCTCGGCGAGTTGGTGCTGATACAACCAGCGCGCGCGGCCCGCGTACTTCCGCGCGTCGAGAGCGGGCTGCCTGCCGCCGTGGTGACGTTCGGCCAGCTGGGTCAACGCGGGTCTCAGTGTGCTGACCCCCTGGCAGAGCTCACGTATCAGGGGGAGAGCGAACTGCAGATCGCGCGGTTGATACAGGTCGACCTCGCGGACGAAATCGCGCAGATTGTCCAATATGTCGTCGATCGAACGGGACATTCGGAACAGGTCCTCGGCATCCACGGGGGTCGCCAACACAGTGGACAATTCCGTGATCAGTACCGCACGGATCTCGTCACCCTCGTGCTCGAGTTCCCGCATGCCGTCATGCGCCTCTGACGAGGGCGTCCCGTTGATCAGCGACTCGGTGAGGTGTGCCCCCCGCGCGGTGCAGTCGAGCTGGGCGGTGAGCCGCTCCACGAGTCTGTCGGCCGACCGGCCGGTCAGATCCTGGACCAGTCGGGTCATCCGGCGCATCAGCGCCGACCGCGGTCGCTGCGTGTTCACCGAACGTTCCTTTCCGTCATGACACCCACGCGGCAACCGCGCCGCCTGCGGCGGCCAATCCCATTGCCGCAGGCAGGGTGATCAACCAGGCGCCGACCATACGAAGTGCGGCGGGCCAGCGGACCCGGGTCGGCGATTCGCTGGCACCGGCGCCGACCAGGGCACCGGTCACGGCCTGGCTCATGGTCAACGGTACACCGACCAATCCACCCGTGATCACGATTGCTGAGGAGGAGACCTCGGCGACCAGCGTGTGCCGCAACTGGACCCGAAATATGCCACGTCCCAGCCGGCCCGTGACCCGACGCAACCCGACCAGCACACCGGCTCCGAACAACAGGGTCGAGCCCAGTGCCAGCCACCACGGATCGGCGATCCGTGCGCTACCCCCCGCGCCGACCACGACGGCGAAAACGGCCACCATTTTCTGTGCCCCATTGGCCGCGTACGCCGCGCACTGCGCCGTGTAGGCCACGATGTGCCAGCGCTGCGCCCGACGCCCAGCCTTCACGCCACCCATGAGGCGCCACACGAGCTGCGCCAGCGCCCAGCCCATGCCTCCCGCGAGAACGGGTGCGAGCACCCCTGCCACCAGAATCGTGACCAGCATCGTCGTGTTCACCGGCAAGCCGGCGCCCCACCCCGACCCGGTGAGTGCGCCGACCAGTGCCAGGGTGAGACTGGTCGGAACTCCCGCTCGGGTCAGTGCGAACACGACGGCGATCGCGGTCAGGACCCCGACGAGCAGCGCCGCGTGCGTTGCATCCCCCTCGCCGAACCGCACCAGACGGTGGGCCAACGTCGTGGCAACACCCGTGCCGAACACGAACAGGGGGCCCAGTGCCACGGCGAGCAGCAACACGACGATGCTCGTACCGGGACGCAGACCGGGCACGCGGATGCCCGCGGCCAGGATGGAACTGCCGTCGTTCGCGCCCGCCGCGACAGCGAACACCGCAGCGGCCACCAGCAACGCCACTTCCACGCCAGCAAACCCCTCTCCGTCCGCGGCGCGGTCGTGTCACGGCTGCCGCGCCGGCCGCGGGACACACACCGACGCAGTGACTCAGGGCGTCGTCGGAGCCAGCACACCCCGCACGGTCTCGGCCAACGAGTCGAGCCCGGAGCGGTGTTGCTCGCCGGTTCCCATGTCGCGCACGGTCACCACGCCCGTCTCCCAGTCCTCGCGACCGACAATGACGACCGCGCGGGCACCCGCTTTGTCCGCGCGGCCGATCTCCTTGCCGAGCTTACGGGTCTCCAGCGGCAGCGTGGCGGACCATCCGGCTCGGCGGATCTCGCGGGCCGCCTGCCTGCCCGGGTCGAACAGCGCGTCCTCGGTGGGGATGACCACGACCTGCGAGCCCGTGTCCGGTTCCGGGAGAAGTCCGTGGGTTCGCAGGAAGTCCATGAGAGTGACATCGCCCATACCGAAACCGAAGCCCGCCACTTCCTGGGCGGAGAACAGTCCGACGAGGTTGTCGTAACGGCCGCCGCCGAACAGTGAGCGACGGTTCTGCGGATCCGCGTCGAAAACCTCGAACACCGTCGAGGTGTAGTAGTCGAAGCCACGGACGATCAGCGGGTCGAACACGATGCGGTCACCCGCTTCGGTGTCGAGTATCCGCAACAGCATCGACGCCTCCCGGGCCTGTGGCGACAGTTCGGAGAGTACTTCGGCACCGCTGCGCACCACCTCGCCGAGCCGTTCGAACTGCTTCTCCGAGAGTCCGATCTCGGCGGCCTCGGTGGCCAGCTTCTGTGTTGACTCCTTGTTCCACCGGTCCAGTAGCCGGGCCGTGGGTGCCAGCAGTTCGTCCGGGAGCTCGACCAGTTCGGACAACATCGAGTTGAGCAGTACCCGGTCGCTCATCCGGAGCGTGTACATGTCGCCGGTTGCGCCGAGCGCGGCCATCATATCGTGGATCAGGTCGATGAACTCGATCTCCACCGCGGGACTGGCCGAACCGAACAGGTCCACATTGAGCTGCCAGTGCTCGCGCAACCTGCCCTTCTGTGGACGTTCGTAACGGTGGCAGTTCGGGTGGCTGTACCACCGCACCGGAAACTGGACCTTTCCGATGTTGTTGGCCAACATCCGCGCCACCGAGGGCGTCATTTCGGGCCGGAGCGCGAGTCTGCGTCCGCCCTTGTCGGTGAGGGTGTACAGTTGCTCGTCGACGATCTCCTGGCTGGTCTTCGACTCGTAGATCTCGACCGGTTCCAGGATCGGCGTGTCGTAGGCCTGGTAGCCGTACGACTCGACGACGTTGTAGAGCCGATGGAAAACCTGCGTCCGAACCGACATGTCTGCGGGGAGGAAGTCACGCGTCCCCCGGTAGGGTTCGGTCGGCAGGTATTCGGCCACGATGGTCCTTTCGTCGTTATGGAAATCGTGTTCCCAGGGTATCGCTGCGTGTCAGGTATCCGTTTGGGGCATCATCGGTGGTATGCCCGAGTTCCGTTACAGCGAAGCTGATCGCTGCCTGCACTGTGATCTACGCGTGATCATTCCGAACAAGACCGCCGCCGAGACGCTGGTACGTCAGTCCGGCAAACGTCTGGAAGCGGCACGTTGTCCGGCCGGAAACGGTTGGCACCTGCGCTACCCGGC
>Ga0079226_10000766_pt1 | contig 23504 bp, 21 predicted proteins | sample Poulit2014_FD_76345 | JGI IMG/M metagenome (GOLD analysis project Ga0079226, IMG submission 76345) | Agricultural soil microbial communities from Georgia to study Nitrogen management - Poultry litter 2014 | ecosystem: Environmental > Terrestrial > Soil > Agricultural land | place: USA: Georgia...
AATGTTGATGGTACGTCGCAGGCAGCGCCAGGGTAAGTATTTCTGGCCCAGGTTCCGCCAATGTCGTTAATGCGCTCTACAATGAGAAAGTCTGTGATACCGGCTTCTTTTAGTTTAATAGCTAAGCCAATACCGCCAAAACCAGCACCTACAATCACAATGGAGTAATGGGGGGCATCTTGTCGTTTTTTTTCTGTATTGCTGCTGCCTATGTTTTTGTTGGCCATTGCGTTCTCCAATTCCCGTATCATGGGAGGGAAATATTTTTAAATACAACTTGCAAAGTGTAAGTTTCAGAGTGTAAGTTATAGCCAAATATAAAAGACTGCAAGTTTTTTATATTTGTATAGAGAGGAAGTAAAAACATTATGTTGGGTGATGCAAAAGTTTCCGCTACGCGAATGTCATCGGCAGAGCGCCGAGATCAAATTTTGGATGTAGCTAAGGAAATTGTAGCGAACGATGGCTTCTTGGCTGTCACTATGAAGCGTTTAGCAGAAGAGGCAGGCATTACGCGCACGTTAATTTATCAGCAGTTTGGCGATTTAACGGGTGTTTTTTCTGCGTTAGTTGAACGTGAGTTCGATAAAGAACTAGCAACGTATTTGCGATCAACAGCTCAGCACCCAGGTGGCGGGGTGGAGCAGTTTGTGGCTGTTATCGCTGAGCTACTAAAGGGGGTTGATGGAAACCCGGCTGCTTGGCGTTTGTTTTTAATGCCTCCAGAAGGAAGTCCCGATGAACTGCATGAACGTTTGAAAGAAGCGCAGTCAATGGTGCAAGTCTACCTTGAAGAAAGCTTAAAAAACGCAGCAGATAAGGGCGTTTTGGTTGTTATTAGTGAAGATATTGAGTTGGCTGCTGAAAGCATGCGTGCTGTGGCGGAAAATGTATTACGTTTGCGGCTTGAGATGCCTACATACTTTAGCCACCAGCGGCTGTTAAGCCATGTGCGGCTACTATCACAATTGCTGTTTAGATGAGCTGAAAATTAATCCAATGAGCAATAACTTATTAAATAATGAGAAGAATATGAGCACAGAACAAGTTACTACTTTTCCTTTGGAGCGCTTTTTGCATTGGGAAAAAACACAACCTGATAAAGTGTATATGACACAGCCTTTCCCTGATGGAAGTGTGAAGGATTACACTTGGGCGCAGGTAGGGGATCAAGTCAGGCGGATGGCCTCTTACTTAATTTCATTAGAGTTGCCGCAAGCGAGCCATATCGCTTTGCTTGGTAAAAACAGTGCTCATTGGATTATGGCGGATATTGCTATTTGGATGGCTGGCCATGTGAGTGTGCCTATTTATCCAACGATGAGTGGCGAGGCGGCTGCATATGTTATTGAGCACAGCGATTCGATTATGCTGATGCTCGGTAAAATGGACGGGGTTACCGATAACTGGCATGGCATCGAGCCTTTTTTGCCAAAGGATATGCCTATTGTTTCCTTGCCTATGTCGCCGAGACAAGATACTCCGCAGTGGGAAGAGTTGATCGAGCAATATGAGCCGCTCACTTCGCCACAATTTGCTAAACCAGAAGCGCTTGCCACTATTATTTATACTTCGGGTAGCACGGGCAAGCCAAAAGGAGTGATGCACAACCAAGTTTCTGCAGCGGGTGCCTGTGCTGCCATGTTAGATTGTTTCGGTTTAACACCTGAGGATCGCATGATTTCTTATTTGCCGCTTTCTCATGCTGCAGAGCGTGCTGCAGTGCAGCTTCACTCTATGCATAATGGCTTTCATGTGTACTTTAGTCACTCCTTGGATACTTTCGCGCAAGATTTACGCCGTGCCAAGCCCACCTTTTTCTTTTCTGTGCCACGTTTGTGGACTAAGTTTCATCAAGCAGTAGCAGCTAAAATACCCGATTCAAAGCTCAAAAAAATGCTTAAAGTACCCTTGATAAATCGTTTGGTGCGTAAAAAAATTCTTACCCAATTGGGGCTAAACCATTGCCGCATAGCAGTGACGGGCTCAGCGCCTTTATCACCGCACTTGGTGGCTTGGTACCGCAACTTAGGCCTTGAAATGCTAGACGGTTATGGCATGACAGAAAACTTTGCCGCTTCTCATTTTAGCCGTGTGGGAAAGGTGCGCTTAGGCTACGTGGGGAGCCCCGTGAAAGGTGTGGTGGCGCGCATTAATCCTGAAACCGATGAGTTAGAAGTCAAAAGCCCCGCACAAATGATGGGCTACTACAAAATGCCAGAGCAAACCGCAGCAGAAGTCACTGTAGATGGTTTTATGAAAACAGGTGACCGTGGTGAAATTGATGAGCAGAACCGATTAAAACTAACGGGGCGGGTAAAAGAACTGTTTAAAACAGCTAAGGGGAAATATGTGGCGCCAGCGCCGGTGGAAAACAAGCTGAGTGAACATGTTGCCTTAGATTCGATTTGCGTAGCGGGCAGTGGGTTGGCTCAGCCTATTGCTTTAGCAACTTTGTCACCAGAGTTTGCGGAGCAATTGAATGAAAAGAGCTATGTGAAAGAACTGACCCAAGAGCTAACGAACTTTCTGCAGGAAACGAATGCCACCTTGGATGACCATGAGCGCTTGGCTTGTTTGGTGTTGGTGGCAGAAGAGTGGACGGTGGAAAATGAGTTTCTCACGCCTACTTTAAAAATTCGTCGCAATGTTATCGAAGATAAATACATGGTAAATGCTGAAAATTGGCTGGCACAAAAACAGCCAGTGATTTGGGCGTAAGGGTAATGGTTGGATGCAATAGGGGCGGCTATCATGGCGCCTTTTACAATGATCATCATGAGAGCAATAACAAGGGAGTAAAAGAATGAAGTTAGAACAATCTGTGGCCGTAATTACGGGTGGGGCCTCTGGCCTTGGACTGGCAACGGTAAAGCGCTTTGTGGCAGCAGGTGCCAAAGTAGCGATTTTAGATTTTAACCAAGACGCAGGCGAAGCCGTGGCCAACGAACTTGGCGAAAACGTTATTTTTGTGCAAACCAACGTGGCTGATGAAGCCTCTGTGGCAAATGCAATAGAGAAAACAGTGGCAGTATTTGGCGCCATTCATATTTGCATTAATTATGCAGGCATTGGTAGTGCAGCTAAAACGCTTGGCCGAAAAGGCCCATTCCCTCTCGATGAGTTTAATCGTGTAATTCAAGTGAATTTAGTCGGTTCGTTTAATGTGCTGCGTCTTGCTGCTGCAGAAATGGCCAAAAATGAGCTTGTGGAGGGTGAGCGCGGGGTGATCATTAACACAGCTTCCGTGGCAGCTTATGAAGGCCAAATTGGCCAGGCTGCCTACAGTGCTTCTAAGGGCGGTATTGTGGGTATGACATTGCCCATTGCCCGCGATCTGGCGGAATACGGTATTCGTGTTAACACCATTGCTCCTGGGTTAATCCACACGCCCTTATTCGATAGTTTGGGCGAGAAAGTAATCACTTCTCTTTCAGCCACTGTGCTAAACCCCCAACGTTTAGGCCAACCCGATGAAATTGCGCAAACCGCACAATTTATCGCGGAGAATGCTTATGTAAATGGTGAAACTATCCGCGTGGACGGCGGTATTCGTATGCAGCCTCGGTAAAAGCAGCACCATTGCTTGCAGCCGCTTTGCTTATTGAACAAAGCGGCTTTTGTTCTTTTGGTGCTAGGCAAGATAAATCGCGTGAAGAACAACTAATACTAATAGTGAGAACACAATGACAGATGTAGTTTTATATGAGGTAAAAAACCGAGTCGCAACACTCACAATGAATCGGCCTCAGGCGCGCAACGCAATGAACCATGTGATGCGTATGGCGCTTATTGAACAGCTTGACCGCGCCCTAAACGATGAAGATGTGCGAGTTATTGTGCTGGCGGCCACAGCACCTGTATTTTGTGCCGGTGCAGATTTGAAAGACGATATGGGGCCTGATTTTTTTCCACAGGAAGAACTTGAAAAAGAGTTTAAACCTTCGTTAATGCGTATTGCTAGAGGGGGCAAACCTGTTATTGCCGCCGTGAGTGGGCCGGCGGCGGGAATTGGTGCAGCTTATGCACTTGCTTGCGATCTATGTGTTATGGCTGAAGATGCCAGTATCTATATGGCTTTTGCCCATATTGGTTTTATTCCTGATGGTGGCGCCACTTGGCAACTGTTGCGAGGAATGGGGCGTCGCCGCGCTTATGAGCTGATCGCCACAGGAGGCAAGCTAACAGCACAGGAATGCTTGCAGTATGGTTTTGCCAATCGCGTGGTACGTGCGGATGAGCTTGCGCAAGTAGCTCAATCTTTGGCAGAACAGTTAGCACAGCAGGCACCTCTTGCGCTGCGTTATGCCAAGGAGGCTTTGTATAAAGTAACAACACTTGACCTTGAAGACGCTATTTCTTTTGAAGCGGGATTGCAGAATTATTGTGTGCGCAGTGAAGATGGTAAAGAAGGCGTAAGCGCTTTCCTAGAAAAGCGTCAGCCAGTCTATAAAGGTAAATAAGCCGTAGTTATATAAAATAAAGGATGAATGCTAATGCAACGCTTACCCTTTGAACCAGAAATGGATATGTTCCGTGATTCAGCGCGCCAGTTTTTTCAACGAGAAATTCGGCCTCATAGTGAACGTTGGCGCGAGGCTAACATCGTAGATAGAGAAGCCTTCTTAAAAGCAGGAGAGCAAGGCTATTTATGCATGTGGGCAGATGAAAAATACGGTGGTCTTGGGTTACATGATTTTCGTTATGAGCAAATACTTATCGAAGAAAATGCTTTTTATGGAGATTCTGGTTATTTTATAACCTTGCATAGCCGATTGGTTGCTCCTTATATACAGCATTTTGGGACTGAAGAACAAAAGGAACGCTTTCTACCTAAGCTTATCAGTGGTGAAAGTATTATTGCTATCGCTATGACGGAGCCCGATGCGGGCTCTGATCTTGCGGGAATGAAGTCTCGAGCCGTGGAAGAGGGGGATTATTGGGTTCTTAATGGCTCTAAAACGTATATTTCTAATGGCATTAATGCTGACGTCGTGATTGTTGCCGCTAAAACGCATCCAGAAAACCCGCACGGCGTTACCTTGTTTTTGGTTGAGCGAGGCATGGAAGGCTTTGAGCGTGGCCGTAATCTTAAAAAGATGGGTATGAAGTCTCAAGATACTGCCGAGCTTTTCTTTCAGAATGTGAAGATACCGAAAGAAAATGTGCTAGGTGAAGTTCATGGTGGTTTTTATCATTTAATGCAAGGCTTAGCTGAGGAACGTTTAATTGCTGCTTGCGGGAATATTGCCGCAGCTCAGCACGCGTTAAACATTACTAAAGAATTTGTTAAAGACCGTAAGGTATTTGGTAAGCCTTTGAGTCGCATGCAAAATACCCGCTTTGTGCTGGGTGCTTTGGATGCTGAAATTGATATGGCGCAATGTTACGTAGATCGCTGCGTTCAGGTACACAACGAAGGCAAGCTCAATCCTACGGATGCGGCTCGTGCTAAATTATTAACTAGTGAAATTAATGGGCGCATGGTAGATGCAGGTGTGCAGTTACATGGCGGCGCTGGATATATGGAAGAGTATGAAATTTGCCGACTGTATCAAGATGAGCGCGTGCACCGAATTTTAGCGGGAACCTCCGAAATAATGAAAGAGCTTATTGCGCGTTCTATATTGGACAATTGATTCTAATGAGCTGCACAGCGCCTACGCTGTAGGATAAGGGTAGGCGCTGTTTAGTTTAGACTGGCGAAAAAATAGCTTTTTGTTCTAAAAATTCTAATAAGCCATATTCTCCCCATTCACGCCCAATACCTGATTGCTTATAGCCGCCAAAGGGCGCGCTGAGTTGGGCTCTAGCATTATTAATATGCACGTTGCCTGCCCTAAGTTGTCTCGCGACTTGCTGGGCTGCTGCCATATCTTGACCGTAAACATAAGCTGATAAACCGTAAATACTATCATTCGCTATTCTGATGGCTTCTTCTACCGATTGATAAGGAATAATGCATAGCACAGGGCCAAAAATCTCTTCTTGAGCAATGCGCATTTGGTTGCTGACTTGGCTAAATAGGGTAGGTGCCACATAGTAGCCTTTTGGTAAGTGTGTCGGCTTGGTTGTGCCACCAACAAGCAACTGAGCCCCTTCTTCAATACCGAGTTCAATATAGTATTTGACCCTTTCGTATTGGCGTTGGTTGGCAATAGGGCCAAGGCGTGTGTTTGGGTCACTAGGGGCGCCCATGGCAAGTGTTGTGCACGCATGTTTGGCCACTTCTTCTACCTCGTTGAGGCGTTCTTTAGGCACCAGTAAACGAGTGGGCGCATTGCAGCTTTGGCCACTATTATTCATCACAGCACGCACACTGCTGTTCACCGCTTGCTCAAAATTACAATCGGGCAGCAGGATATTAGCGGATTTTCCACCGAGTTCTAAGGACACGCGTTTTACGCTAGCGGCACTTTCATGGAGCACCGATGTACCAGCGCGGTTAGAACCAGTGAGTGACACCACATCGATGCGCGGGTCGGAAGAGAGCAGAGGGCCAACTATTTCACCTTGCCCAAATATCATATTAAAAACCCCTTTAGGGGGGGTAGCTGCCGCGATAATTTCAGTTAAGAGGACGGCGGAGAGTGGGGCTAGCTCGCTTGGTTTAAACACCATAGTGCAACCAGCAAGCAAAGCTGGTGCAATTTTGCATAGGGCCTGGTTCATGGGCCAGTTCCAAGGAGTGATAAGTGCAGCAACGCCCGCTGCTTCATGATGGAGCCTGTATCCTTCTTTTGCCTCTTCAAAAGTAAAGTTTCTGGCGGCCTCTAATGCGCTTTCAATCTGGCCAAGCCCTAAAGGTGCTTGGGCCTTTTGCGCTAAAGTAATAGGGGCGCCCATTTCAGTACTAATAGCGAAAGCAATATCGTCAAGCCGCTCTTTGTATGCCGCACCTATCCGCTCAACGAGAGCAATGCGCTCTGCCACAGGGCTTTGGCTATAGCTTGTAAAAGCTTTATGGGCTGCATCAATGGCAGCATTCACTTCGGCTTTGGTTGCCATTGGCACCTGATAGAGCACGTCTTCTGTGGCTGGGTTGATGAGCGGAACAAAGGACCTCTGCGCATCCTCAAGCTGCCAGTGGCCATTAATATAAAAACCGTTAGTGAAGGGCATTGTGGTTCCTCTTATTGGTATGATCGCCTTACTTTGCGGGATTGAAATGGTGAAATGCAAGCACAAAAAAGCCGGTTCTAAGAACCGGCTTATATTGTTACTTGGTGCCTTCCTCTGGGGTGTTATAAAGCGGCACACCAGCCAACTTTCTCACTACCACATAGAAGAGTGGGATAAAGAAAATAGCCAGTACCGTGGCTGCTAGCATACCCCCGAACACACCGGTACCGATGGCGTTACGAGCCCCAGATCCCGCACCTGAGCTTAGCATAAGTGGTGTTACACCAAACATGAAAGCCATGGATGTCATGAGAATGGGGCGTAAGCGCATGCGCACGGCCTCTAGCGTAGCATTCACCAAACCACGCCCTTCGGCTTCTAAATCTTGGGCAAATTCAGCAATGAGAATGGCGTTTTTAGCGGATAATCCAATGGTTGTTAATAACCCCACTTGGAAGAAGACATCATTGTTGAGGTCTCTAAAGTAAGCACCAAGAACAGCCCCTAGTACGCCTAACGGCACGACTAGCATGACAGAAAATGGGATTGACCAACTTTCATAAAGTGCCGCTAAGCACAGCAATACCACTAGCATAGAGAGCATGTAGAGCAGAGGTGCTTGGCTACCCGCTTGTTTTTCTTGGTAGGAGAGGCCTGTCCATTCGTACCCTAAGCCACGAGGCAATTGCTCACTGAGGGATTCTAAAATATCCATGGCATCACCCGTACTAAAACCCGGTGCAGCACTCCCTTGGATGTTGATAGAAGGCACGCCATTAAAGCGCTCCACTTGCTGTGGGCCAGAGGTCCATTCGCCGCTAGCAAAGGCAGAGAAGGGCACCATGTCACCTTGATTGTTGCGTGCATACCACTTGCTGATGTCCTCGGGCACCATGCGATAATCAGCATCTGCTTGCACATACACTTTTTTAACGCGCCCGCGGTCTACAAAATCATTGACATAGTTGGAGCCCCAAGCAATAGATAGCGTATTGTTAATATCATTGATAGAGACGCCTAAAGTACGTGCTTTTTCTTGGTCAATAATGAGTTGATACTGGGTATTATCAGGTTGACCATTTTGGCGCACATCCACTAAACCAGGGTGTTCATTTGCCATCTGTAATAATTGCTGCGCGGCTGCGGTGAGCGCTTCATGGCCTAAACCACCACGGTCTTGCAACTGCATGTTAAAGCCGCTTGAAATACCAAGGGCAGGGATAGCCGGTGGGTTTAGGGTAAAGATAAAGGCTTCACGAATGGTGCCAAAGTAAGCCATGGAGCGGCCAATCACATCGTGAACACTGTCTTTGGATAAGTCACGTTCATCCCAGCTTTTCAAGCGAATAAACGCCATACCTGTGTTTTGGCCGCGCCCAGCGAAACTAAATCCAGCCACCGCGAAAATGGATTCCACCACATCACTTTCTTCTTCGCGATAGTAGTCCTCCATTTTTTTGATAACTTCCATTGTTTGCTCTTGGGTGCTTCCTGAAGGTAGCTGGACCATGGCTAGCATAATGCCCTGATCTTCCTCGGGTAAAAAAGCTGAAGGAAGGCGCATAAACACCAATCCGAGAACAGCAACGATGGCTACATAAATCAATAAATAACGGCCGCGACGTTTTAGGATATGCCCTACAGACCCTTGGTAATGATTAGTGTTTTTTTCAAACCAACGGTTAAAGCCTGAAAAGAAACGGCCAAGTAAGGTGTTTTTAGGTGCGTGGCCACCTTTTGGAATAGGCTTAAGCATGGTGGCACAAAGGGCCGGGGTGAGCACTATGGCAACCACCACAGAGAGCACCATGGCGGAAACAATGGTGATGGAGAATTGCTTATAAATTGCGCCAGTGGAACCAGGGAAAAAGGCCATGGGTACAAATACTGCAGATAGCACTAACGCAATACCCACTAGCGCGCCGATAATCTGGCTCATGGAGCGTTTAGTAGCTTCTTTGGGTGGCAGGCCTTCTTCCACCATTACCCGTTCCACGTTTTCCACTACCACAATGGCGTCGTCCACCAACAGGCCAATTGCGAGTACCAACCCAAACATGGTGAGTGTATTAATAGTGAAACCGAAGGAAATGAGTATTGCTAAGGTGCCTAACAGCACCACAGGCACTGCAATAGTGGGAATGAGGGTGGCGCGGAAGTTCTGCAAGAACAGATACATTACCAAGAACACCAAAATGATCCCTTCGATAAGGGTGTACACCACCTCGGTAATGGATATTTTTACGAAAGGTGTAGTGTCATAAGGGAATTCAACTTTAAGCCCCGGCGGGAAAAACTCTTCCAGTTCAGCAATACGAGCTCGCACTAGGTTGGAGGTTTCGAGAGCATTAGCGCCAGTAGCAAGGTTAATGGCTAACCCACTGGACGCTTGGCCATTGTAGCGGCTGTCGATGGCATAGTTTTCGGCTCCCAAGGCAATGTTAGCTACATCTTTAAGGGTGACATTGGAGCCATCAGGCATGACTTTTAGCATGATGCGCCCAAACTCTTCGGGTGTCGAAAGTTGGGTTTGCGCGATTAATGTGGCATTGAGCTGCTGCCCAGGAATGGCTGGAGTGCCGCCTAACTCGCCACTGGCTACGTGATGGTTTTGCTCTTGGATAGCGGCTATTACATCACTTGGCGCTAAAGAGAACTCATTAAGTTTTGATGCGTCGAGCCAAATTCGCATAGCATAGGGAGCACCAAACAATTGTGTTTGACCAACCCCTTGGACGCGGCTGATGGGATCTTGCACGTTGGTGGCAATATAGTCAGCGATGTCGGCCTTATCCATGGAGCCGTCAGCGGATATAAAGCCCATTACCATTAAAAATGAATCAGAAGACTTGGTCACTTGTACCCCAAGCTGTTGCACCTGCTGGGGTAATAAAGGCATGGCTCGGTCGAGCTTGTTTTGTACTTGAACTTGAGCAATATCAGGATCCGTGCCGGGTGCAAACGTCAGTACTGTGGAAGCAGAACCTGAAGAATCACTCTTGGAGGTCATGTAAAGTAGGTTATCTAAGCCATTCATTTGTTGCTCAATAACCTGGGTAACAGAGTCCTCAACCGTTTGTGCGGACGCTCCACGATAAGTAGCGCGAATACTCACCTCTGGAGGGGCCACTTGGGGGTATTGCTCCACTGGCAGAACAGGGATGGCAAGCACGCCAGCCAGCATGATAATAATGGCAATAACCCATGCAAAGATGGGTCTTTCAATAAAAAAGTTAGCCATGAGTTAGTTGTCCTCTCCTTCGTCGCTTGGCAGCTCTACAGGATGTGTAGTGACACCAGGCTGAATTCGCTGAACGCCATCAACAATTAGCCGATCATCTTTGCTTAAACCATCTGTCACTAGCCATTTATTGCCCACTGTGCGGCTAGCGGTGACAGCCTGTGTGACCACTTCATCGTTTTCGCTAAGTAGGAATACAGAGGCGTTACCGCGTGGGTCACGGCGCAGTGCCATTTGGGGAATTAAAATAGCGTTATCAACGTTGCCTTCAGGTACGCTGGCGCGTACGTACATGCCGGGCAGAAGCACACCGTCAGGGTTTGAAAACAAAGCACGTAGTGTTACTGATCCTGTGCTTTCATTGACTGCAACTTCGGCGAATTGCAAAGAACCTTTTTCAGCATAAGGGCTGCCGTCCTCGAACATTAAAGTCACAGCTTCGTCTGATGCGCTAAGGTGTCCTTCTGCAATAGCTTGGCGTAATTGGCGCAGCTTCGCGGCAGATTGTGTTATATCAACGTAGATAGGGTCGAGTTGGCGGATAGTGGCAAGAGCTTCGGGCTGATTCGCGGTTACCAGTGCACCTGCAGATACGCTGGAACGACCGATCTGGCCATCGATGGGTGCTTTGACCGTGGTGTAATCGAGATTAATGCGGGCGCTTTCTAGGGCGGCTTGTGAAGCAGCAACTTGCGCTTTTAGTTCAGCTGTTTGTGCTTTGGATTCATCGAACTCTTGTTGGCTAACTGCATTACGATCACGCAGTTTTTCAAGCCGTTCGTGGCGAACTTCTTGAATGTTTAATTGGGCTTTAGCACGTTCGAGGTTAGCACGTGCTGTGGCATCTTGTGCTGCATAAACGCGCTTATCAATGCGGTATAGTGCTTGGCCTTTTTTGACTAATTCACCTTCATTAAACAAGCGTTCTTCGATAATACCGTTAACCTGCGGGCGTACCTCTGCTGTTTTATACGATGCAGTTCGACCAGGCAATTCCGTTTCTAATGTTACCGTGTGAGGTTTAATGGTAATAAAACCAACCTCAGGGGGAGGGGGGGTGGCGGCTTCTTGAGAGTCACTACCGCAAGCACTTAAGGTAATAGCAATGGCCGCAGTCAGCCACAGAAAATGAAAATTGCCACGCATAATCAAGCCTTCTTATTTATTACGGAAATAAGGTCGCAATTGTGACCTTCGCCAGGGAAGAATGCACTCAAGAGGTTAAGTACAAGTTAAAAATAGATGGGAACTATACATATATTCACTGCGGTATGTATAGTGCTGCTGTCGTGGAAAGCCCGGGCGTGACCTCAGGTTGATGAAAAATAAAACAGTAAAGGAAGAGCAAAAAAGCAGCGTAGATACAAATGCATGTACTTTTATTCATGTGATGGCGCTGGTAGCGTTTAGATGCTGCTCGTAGCGGTAAATATTGGTATTTGGATATAGCTTTTTAAGCAACGATAAGGACACTCAATGTTGAAAATATTGGTAACCAATGATGATGGGATTTATGCGCCAGGATTGGTTGTTGCCGAAAAAATAGCTCGCGAGCTAGGCGCAGAAATATTGGTAGTGGCGCCGGAGCAAGATTGCAGCGGCTTGTCTCAAGGTATTACCATGCATCAACCTTTAAGGCTACGAAAGTGCGGCGACAATCGCTACGCTTTATCTGGCACCCCTGCGGATTGTGTACTTTTTGCGAGTGCTTATTTTTATCGTGACACGGCGCCTGATTTGGTGATTAGCGGTGTTAACTCAGGCGCTAATGTAGGGGATGCTGTGCAATATTCTGCCACTGTCGGTGCGGCATTAACCGCAGCTCATTTAGGTTGGCCGGCTGTGGCGTTGAGCCAAGCATTTACTGGTAGCCGAGAAGACATTAACTGGAGCGCGAGCGAGTTATTGGCTGCAGATTATATTCGACAATGTTTACGGATGGAAAAAACCGCTTGTTGGAATATTAACTTTCCTAATGTAGAAGCCGATGCCGTTCAGGGGTATCGTTATTGCAAGCAGGCAGAAAAAAACATTGCATCAGTTCAGGCCAAGCTGAGCCCAGATGGTCGTGGAATAAATAGTTATTGGTTGGCGTTTAATAAAAGTGTGGGTACTGGCGAACACAAGGGCTCCGATATCAATGCGTTGCTTAACCAAAAAGTTGCAATCATGCCCTTGCTGCCCCATAGAACCGATGCTGATTTGCTAGAAGCTCTAGCAGCATCATCAGCTCTTTCGCAGCCAATAAAAGAGGTTTTATGAAACCTGTCATAATAAAACGCGCTTATAAAGAACCGAGCCACAATGATGGTTATCGAGTATTGGTGGATCGCCTTTGGCCGCGCGGTGTGAGCAAAGAAAAGGCGAAGCTGGATGAGTGGAATAAAGAGGTTGCGCCTTCCTCCGAACTCCGGAAATGGTTTGACCATAAGCCTGAGCGGTTTAAAGAGTTTAGCAAGTCTTATAAAGATGAGCTAAAGGCACAGCAGCAAGAGCTACAGCGGTTAAATAATATCAGGAAAGAATCCCAGCTCTGTCTAATATATGGTGCTAAGGATGAAGCTTGCAACCACGCTTTGGTGCTTAAATCCGTGCTAGAGGCACTCAAATAGCCCCGCTGCAAAGCAGGGCTGAGCGTTATTGTTGATGGATGGTGACAACACGTTTGCCGCTAAAGTGGTTGTCTTGCATATGTTGGTGGGCGCTTGGTAGCTTATCAAAGGTAAATGTTTGCATGGGAAGCGCTTTAAGGGTGCCATTCTCAAAGTGAATGAGTAGCCGTTCATTAAATAGCCTTGCTATCCGTAGTCTTTCACTTAACGGCTGACTCCGCATGGTCAGTGCACTAATGCGCTGCCGTTTTTGCAGGAAAGGCATTAGGTTAATTTCGGTGCTTGCACCACCGAGTATGCCAATAACAATCAAATGGCCTTCGAGGGCTAACCCAGGCAAGAGATTGTTCCATTGCGGACCAACCATATCGAAAATTACCTTGACCCCTTTTTGATCAGTGAGCTGCAATAGCTGCTCAGCTAGGCTCTCATTTTCAATGGCTTGGTGCTCAAGCCCCATGCTATTCGCTGTACGCAACCGCGCTAGATCGCGGCTGGTGCCAATAACAGGGTTGCCGAAAGCGCGGCAGAGTTGTATTGCTGCAAGGCCTACGCTAGAAGTGGCAGGGCGAACCAAACACCATTGGCCATGCTGCAAATTGGCTTGCACATAAATGGCACGATAAGCGGTTAAAAAGGCTTCTGGCAGGGTGGCAGCTTCTACCAGTGAAAGCCCGCTAGGAATGATTAGCGTTTCATCTTCATGAGCCGTGATGTATTCAGCGTAGGCGCCGCCAGGCACCAACCCCATAATGTTGTCCCCGATCTTTCTGTGCTGCACCTTGTTACCTATGGCAACGACAGTGCCACTATATTCCAAGCCAGGAATATCTTGCACTGTGCCTTGAGGGGCAGGGTAAAAACCCTTCGTTTGCAAGATATCAGCGCGGTTGACGCCGATAGCGGCTACTTTTATCAGTACTTCGCTCGGGGCAAGCTGAGGCATAGGGCGAGACGCTAGAAGAAGTTCAGAGCCAGAAATACACCAAACACGCATGGACATAAGCGGTTCCTTTTATAAGTGATTAGCTCTGTGATTGATGCACGAGCTTTATCGGTAATTAAAGCTATCATAACTCAAGTTGTTAAAGCTGCATTATGAGTGGTAGTGTATTTTTGCTTGAGAAAGTTTGATTTGGCCTCATAGTAATTATTCCTTACTGATACCTAGCGTTTATGCAATGGAGCTTTTATGGTCACTCAACAGCAGCCAGGTTTGTTTTCTAGAATTTTATTTTTTATTGTTGCTTTGCTAGCGACTGTGGGCTTCTTTTTGGTGGGTGCCACTGTTTTTATGGTATTGCTTGGCTTTGCTGTTATTGCTTTTGCAATATTTAGTGTGAGATTTTGGTGGGCAAAACGTAAGTTTATGCGCCAGCATGGAGAAGCCTTTCGCCGTCATCAGGCAGATATGGAAGCTGTTTTTCGTGCACAAAACAATCATAGTAAAAGAGGGGAAACAAAGCGCACCATCAAGGGCGTGATAGTGGAGGGGGAAATTATTGAACCCTCAGATAACAATAAGTAATTAATATAAAGGGGAAAATAATGGGGACTTTAACGCGTCTTGCTGTTGCAGCACTGGGGGTAGTGAGTATAGGTGGAGCATCCGCAAGCGACTTTATACCTAAGCCTTATGTGGGTGCCCAATATGGCCACACCAACTTTAACCGCGGAGATCTTAATCACGTTGATCAAAACCATGTAACAGCAAGAGTTGGGGCTGAGTTGCTACAAATTTTTGGTTTAGAAGCGCGTGTGGGTACTGGGTTCACAGCGGTAGAAAAAGATAGCGTAAGAGTAAAAGGGCGCTATCACTATGGCGTTTATGGCGTGATCAATCTTCCAACGGTGACTGATATAGCGCCTTATGTATTAGGAGGCTATACCCACACGTCTACAGGCATTAATGGTAAAAGTTTCCGCGATGATTCTGCTGCTTATGGTTTAGGGCTAAATTGGAGCCTAAGCGAGGCTGTTTCTGTGAACGGCGAGTTTATGCGTTTGGTGGATAATGATTGGTCGCGGCAAAGCTCAACTTCCTTTGGAGTTAAGTATTCTTTTTGATTGATTAATGTTGTGGCGGTGTTGCTGTAAGTCCCCGCTGCTATTAACCCAGGTTCTTGCTAGAGCCTGGGTTTTATTTTGCCTATTGATCGGTATAGACATAAGTTTACAGGCGGTTTGTAGTTTTGGTTTTAGGTGTCACAGCGGGGCTAAAAATAGCTTGTACCCCTAGATTAAGTTCTATATGGTGTTATCCATTCAAACGCTTGTTTGATTCATTATGACTGCAATAAGTATAAATTAATCCAATGAGGAGAGCGCAATGAGCAGTGAATTTTTATCTGATGAATGGTTTGCAAAAGTAGCAGAGCTGCGAGCAGCTGCTGGCGATGTTGAAGTACCTGCTGCTTTGGCGGATTTAGCCATTAATATTAATGTAAACACAGATGCTGGCGAAAAGCAGATTGCTCTTGTTGCCGGTATGTTAGAAGAAGGTCATGCGGCAGATGCACCTACCACCATGACTTTGCCAGCAGATTTGGCTAAGCGTATTTTAATCGAAGGCGATCAGTCTGCCGGTATGCAAGGTTTTATGAGTGGTCAAATTCGTATTGACGGCGATATGAGCAAACTCATGGCACTTCAGACTGCACAGCCAAGTGCAGATCAAGCTGCATTGCTAAAGCAGATTCAGGAAATTACTGCTTAATTGCTGTTTTCTTGAAAATCAAAGCCATTGCGTTAATACGCAGTGGCTTTTTTATGTCGGTTAAAAACGGCATAACGTATAAGCATAAAAAAACGCCGCATTAAGCGGCGTTTTTGTTTCACTAAACTTCGAAAAGATTAGCGAGTTTCTTCAACGGTACCGGTGATGATGGCATCAACACGACGGTTACGCTCGCGACCTTCTTTGGTGGCGTTGTCTGCGATGGGTTCTGCAGAGCCTTTACCAACAACGGTGATGCGGTCGGAAGAAATGCCTTGTTCTTCAAGGAACTTCTTAGCAGTGTCTGCGCGACGCTCAGAAAGCTGCAAGTTGTACTCGTCTGGGCCCATGTTACAGGTGTGACCTTCTAGGGTTACGCTTGTGTCCGGGTTGTCGTTAAGGAAACGAGCAGCTGCACGTAGGTCGTCAAGCTGGCTACCAGAGAGGGAGTCCTCATCGAAGCCAAACTGGGCTGCTGTGCCGCTTTCGTTCACATCACGAGTAACCACTTCTGGTTGTGGTTGTGGTTCTGGAACGTATTCTTCAACAGGCTCTTCAACCACTTCTTCGTGGCGGTTTTTCACGCTGAATAAGAAGTTTAAGCCAGCATATACCTGTCCTTCCCAGCGGTCGTAGTCAATGCTGTAAGGGCCACGAGCACCTACATCTAGTAGTAGACGGCTTAAGAAGCGGCGCTGAACACCCACCTCAGGGCCAACAACGGTTTCGCGGTGGCGTTTGCCATCGGCACTATTGTTTTTTGTCCATTTCTCACCACCAGCAAGACCAACATAAGGCTCAAAGCCAAGTACGCCAGTGTCGGCAAAGTGGTAGCGTGCGCTAATGAGTGGTTGGCGGTTAAGCACTTTGTCTTTTAGGTCGCCAGTGCCATCGTCGTAACGAAGGTCTGCCTTACCTTCGAGGTAAGAAGCTTCTAGAGAAAAATGCGGAGTAAAGCGGAAGCCTAACTGGCCGCCATACCAATCTTGGTGATCGTGTTTGTAGTCGAAATCATTTTCGAACCAGCTGTAAGAAGCTTGGCCACCAATATAGGCGCCACGTTGTATGTTAGTACCAGCAGCGTTAACGCTAGTGCTTAAGAGTAAGCCGGAAGCTGCAATTAGACATGCAGAAGTAAATTGCTTGCGCATAGTTTTATCCCTATTGCCGTTAAAAACAGCTGCATTATGTGACCTTGTACACAAATTGTAAACATATCTTTCTGAAACTATAATAGAAAATTACATTTCTGCTTAAGTTCGTGTATAAGATTTCGCCTTTTATTTTAAGGTAGTTTCGCAAGGCGACCTATTACTGTTGGAAGGGCGGTTTCGACCCTCAGTATTCGCTGGCCTAGGGAGCATTGCTTAAAGCCCATTTCAATAAAGCGTTTTACTTCGTAATCGCTCCATCCACCTTCTGGGCCTATCGCTATGATGGTTTCTTTTAGGTTTTCATTTTGCGGTAAATAAGAACCATTTCCAGGATGCAGTAGATAACATTCTTTATTGGTTTTGATATCAATCAAATCGTCTTCTAAAAAAGGTTTAAATCTATTCTTGATTTCAATGGAAGCGGGTTTTGTATCTTTGGCTTGTTCCAATGCTAATTGCATAAGCTCATGGAGTTGGTTTTCTTGAAGCCGTGGTGTTTGCCAGTAGCTTTTCTCAACTTTATAGCTATTGATAAGAATGATGTGCTTAATGCCCAAAGTGATAGCGTCGAGTAAGGTGCGTCGTAACATTTTGGGGCGAGGCAGTGCTAGTATCAGCGTGATAGGCAAGGGCGGGGGTGGGGCAGTTAGAGGTGTGAAATGAAAGTGCCAATGTTGCTCGTTCTGCTTGGTGATAATGGCTTGGCCCAATGCACCATGTAAAACACCAGCTTCGACCTTGTCTTGAGTCGATAGTTTGAGCACTTTTTGTAGATGGATAACGCGCCTATCGTGTATGGCTAGCGCATAGCGATTTTCAGCGATTGCTTCAGTAGGGTGAAAAAGTAATAGGTTCATACTGTTTTAATGTACCAGCCAAATGGCGCTATTGTAGCCGTAATGACTAGGGCGCCGCCACATGGCTTGCCTTTGCCTTGGTGCTTGTTAGAGTATGCGGCAGTTTAATATCACTTATTTTTGGAGAACACCATGCAGTTTCATGGCACAGACCAGTATGTTGCTACAGAAGATTTAACCATGGCGGTAAATGCCGCTATTGCATTAGAGCGTCCTTTGCTTATTAAAGGTGAGCCAGGCACAGGTAAAACGTTATTGGCTGAACAGGTGGCAGAATCTTTGGGGCTTGAGTTGATTAGCTGGAACATTAAGTCCACCACCAAAGCTCACCAAGGCTTGTATGAGTATGACGCTGTTTCCCGTTTGCGTGATTCTCAGCTTGGCGCTGAGGGGGTTGAGGATGTAGCTAACTATCTTAAAAAAGGAAAGCTTTGGGAGGCTTTTGCGTCAGATAAACAGGTAGTGTTATTAATTGACGAAATTGATAAGGCTGACATTGAGTTTCCTAACGACTTATTGCAAGAGCTTGACCGCATGGAGTTCTATGTTTATGAGACGCAAGAGCTGATTAAAGCCAAACGACGTCCTATCGTTATCATCACCTCTAACAACGAAAAAGAATTGCCGGACGCTTTCTTGCGTCGCTGCTTCTTTCACTATATTAACTTCCCAGATGCTGAGACCATGATGCGCATCATCGATGTGCACTACCCAGATGCGAAAAAACAGCTAGTTCAGGAAGCCATGGAAATCTTTTTTGATTTGCGCAAAGTGCCTGGTCTTAAGAAAAAGCCTTCCACTTCCGAATTGATAGATTGGTTAAAGCTGCTTCTATCTGATGATATTCCTGAAGATGTACTTCGCAATCGAGATACTAGCTCAGCTATCCCTCCTTTATATGGTGCTCTACTAAAGAATGAAGCCGATGTGCAATTGTTAGAGCGCTTGGCCTTTATGAATCGCCGCCAAGGTTAATTATATGCTAGTTCGTTTTTTTGAAACCTTGCGAGAGTTTCGTATTCCAGTGACATTGCGGGAACTGCTAGATTTGCAGGGTGCTTTATCCCAGCATCTTGCCTTTGGCAGCGTAGATGATTTTTATCTGCTTGCTCGCGCCGTCATGGTTAAGGATGAGAAATATTATGATAGGTTTGATCAGGCTTTTGGTCATTTCTTTGAAGGGCTGGAAAAGGTAGCTCCTGACTGGTTTTCCAAAGCCATACCTGAGGAATGGTTACGAAAGGAAATTGAGAAAAACTTAAGCCCTGAAGAGCTTGCCGCACTTGAAAAACGCGGCAGTTTGGAGGAGCTTATGGAGGAGTTTCGCAAGCGCCTAGAAGAGCAGCAAGGGCGTCACCAAGGAGGCAATAAGTGGGTGGGCACGGGAGGCACTTCGCCATTTGGTGCTTATGGCGCTCACCCAGAGGGGGTGCGTGTTGGCGGTGAATCGCGCAATAAGAGTGCAGTGAAAGTATGGCAGAAGCGCGAATTTAGGAACTTGGATGACAGTGAGCAGTTGGGCAGCCGCAATATGCAATTGGCGTTGCGCCGGTTGCGCAAATTTACTCGCACAGGCCGTGAAGATGAATTTGATCTAGATGGCACTATTGATTCCACCGCAAAGAACGCTGGTCTGCTAGATATCCGTATGCGACCAGAAGAAAGTAATCGAATTAAGGTGCTGATTTTCTTTGATGTGGGTGGCTCCATGGATCCTTACGCAGCTTTATGTGAAGAGCTTTTTGGCGCCGCACGTCATGAGTTTAAGCACATGGAGTATTACTATTTTCATAACTTTCTTTATGAAAATGTATGGAAGGATAACCGTCGTCGTTGGGATGAGCGCACTTCCACTTGGGATATTCTTAATAAATACAGTTCTGACTACCGCGTAATTTTTGTGGGCGATGCCGCCATGAGTCCCTATGAAATAAATTCCGTGGGCGGGAGTGTGGAGCACTACAACGAAGAGCCTGGTGCTGTGTGGATGCAGCGCGTTACGGATCATTTCAAGAAAATAGTATGGCTAAACCCCGAGCCAAAAAAATACTGGGAGGGCACCATTTCGAATAAGTGGACACGCCAACTCATTGACAACCAAATGTACCCTTTAACCATTGAAGGCATCGAAGAAGCCATGCGCCATCTTAGTCGCTAACTAAGGTGGCGTTTTCGTTTAATATCTTAATAAATTGTTGTGCTGAGTTGGAAAGGCTTCTTTGGGGATGGTAAACCACACCTAAATCACGTTTGGGCACAGGGGCGGTAATGGCAACTTGCTGAGTGCTATTATCTTTTAAGGTGTTAGGCAGTAGGCTCCAGCCAAGCCCTACAGACACCATCATATATAAGGTTTCTAGATAGTTGGTGGCCATGGCCACGTTTAACTCAAGCTGATACTTGCTGAATAACTCTTCTACAATGTGTCGCGTAAACGTGTTAGCTCTAGGTAACAGAGCATCGTAATGGGTTAGTTGCTCTAGGCTTACTTCGTTCTGTCCCGCTAGCGGGTGGTCGTGGCCCACAATAAACTCGAGTGGGTCAGGCCAAATAATTTGGTGTACCAGTCTTGTGTCTGTGGTGGGGGGTAAAGTTAGCAAACCCAATTCTAAATCACCGCTAAGTACTTGCTGCCAAGCGGTTTCAGAGTCCACAAAACTCAAATCTAGGTGTACTTTGGGGTAACGCTTAGCATAGCTGCGTAACACTGGCGGTAAGCGGTGTAATCCAATGTGGTGGCTTGAGCCAATACGCAAGGTGCCGCTGACTTCGCCGCTTAGATTATCAATGGCGCGGCGTGCATCATCAATGTCGTGCAGTAGTTGCTTTGCCCGTGGAAGCAATGTTTTTCCTGCCTCTGTTAAAACAATCTGGCGGCCAATACGATCAAAAAGAGTGGCGTTGAGCTGCTGTTCGAGTGCGGCGATGCGCTTACTCACTGCTGGTTGGGTGAGGAATAAACGATGAGCTGCTTGGGAAAAGCTGCCCTGTTCTGTGACGGCAATAAAGGCGGCAAGAGCATCTATGTCCATTATGTATTCCTCTTTGGAATCTTATTTATGAATATTATGAATTGGAATTATAGGATCTGAGTCAGTAAAGTACACGACATAATTCTATGAACCTTGGGTGGGAGTTGAGGAAATGACAGCAAAAACCTTATATGACAAATTGTGGGATTCCCATTTGGTGACCGAGCGTGATGATGGCTCGGCACTTATTTACATTGATCGTCACATTATTCATGAAGTGACGTCTCCGCAGGCATTTGAGGGGTTGCGCTTGGCTGGGCGAGATCCGTGGCGCCGTGAAATGAACTTTGCCACCATTGATCATAACGTGCCTACCACTCCGTTTGAGAGTGCTGCCGATATCGAGGACGAAACCTCACGCATTCAAGTGGTGACTTTACAAGATAACACTCAAGAATTCGGCATTCGTAATTATGGCATTGGTGATGCACGCCAGGGTATTGTGCACGTGATGGCGCCTGAACAGGGAGCTGTGTTGCCAGGCATGACAGTGGTGTGTGGTGATTCGCACACGTCTACCAATGGTGCATTTGCCTGTTTAGCCCATGGTATTGGCACCAGTGAAGTGGAGCATGTGCTCGCCACACAATGCTTAGTCGCTAAAAAAATGCAGAACATGTTAGTGCGCGTGGAAGGCGAACTTGGCCTTGGTGTTACCGCCAAGGACGTGGTGTTACATATTATTGGTGTGATTGGTACCGCAGGCGGCAATGGTCATGCCATTGAGTTTGCGGGCTCAGCCATCCAAAGCTTGTCCATGGAAGGCCGTATGACGGTGTGTAACATGGCCATCGAAGCAGGTGCACGAGCAGGCATGATCGCTGTGGACGATAAAACCATCAACTATTGCAAGGGCAGGCCCTTTGCCCCCACTGGTGACGCTTGGGAAACAGCAGAGGCTTATTGGCGTACCTTGGTGTCTGATAAAGGCGCCCACTTCGATAAAGTGGTGGAAATTCGCGCTGAAGATATTAAGCCGCAAGTGTCTTGGGGAACCTCACCCGAAATGGTGCTTCCTGTAGATGCGAGCCTGCCCATTCCCTCCGAAGAAGCCGACAGTGTAAAGCGTTCAGGTATGGAAAGAGCCTATGAATACATGGGCTTAACACCTGGCATGAAAATCACTGATATTAAAGTGGACCGTGTGTTTATTGGCTCTTGCACTAACTCACGCATCGAGGATTTGCGCGCGGCGGCGGATGTTGTGAAGGGCAAAACCAAGGCAGAAAGCGTTAAGCAGGCCATGGTGGTGCCAGGCTCTGGTTTAGTGAAACGCCAAGCGGAAGAAGAAGGTTTAGATAAAGTCTTTTTAGCGGCTGGCTTCGAATGGCGCGAACCCGGTTGTTCCATGTGCTTGGCCATGAACCCAGACCGCTTAGAGCCAGGTGAACATTGCGCTTCTACGTCTAACCGTAACTTTGAAGGTCGCCAAGGCAATGGCGGACGCACTCACTTAGTTAGCCCTGCTATGGCGGCGGCGGCAGGTATTGCTGGCCATTTTGTTGACGTTCGCGAGTTATAAGAGGAGAGAATCATGGAAAAGTTTGTACAGCTTAAAGGCTTAGTGGCTCCTCTTGATAGAGCCAATGTGGATACAGATCAAATTATCCCTAAACAGTTTTTGAAATCCATTAAGCGCACAGGGTTTGGTCCCAACTTGTTTGATGAGTGGCGCTATTTGGATGAAGGTTATCCCGGCCAAGATAATAGCAAGCGCCCTTTGAACACAGAGTTTGTGCTGAATCAGGAGCGCTACCAGGGTGCAGGCATTTTACTGGCTCGCCGTAATTTTGGCTGTGGATCAAGCCGTGAACACGCGCCATGGGCACTGTTGGACTATGGCTTTAAGGTGATTATAGCGCCTAGTTTTGCGGATATTTTCTTCAATAACTGTTTTAAAAATGGCATGTTGCCCATCGTATTGCCCGAGGAAGACATTCAAACCCTGTTTGAACAGGTGGAAGCTAGCCCTGGCTACGAGCTTGAGGTGGATTTGTCCGCACAAACTGTAACTCGGCCAGATGGTACCGAGCTTGCTTTTGAGGTAGATGCGTTTCGTAAGCACTGCTTAATCAATGGGTTGGACGATATCGGTCTCACTCTTGAAGATACAGAGGCAATTAAGGCGTATGAAGCCAAGCGCCAAGCGCAAGAGCCTTGGGTGTTTGATGTTCGTGGTGATTTATAGTTGTTAAGGAGAGGGTTGTGAGCCAACAGATTTTGTTATTACCCGGTGATGGTATTGGTCCAGAAATCACCACCGAGGCAGAAAAAGTACTCAACGCCGCCATTGAGCGTTTTGGTTTAGATATCACCACGGATACTGCGTTGATGGGTGGTGCTGCGTACGATGCCACAGGCGAACCACTGCCAGAGGAAACCTTGGCTAAGGCCAAGGCCGCAGATGCTATTTTGTTTGGTGCCATTGGCGGGCCTAAGTGGGATACCATTGAGCGTTCCAAGCGTCCCGAGCGTGGTTTGCTTAAATTGCGTTCCTCTTTAGGTCTATTCGCTAATTTACGTCCCGCCATTTTGTTTCCACAGTTAGCGAGTGCTTCAAGCCTTAAGCCTGAGATTGTAAGTGGTTTGGATATTCTCATTGTGCGCGAGCTTACAGGTGGCATTTACTTTGGCGAGCCGCGCGGCTTGCGCGAAGAAAATGGCGAGCGAGTGGGCTTTAACACCATGGTGTACAGCGAAAGCGAAATCCGTCGCATTGCTAAAGTGGCCTTTGAGTTAGCACAGGCGCGAAATAAAAAGCTGTGCTCCG
>Ga0079226_10000767_pt1 | contig 23499 bp, 27 predicted proteins | sample Poulit2014_FD_76345 | JGI IMG/M metagenome (GOLD analysis project Ga0079226, IMG submission 76345) | Agricultural soil microbial communities from Georgia to study Nitrogen management - Poultry litter 2014 | ecosystem: Environmental > Terrestrial > Soil > Agricultural land | place: USA: Georgia...
ATTAGTATTATCCATATCTAAAATATTAACATCTTCTCCTGACATATTCTCAGATATAATTTTGCCATTAGTTGTATTAATTTTAACATTTTCTCCTTTAATATTATCTAATTTAATACTGCTGTTTTTAGTAGTTGCAAATAAATTTTTACAATTAATATTATTGAATATAAAAGAACCATTGGATGTAGCTATATCAATATTTTGACTATTTAAGTTTTCTAAATCTGATATGTCTTTACCTATATTTGATTCTAGGCTATTTCGCCTATTTTCTTCTATAATTATGTCTTTTTTTCTTTATTATCTGAAAAGCCATCCTCAATATAGCCTTCTTCTAAAGCTTCTAATAGTTCTATAGCTTCTTCACTAGTAATTTTTCTTTCTTTAACCATTGTTAAAATCACTTTTCTTTCTTCATTCATTGTGGATCCCCTTACTCGCCATCTTTTAATAATTTTACAGCCTCTTCGGAGTTTATTTCACCAGTACTAAGCTTTTCTAAAACTTCTTTTTTATTTATTGTAGAAGTGTATTTAGGACTATGACCTAAAGCTTTAATAGTATCTTCTAACTTATTTCTAACAGTAGGATAGGAAATTCCTAATTCTTTTTCAATTTCTTTAATATTTCCTCTATTTTTTATAAAGACTTCTGCAAAATGTTTTTGTTCATTAGAAAGTTTACAAAATTTACAAAGTGTAAAATGTTCTTCTATATGGGTATTACAATAATTACAAGAAAGTTTTGTAACTTCCATAGGTTTTCTACATACAGGGCATTTACCAATAACTTCTTTTTCCATGTCAATCACCTTTTCTATAAAACTCTTATTCTAATATCCGTATCTTTCCCTTCCTGAACATGGACAAAATCAAAGGGACCACAATTTCTTAATTCATTAAAAATTATTTTTAATTCTATTTCTTCTAATACATCTATTATCATTTTAAAATCCTCATCTACTTCTTTTCCTCTTCTTGCAATAAATTTTGTAATGCTTATTCCTGTATTTGCTAAAAGATTTAAAAAAGAAAAATGTATACCAGGTAATTTTATAGAGGTATTACTACTTTTTTCTATTACAGTTATTTTTATTTTTGATGCTTTCCTTTTTTTAAATATATTTTTCTCTTTTTCTTTAATTAGATTAACAGCTTTTTCGGAACCTATCTTACCTTCATTAAGTTCTTTTAAGATTTCCCCAATATCATATTTCAAAAAAACTCCTCCCCTATAAAATATTGATTATAAACTTAGTATTAATAAGATTCTCAGGATATAATATAGTAAATACCATATTTAATAATATAATATTCTAATTTATTCATAATGTCAATAGGTTTATTAAAAATATTAATAGATATATTAAAAATATTAATTAATATTTTAATAATATTAACAAGCAATAAAAATAAGATTTAAAAGGGTATTAATCTTTTATATAATGAAATAAAGATTATATATTTTATCTATAATTATTAAGAATAACCCTTTTTCTTTATATAATATAGTTATATACTAGATAATAAGGAGGAATTAATAATGAAAAAAGAAATAGATGCGAGAGGTTTAGATTGTCCTAAACCTGTAATTATGACTAAAAAAGAATTAGACAAATTAAGTGAAGGATTAATTACTACTATAGTAGATAATGAAATAGCAAAGGAAAATGTTTCAAAGTTAGCAAAAAGTCAAGGATATGAATATAATACCGAGGATATAAGTGATAAGGAATTTCATATTCATATTAAAAAAGGTGAAGGGGATATTAAAGTAGAAAGTAGTAAAGAAGGTAAATTTGAAGATTTAACTATTGCCTTTAGCTCAGAATTTATGGGAGAAGGTTCAGAAGAATTAGGTAAAATTTTAATGAAAAGTTTTATTTACACCCTTACTGAAGTAACCCCATACCCTGCCACTTTAATATTTTATAATGGGGGGGTACATTTAACTTGTGAAGGATCTGAGGTATTAGATGATTTAAGAAAACTTGAACAAGAGGGAGTAGAGGTAATTTCTTGTGGTACATGCTTGGATTTTTATAATAAAAAAGATAAAGTTAAAGTGGGAGATATATCTAATATGTACACAATATATGAATCCCTTAAAAATCCAGCAAAGACTATTAATATAGGATAGAGGTATGTTATAATGAAAAAAGAAGATTTTGGTGTTGTAACTTTTGAATCTACAAGTCATGCTATAAGGGGAGAAAAATCTCTTAAAGAAGAAAATATAAAAATTAAGACTATACCTACCCCTAGGGAAATAACTTCTAGTTGTGGTCTTTCTATTAGATTTAATTTGGAAGATTTAAATACAATAGAAAATGTTATTGAATCCAATAAGCTTGCAATAAGCGGTATATACAAGATGATTAAAGAAGGGCTTAAATATACGGTGGAAAAAATAAATTAGTAGGTGATAAGGGTATGGATAATGTAACAGAGGCATTTAAGACATTAGTTGAAGAAGATGGTAAAAACTTGCCTATAATAGGGAAAATTATTAGAATAGTTGTAATAATAGGATTAGTATATATTGCCATCAAGGTATTTAATAAAGTCATAGATAAATCCTTAGAACGTAGAAAAAAGATAAAGTTTGGCATGGATAAAAAAAAAGCCAATACCCTTGCTGGAATATTAAAAAACATTATTAAATATGTATTTTATTTTTTAGGTTTAATTGCTGTCCTGGATTTATTTGGAATTGAAACTTCTTCTTTAATAGCTACTGCTGGTATAGGTGGATTAGCTATAGGATTTGGTGCACAAAGTCTTGTTAAAGATATAATAACTGGTTTTTTTATAGTTTTTGAAGAGCAATTTAATGTAGGTGATTATGTTCAGATAGGGGAATACGAAGGAATAGTTGAAGAAATTGGGTTAAGAGTGACAAAAATAAGAGATTTTTCTGGTGAACTCCATATTATTCCTAATAGCAATATTATAGTAGTAACCAATAAGACTACGGGAGCTATGAGGGCTTTAGTGGAAGTAAGTATTCCCTATAATGAAGATATAAATAAAGTAATAAAGATACTAGAAGAAATCAGTGATGAAGTACGTAATTCATCAAATGACATTATAGAAGGACCTAATGTTTTAGGAATATCAGATTTAGGTGAATATAATACAAAATTAACTATAATAGCTAAAACTAGAGCCATGGCTCAATGGGAAGTAGAAAGAGAAATTAGAAAAAAGATTAAAGATGCTTTTGAAAGGGAAGAGATTCAACAACCTTATCCCAAAATTGTAATTATGGAAAATAAAGATTTAAAGGGTGAATAATTATGATTAGAAAATTTAATATTGGTGATATTGTAACACTAAAAAAACCTCACCCTTGTGGTGAAAATAAATGGGAAATTACCAGAATAGGTGTTGACTTTAAGCTTAAATGTTTAGGATGTGGAAGACAAATATGGATACCTAGAATTGACTTTGAAAAAAGGGCAAGAAAAATATTAATAAATGATAAATGGGAAAGTGTAAATAAAATATAATATTTAAAAAATATTATTTCTATCCTTGAAATATGAATATGTACATGGTATAATTCATAGAGTATATCCTTGCTCTAGATTTAGTTTAGAGCCGTTTAGTCCAAAGGGAGGTGACAATATGAGAAAATATGAAGCAGTGTTCATTTTTACGCCTGATTTAGAAGAAGAAAAAAGAAATACGTTATTTGATAGGTTAAAGGGCATAATGGAAGCTGATAGGACAATTAGCAATGTTGATGAATGGGGAATTAGAAAATTAGCTTATGAAATTAATGATTATACAGAAGGATACTATATAATTGTTAACTTTGAAGGGACCCCAGAAACAGTAAATGAATTGGACAGAATTTCAAAGATTTCTGACGGAATAATGAGACATATGGTAGTTAGAGAAGATGATTAATAGCCAAGGGTGGTGTTATTTTTGAATAATGTTATTTTAATTGGAAGATTAACGAGAGACCCAGAGCTTAGATTTCTTCCTTCAAGTGGAACCCCAGTATGTAATTTCTCACTTGCAATAGATAAACCCTTATCTAAAGAAAAAAAGCAAGAAATGGAATCTAGGGGCCAAGCTACGGCAGATTTTATAAATATTGTAGTTTGGGGGAGACTAGCTGAGAACTGTGCGAATTATTTGGCTAAAGGAAGATTGACTGCTGTCCAAGGAAGACTCCAATCTAGGAGCTATGATGACAAAAATGGTGTAAGAAGATATGTTACAGAAGTTGTAGCTGAAAGAGTAGAGTTCTTAGAATGGGGCGACAATGAAAATAGAAGTGGAGATTATGGCGGAACGAGTCCTGGTATTTCAGAGCCCGATTCATCAGGTATAGATGGCTTTGAACCTATAAATGATGATGAGATTCCGTTTTAAAAGGAGGCGATAAAAATGGGACAAAGAAGATATAGACCAAGAAAAAGAGTATGTAGTTTTTGTAGTGAAAAAATTGAAATAGATTATAAAGATGTAAATAGACTTAAAAAACATGTTACAGATAGAGGAAGAATCCTTCCAAGACGAATTTCAGGAACCTGTGCTAAACATCAAAGACAATTAACAAAGGCTATTAAAAGGGCTAGACAAGTAGCATTAGTACCATATAGTGCCGAATAAAGAGAGGGAAGCCTCTCTTTTTCTTTTAGGAAGTCTAAAAGGACTTTTAAAATAAAGGGTGAGAATATGAGAGAGGATAAAGACATAAATATTATTAAAAACTTAAAAACTATAGAATGGTTGAAAGCTGAGCAACTAAGTAGTGTAGCAGAACTTTTTCAAGTATTAAACTATGGTGATGAAGATTCTAAGGAAGAAATAATAAATATAATATCCAACACTATTTTAATTTCATATTTATTAGGTAAGAAATTAGGTATAAGTTATGAAAAAATGGACGCAAATATACAAAACAAACTAAGGCTTAGTTTAGCTGAAGAAAATAATAGAAGAGAATGGGTTGAAGACTTAAGTGGATTATTGGCTTATTTTATGGAAAAAGGATAGGAGTGTAAATATTGGGTTTTAATAACGATAATAACAATAATAATAATAAAAACAAAAAAACAAAAGCTTTTACTGAATCAGTTTTAATTGCTACTATAATGACTATATATATATTACTAGGATTATCTTTTATTCCTATAATAGCTATACTATATCCTATTCCTTTTGTAGTATTAGGAATTAAAAATGGAATTAAGCACAATATATTAAGTATATTAGCCTCTAGCATAGTTGTAGGAATATTAACAGACCCATATACCGGCGCTTTTATTTTATTAATTTTTGGACCTTTAAGTATAGTATTAACTTATTTAATAAAGAAGAAAAGATCATCTCAACATATTTTAGTAATAACTACTATTGTTTCATTAATATCTTACTTAATTGCTATACAATTATTAGGTAAAGTATTAGGTATAGATTTTGTAAATCAAATGGATGAAACTTTTAGGCAAGTTATGAAAATGCAAATAGATACTATGAAAGGCATGGGTTTATCAAAATATGAGTTGTATAAAACAGAGGGATTACTTAAAGATGCATTTGATTATATGATTCTTATATTGCCTTCAATGTTTATATTATTTTCTATGTTTACAGCATATTTAAATTTTTTAATATCATCATCTGTATTAAAAAGACTAGGTTATAAAGAAGTTAATATACCCAAAATTTCATATTTTAGACTGCCAGGTAGTGCAATATTAGGTACAATTGCTATGTTTTTAGGTTCCTGGTTATTAAAGAAGTTTGGGATTTTTTATCATGAGACTATTTTTATAAATGTAACAATGTTTGTGGCCTTTATATTTTTCTTACAAGGGCTAGCGGTCATTCTATATTTATTAAATAGAACAAAACTGTCTAGAGTACTAAAAACCATAATAATGGTGGTTATTGTTATACTTATTCCTTTAGGAGGCTTTATATCACTTTTAGGATTATTGGATGTAATATTCAATTTTAGAAGGATTTAGGGGTCAGTATAAAGTCTAAATAGGAGGTAAAAAATGCAAGATAGAGGTTTTTCAAAACCCCCAAATAAAACTAGATATTTATGGATAATAGGTATTCTTGTAATTATATTGGCAATATATGAACCAGTATTATCATTTATTGGCGGAATTTTATTGGCATATTTAATATATGATAACTGGAAATACTCCCATATACAAGAAGAAGAGTGGAGTAAATTTATTGAAAGTTATACTGAAGAATTTGATTCTGCTACAAAACATGCTGTATTTAATATGCCTTTTCCACTTACTATAATGGAAATAGATGGAACTGTGAGTTGGTATAATACAAAATTTTTAAATATAGTAGAAAAGAAAGATATATTAAATAAAAATATAAAAAATTTAATACCAGGTTTTAATTTAGAAGAAGTATTAAAAAAGGAAAAAGGTAGTTTTCTAGAAATTAATTTTAAGAAGAAGGAATATAAAGTATTTTTTAATATAGTAGAAGTAAATAAAACAGCTAGGGATGCAAAAAAAATCATTATGCTTTATTGGATAGATAATACAAGTTTCAGTTATCTTAAGGAAAGGTATAGTGATGAGAAATTAGTAGTATGTTTAGCTTATATAGACAATTATGATGAAGTTAAAAGTTCTACAGATGATGTAAATAGACCTATAGTATTGGCTGAAATAGATAAAAAACTTAATTCATATGCTAATGAAGTTTGTGGGTTTACAAGAAAGTATGAGAATGATAAATATTTGATTATATTTGAAAATAAATATTTAAGACAAATAGAAACAAGAAGATTTGATATTTTAGATGATATAAGAGAAATAAATTTAGGAAATAAAATTCCTATTACTTTAAGTATTGGAGTAGGAACTAATGGAAAGAATCCTATTGAAAGCTATAATTATGCAAAGGCAGCCATTGATATAGCCCTTGGTCGAGGTGGAGATCAAGCAGTAGTAAAGAAGATTGATAAATTAGATTTTTATGGTGGGAAGACTAAGGCTGTTGAAAAAAGAAATAAAGTTAGGGCTAGGGTAATATCTTATGCTCTAAGACAACTTATCGACCAGTCGGAAAATGTATTTGTAATGGGACATAAACAGGCTGATATGGATTCTTTTGGTGCTTCTATTGGTGTTATGAAAGCTATAGAAATTAGGGGAAAAAAAGGTTATATGATTCTCGAGGGAGTTAACCCTTCTATAATTAATATATATGATAAAATGAAAAAAGAACAACCAGAATATCTAGACCGAATTATTACGCCAGATGAAGCTTTAGAAAAGGTAGAGAAAAATTCCTTATTAGTAGTAGTGGATAACCATAGGCCTAATTATACAGCAGCTCCTAAACTTCTGGATAAGATAGAAAAAGTAGTACTTATTGATCATCATAGAAGAGGAGTGGACTTTATAAAAGATCCTGTACTTTTATATTTAGAGTCCTATGCTTCCTCTACTTGCGAACTGGTAACAGAAATTCTATTTTATATGACAGATAAGTTAGAATTGACAAACTTTGAAGCAGATGCTTTACTTGCTGGAATAACCGTAGATACTAAAAACTTTACATTTCAAACGGGAGTGAGAACTTTTGAAGCCGCATCAATATTGAAAAGAGCTGGTGCAGATACTACTTCTGTAAGACAATTATTTAGGGATGATTTTAAGACCTTCATAAAAAAAGCAGAAGTTATTAAAGATACTTCTATAATATTTAATAATATAGCTATTGCAAAATTAAATTCGGTTTCTGAAGATTCAACACTTATAGCTGCCCAATCAGCCAATGAATTATTAACAATAAGTGGAATAGAAGCTTCTTTTGTATTAGCTAAAATTAATGGAAGAATTCACATAAGTGGAAGATCTTTAGGGGATATTAGTGTACAAATAATTTTAGAAAAATTAGGTGGCGGAGGTCATTTAACTAGTGCTGGAGTTCAATTGGAAGAAAGTATAGAAAATGCAGAAAAGTTATTAATTAATGCTATAGATGAATATTTAAGGGAAGGTGAGAAAAAATGAAAGTAATACTATTAAAAGATGTAAAAGGTTTAGGTAAAGAAGGAAATTTAGTTACTGTAAAGGATGGCTATGCAAGAAATTTCTTATTTCCAAGAGAGATGGCTACTGAAGCAACAAAGGGAAATATAAAAGAATGGAAACTAAGACAAAAAGCGGAGGAGAAAAGGGCAGAAGTTGAATACGAAGAGGCTTTAAAATTAAAGGAAAAGCTAGATAAAATAGAAATTCAATTTAAAAAGAAGGCGGGAGAAGAAGGTAGATTATTTGGTTCAATTACTTCTCAAGATATATCTGACGCTTTAAAAGAAAAGCATAATATAAACATAGATAAAAGAAAAATAGATATGAAGGATAATATTAAAACTCTTGGTACAACTATTGTAGAAATAAAGGTTTATCCAAATGTAGTTTCTAGTATAAAAGTTGATGTTGACCAAGAATAGGTAGGGTGGTTAAAATCGAAGCACAAGTATTAGGTAATGTTTCTCCACATAGTTTAGAAGCGGAACAATCAGTTTTAGGGGCAATGATAATAGACAAGACTGCAATTAATACGGCTATTGAAATATTAAAACCAGAAGATTTTTATAGAGAAGCTAATAGAGAAATATTTGAAACTATAATTAATTTATTCAATAAAAATGAGCCAGTAGACTTGATCACCTTACCAGAAGAACTAAAAAATAGGGGAACCTTAGAAAATGTTGGTGGATTAACATATTTAGCGAATCTTTCTAGTGGTGTATCTACTACTGCTAATACAAAATATTATTGTGAAATAGTTGAAGAAAAATCTATACTTAGACGTTTAATTAAAACTTGTGATGATATTGTAGGAAAAAGCTATGAAAGTAGTGAAGAAGTAGGTAGTATAATTGAACAAGCGGAAAAGGGAATATTTGATATAACTCAAGGTAGAGATAGGGAAGGCTTTGTACCTATAAAAGATGCACTTTTAGAAAGTTTTTCAAAGATGGAGGAAATGGCAACCAAAGGTGGAGGTATAACTGGACTAACTACAGGGTTTATAGATTTAGATAATAAGCTTTCAGGACTGCAAAAATCTGATTTAGTGTTATTAGCTGCGAGACCTTCCATGGGTAAAACTGCATTAGGTATTAATATTGCTTTGAATAGTGCCTTAAAAGAGGATGCAAAGGTAGCTGTATTTAGTTTAGAAATGTCTAAAGAACAGCTAGTACAAAGGATGCTTAGTTCTTTTGCTCATGTAGAACTTCAAAATATAATCAATGGAAATCTTACAGAAGAAGAATGGATGAAGGTTATACAGGCTATGGGTCCCTTATCTCAAATAGATATATTTATTGATGATACTGCTGGAATTTCTTTAACTGAGATGAAAGCTAAATGTAGAAGATTAAAGATTGAAAGGGGTTTAGATTTAGTTGTTATTGACTACTTACAGCTTATGGAATCTAGCAATAGACAAGAAAATAGGCAACAAGAAATTTCATCAATCTCTAGGGGACTAAAAGCTTTGGCAAAGGAAATGGATTGTCCTGTAATAGCATTATCACAGCTTTCTAGGGCACCTGAATTAAGGTCAGATCATAGACCCATTCTTTCTGACCTAAGGGAATCAGGAGCTATTGAGCAAGATGCAGACGTTGTTCTATTTCTATATAGAGATGAATATTATGATGTAGATTCAGATAAGAAAAACATTGGAGAAGTAATAATTGCAAAACATAGAAATGGACCAACAGGAACAGTAGAACTTGTATGGATGGGGCCTTTTACCAAATTTGCGAACTATGAAAAGTTCAGAGAGTAGTTAATCTCCTTCTAATTCGGGTATCTATACTATAAGAGTTTGTGTAGAAGGAGTGATATAATGGGTAATAAAAAAGTTTTAGATATTACAGATTCGGTTAAATGGATAGGTATATTGGACCCAGGCTTAGTAACCTTTGATGTAGTTATGGAAACTAAGTATGGCTCAACTTATAATTCATATTTTATTGATGCAGATAAGAAGACTATAATAGAAACTTCAAAAGAAAACTTTAAGGATGAATATTTAGATAAGGTTAAATCTGTTGTAAATCCGGAAGAAATTGAATATATTGTTTTGGACCACACGGAACCAGATCATTCAGGTAATTTAAGACATCTTTTAAAAATAGCTCCTAACGCGACTGTAGTTGGAAGTAGGGCAGCAATAAACTTTTTAAAAAGTATGTCTGATGAAAAATTTAAAAGTAAAATAGTCGGCCATGGAGATACTTTAGATTTAGGAAACAAAACTTTAAAGTTTATTGCAGCACCGTTTTTGCACTGGCCAGATAGCATGTTCACATATTTAGAAGAAGATAAAATATTATTTACTTGTGATGCTTTTGGTTGTCATTACTGTGATGAAAGAATGTTTGATGATTTAGTAGATGATTTCGATGATGCTTTTCACTATTATTTTGACGTAATTTTACGGCCTTTTAGTAATTATATGTTAGAGGCAATAAACAAAATAAAAGATTTAGATATAGATATTATAGCTCCAGGCCATGGACCTATATTGAGGACGACTTGGGAAAAGTATGTAAATTTATCAGAAAAATTAGCAGAAAAATCTTTAGAAAAGCCGGAAAAACAATTTGTATTTATACCCTATGTTTCCGCCTATGGTAATACTGGAAAAGCTGCAGATAAGATAAAGGAAGGTATCCAAAGTGTTGGAGATATAGATGTAGAAACCATGGATATAGAATTTGCTGAACTAGGGAATATATCAGAAAAAATAGAAAAGAGTACGGCTATAATAATTGGATCACCTACTATAAATCAAAATACCCTCCTTCCTATATATAAAGTGTTTTCGGTAATAGATCCTGTAACAAGTAAAGGAAAATTAGCAGGAGCTTTTGGTTCTTATGGATGGAGTGGAGAAGCCGTAAAAATTATATTAGGTAATATGAAAAATTTAAAATTGAAAATATACGATGAAGAAGGGTTAAGGATTAATTTTATACCTTTTGAAGAAGGGTTACAAGAAGCTAAAAACTATGGGGAAGATTTTGGGAAGAAACTTATGGAATTAAGTGAGTAAATTTTAAATATCGAGGAATAGATAATGCTTTTCCTCGATATTGTTAGCTTTAGCTGGTGAATGGAGAAGGATATTAGTGGGAATAATAAAAGGTAAGTATGTAGTAATAACTCCATTTAGATTGGAAGATGCTTTAAAAATGACAGAATGGGGATTTCATGAAAATCCCCTTTTTAGTGACTATAATTTTCCCTTAGTAAGTTATGAAAGTATTAGTAAATGGTATAATAGGAAAACCTTCGGTTTGAATAAAAAATATTTTGCTATTTACAATAAAGAAAATAAGTTAATAGGATATTTAGGTATAAAAAACATAAAAAGAATATTAGGACAATCCACTTTAGGAATAGTATTTGATCCAAATTATATTAATAAAGGCTATGGTACAGATGCTTTGGGAACTTTTTTAGGTTATTATTTTAATGATTTGAACATGAAATGTCTTTATTTAGAAGTTGCTAAATTTAACAAAAGGGCTATAAAAGTTTATGAAAAAACAGGTTTTGTAATAATCGATGAATATTTAATGGACTATCATGATCAATATATAGATTTGAATAACCCTTATTTTCAACAAGAAAGATCAGCTTTTGTCATAAATAGAAATAAAATATATAATTATATATACAAGATGAAAATAGATAAAGATATCTATGATAAACTGGATGTTTTTTAGATTTTTAGCAAGATGTTTTTAAGGCAGGTGATTTTGTGAGTTTTACTTTAGAGACTACAGAAATAGATTTAGGAGATACTCCTATAGAAAATATTTTTATAAATGATTTTATGCCGATGGCTAATGGTACTTATGTGAAGGTATATTTACTAGGTTATAAATATGCCTTTGATAGAGATGCAGATATTGAAGTTAATAACGAAACTATTGCAAAACATTTGGAAATACCTTTAGGTGATGTACTTAGAGCATGGGAATTTTGGGAGGAAAAAGGTATAATAAAAATAATAGAGAAAAGTGATAAAGATAAATATGATTATAAGGTTAAGTTTTTAAACCTAAAGCAGCTCTATATTAATAATAATTATGAGCATATTACTGTAACAAAAGAAGCATCTATAGGAAATAAGCCGAAATATCATAATTTTAATACAAAAGAAGTAATAGAAGCAAATACATCTCCAGTAGTACAAAAAATGTTTAAGGACGTTGAATATACAGTTGGTAGGCCCCTATTTCCCAATGAGAAACAAAGAATTATTGAGTGGCTTTATAATTATAACTTAAATCCAGAATTAGTCGTTAAAGCCTTTTTCTACTCAATAGAAATTAAGGGCAGTAAAAATATTAGTAGCGTAGAAAGGGTAATAAGAGGTTGGTATAATAAGGGTATATTAAATGTAGAAGGTTTGATGGAACATTTAAAGAAAAAGGATAAGAGAGTTTATTCCTATGAAAGAATAATGAAATCCTTAGGTTTTATTGGTAGAAATATAAGTGAAGGAGAAAGAAAAGTAGTAGACAAATGGTTTGATGAATATAATTTTTCTCTAGAAATGGTTTTAAAAGCTTGTGAAAATACTAAGAAAACTTCTAACCCTAGTATAAATTATATAAATGGTATATTATCATCTTGGTATAGCAAAGGAATAAAAACTGTTGATGAAATTGAAGAAAAGGATAAAAGGGTAAAGAGTACTAATAAAAGTAATAAAAGTAGAAAATCTTATCAAAAACAAAATAGACCTAAAACTGCTCAAACCAGATTTCATAATTTTGAACAAAGGACTTCCCAATATACTTCAGATGAGCTAGAAGAAATCGCTAGAAAAAAAAGAGAAGAATATTATTTTAAAGTAAAAGGTGATTAATAATGAATAGTCATGTTTTAAATGATATTTTAAAAGAATTTGAGAGAAAAAGGGATAAGGCCCATTATGAACAGAACCTTAGAAAAAAGGAAGTATATTCAAAAGTGCCTGAAATAAAAGCTATTGACGATGAAATAGCCAAAACTGGTTTCTATATTTCTAAGTCTATTTTAAAGGATCCTTCTAGTTATAAAAAAAGTTTAAATGAGATAAAAAAACAAATGGAAAACTTAAAAATGGAAAGAGCGGTTCATTTAACAGAGAATAATATTAATATAGAATATTTAGATATAAATTATGAATGTAATGAATGTGAAGATACAGGATACTTATCTAATGGAGAGAGATGTAACTGTTTAAAACAAGCTCTTATAAATAAAGCTTATAAAATGTCAAATGTAGAAAACATATTAGAAAAAGAAAATTTCCAAAGTTTTGATATAAATATTTTTCCAGACAAATCTATTGAAGGAGAAGAGTTAACTCCAAGACAAAATATGATGAATATCTTAAGTATTAGTGAAGGTTTTGTGGGAAATTTTAACGAGAAAAATGAAGAGAATTTATTATTATATGGATCTACAGGTCTTGGTAAAACTTTTATTTGTAATTGTATAGCTAAGGCACTTTTAGATAAAAATAAAATAGTAATTTATCAAACAGCTTTTACTATATTAGAAATTATTGAAAAGCATCGTTTCAGAAGGGATATAACTGAATTTGATGAATATGAATATAATTTACTTTTGGATGCAGATCTACTTATTATAGATGATTTAGGAACAGAAGTAGCAAATACCTTTACAAATGCAGAAATATTTAATATTGTTAATACTAGACTGTTAAATGAGAAGAAAACTATTATTTCAACAAATTTGACACCTAAAGAAATATCAGACACTTATACTGATAGAGTATTTTCAAGGGTTCTAGAAAAATTTATACCATTAAAATTTTATGGGCCAGATTTAAGATGGTCTAAATGGGATGGTAATAAATAAAGTTCAATACTCCTTTAGAATAGGGGTATTTTTTTGCCTATTTCTCATGATATAATTAATTTAATAAGATGAGAAAGGGGCATAAGCTATGGATTCTAAGGAAAGAAGAAAAGAAATACTTAGGCTATTAAAGGAAAAAGATAATCCAATTAAAGGAATAGATTTAGCGAATAAACTAGGGGTTAGCAGACAAATAATAGTACAAGATATTGCTATTTTAAGAGCAAAAGGAGAAAGAATTTTAGCTACTCCTCAAGGTTACATTATTCCAATGGAGAAGGAAAATAAACTGGTTAAAACTATAGTTTGCAAGCATACAAAAAATGAAGAAATAGAAGATGAGTTAAAAATCATAGTAGATATGGGAGGTAAAGTTTTAGATGTAGTAGTTGAACACCCTTTATATGGAGAAATAAAAAGTCCTTTAATGATAAGTTCAAGATTAGATGTATTTCAATTTATGAAAAACTTAGAAAGGACCAAGGCAGAACCTTTATCTACATTAACAGAAGGAATCCATATTCATTCTATTGAAGTAGAAAATGAAAAGATATTGGAAAATATTAAAGAAGCTTTAAAGAAAAAAAACTACTTGATTGACTTAGAATAAAGTGATATATTTTGTATATATAGGTGACAAGACAACTGTAAATACAAAATAAGGGGTGGGATTTTGAACCAAGAAAAATCAACTAAGGGAAATAAGATAAAAGAGTATCTCATTAATGTATTCAATGGCATGGCTTTAGGGCTTTTTTCTTCTTTAATGACTGGGCTTATTATTAAACAAATAGGAGGATTTTTAAAAGTAGATTTGATAATTACCTTTGGAGAAATCACCCAATATATGATGGGACCAGCTATAGGGGCAGGAGTGGCATATAGTTTAAATGCTCCTCCTTTAGGGATATTTGCCTCAGTAGCTACTGGCGCTATAGGAGCAGGTACTATAGGCTTAAATAGCGGGGAATTAGCTATACAAGTCGGTGAACCAGTAGGTGCCTTAGTGGCAGTTTTAGTTGGAGCAGAATTTTCAAAACTTATTCAAGGAAAAACTAAAGTAGATATAGTTTTAGTACCTATTTCTACAGTTTTAGTAGGAGGATTAACTGGTTATTATATAGCGCCAGCAGTAAGTGGTCTAATGACCTTCATTGGTAATATAATTAATTTTGCCACTGAATTACAACCTATACCTATGGGTATACTAGTATCTATATTAGTGGGTATTGCTTTAACTTTGCCTATAAGTAGTGCAGCCTTAGCTATATCTTTAGGATTAAATGGTTTGGCAGCAGGAGCTGCTACTGTTGGTTGCTGTGCCCAAATGATAGGCTTCGCCGTAGCTAGCTATGAAGATAATGGATTTGGTGGTTTTATAGCCCAAGGTATAGGAACCTCAATGCTTCAAATACCTAATATAATTAGAAATCCACGAATTTGGATACCTCCAATAATTGCATCAGCTATTTTGGGGCCCATTTCAACTACAGTTTTTAAAATGGAAAGTAATATGATAGGTGCAGGTATGGGGACTAGTGGACTAGTTGGGCAATTTGCCTTGATAGATACTATGGGTTCTAGCCCTAAGGTTTTTATATCAATACTTTTAATGCATTTCATTCTTCCGGGAGTTATTTCTTATTTAATATCTAAATGGATGAAGGAAAATGGCCATATTAAAGCAGGAGATATGAAATTGAATTAAATGGAAGAAAAAACACATTGAAAAATAAATCTTATCATGATATAATTGGTAGTAAAATTAATAGCTATGCAATGAAAGGAACTAGTAAGCAAACTTTATCTTTTACAGAGAGCCAATGGCCGGTGTGAATTGGCAAGATAAATTGTTGAATCCAGCCTGGAGCAAAGTATTTTATAAGTGGGCCATATGAAGCTAACTAGGGTGGCAACGCGGGAATAACTCTCGTCCCTAAAGGGATTGGGAGTTTTTTTATATTTAAAATAGAAAAAGGAGGTAAAATAATGTTAGATATTAGAAGAATAAGAAAAAGTCCAGAAGAAGTAAAAAAAGGTTTAGCTAAAAGAAATGAAGAATACAATATTGATGAAATCTTAGAAATAGATGAGAAAAGAAGAAAGCTACTTTTTGAAGTAGAAAACATGAAAGCTGAACAAAATAAGGTTTCAAAAGAAATTCCCAAAATGAAAAAAGAAGGTAGGGATATATCCTCTCTATTAGAAGAAATGAAAAAATTATCAGCAAATGTAAAGGCTATAGATGAAAAGGTTAAAAAAATCGATGAAGAACTTAAAGACTTACTGCTACATATACCTAATATACCTCATGAAGATGTAGTAAAGGGCGAAACTGATGAAGAAAATGTTGAAATAAGAAAAATAGGAGAACCTATAGAATTTACTTTTGAACCAAAAGCCCACTGGGATTTAGGTGTAGATTTAGATATATTAGATTTCGAAAGAGCATCTAAGGTTACAGGTGCTAGATTTACTGTATTTAAAGATAAAGGCGCTTTGTTAGAAAGAGCTTTAATAAATTTCATGTTAGATTTACACACTGTGGATCAAAATTATAAAGAAGTATCAACTCCTTTTATGGTAAATAGAGTAAGTATGACAGGAACTGGCCAACTTCCTAAGTTTGCAGAAGATGCTTTTGGTGTCCCTAGTAAGGATTACTTCTTAATTCCAACAGCAGAAGTACCTGTTACAAATCTTCATAGAGATGAAATACTTAAAGAGGGTATGTTGCCAATGTACTATACTGCATATTCTCCTTGTTTTAGACAAGAAGCAGGTTCTGCTGGTAGGGATACTAGAGGTTTAATTAGAAATCATCAGTTTGACAAAGTAGAGTTAGTTAAATTTGTAAAGCCTGAAGAGTCTTATGAAGAATTAGAAAAGCTAACGGCAGATGCTGAAGAAGTATTAAAACTTTTAGGTTTACCTTATAGGATAGTAATGCTTTGTACTGGAGATTTAGGTTTTTCCTCTGCAAAAACTTATGATATTGAGGTTTGGATGCCTAGTTATAATAGATATGTAGAAATATCTTCTTGCAGTAATTTTGAAGATTTTCAAGCAAGAAGGGCTAACATTAGATTTAGAAGAGAGGACAATAAAAAATTAGAATATGTTCATACTTTAAATGGTTCTGGTTTAGCGGTAGGTAGAACTACAGCAGCTATTTTGGAAAATTTCCAACAAGAAGATGGTTCTATTTTTATACCGGAAGCATTGAGACCTTATATGAGAGGATTGGAAAAGATAGAGAGATAGAGTAAAAGTGAAATATAAATCATATCAAAGCATGGATTAAAACAATTGTAAAATATATATAGTTTTTAGACAGGGAAAAGTGAGATAATCCCCTTAGAATAGACAGGTGAAGTAAAAGTTGGTTTATGAAAAGGGAAGATCATATTCCCTGTCTTTTCTTTAGAGGATTTTTATATTTTGTGAAGAATTAATAATAAGCCTTAAATATTAATATAATAAAGGAGATATTATTTTAAAGGAGGTATATTTTGAGAAAAGGGGCTAAAAGACTATTATTAGTTTCCATTATTTTAGTATTATCTTTGACAGTTTCTGCTTGCAAAAAAGAAGAGGTAAGGGAAATTAAGGACTATCCAACGTTAATAACAGAAGAGCTTAATAATATAAAAGAGGATGAAATAAATCAATATGAAATAGATATAGATTTTAATCCAGAAGAAAAAACTTATATAGGTAATCAAACTGTTTTATATATAAATAATGAAGATATAGAGTTAAATGAGATATATTTTCATTTATATCCTAATGCTTTTAAAACAGTAGAGACAGTGCCTATATTGTTTAATGATATGGATAGAGCCTTCCCTCAGGGATTTGAACCAGGCTATATTGAGATGAATAAAATATTAGTTGATAACAAAGAGATAAGCTTTACCTTAGAAGGTGAAGGAGATACGATACTTAAAATTAATTTAGAAGAATCATTAAAACCAAAGGAAAAAATAAAGATTAAAATGGAATATACTGGGGTTCTACCCCCTGCTGAGGATAGATTTGGTTATGGTGAAAAAACTTATAATTTTGGTAATTGGTATCCAATAGCTTGTGTTTACGATGAAAAAGGCTGGAATACAGATCCCTATTATAGTATAGGGGACCCTTTTTATAGTGATGTTAGTAATTATAATGTAACTATAACTACACCAAAGGATATGATTGTAGCTTCTAGTGGAAATATACTTTCAGAAAAAAATAAAAAGGGAAAGAAGGTTTGGGATATAGAGGGAAAATTAATTAGAGATTTTGCCTGGGTATGTAGTACAGACTTTGTAGTGGAGGAAAGAGAAGTAGATGGTACCTTGATTAAAGTTTATTTTTTAGAAGATGAAGCAAAGATAAAAAAGGTAGCTTCTGATATAGCTGAAAATGCTATAAGAAAATTTAATACTTTATTTGGTAAATATCCTTATGGTCAATATTCAGTAGTTATGAATAGTTTTCCTTCTGGAATGGAATATCCAGGATTAGTATATATAGCTGAAAATTATTGTACTATGACAACGAAAGAATTTTTAGAAATCATTATAGTCCATGAAACAGCCCATCAATGGTGGTATGGAGTAGTAGGTAATGATCAGATAGATGAGGCTTGGTTAGATGAATCTCTTGCTACTTACTCAGAAGTTATATATATGAATGAGGTTTATGGGAAAAATCATGGTGGGGATTATTATGATGTAATGGTAGTAGAAAGTTATGAAAGAGCAAAACAATTGTTTGATATTGATGATAAAGTGCTTAAGCCCCTAGATGAATTCGATGATTGGAACGACTATGGATCTTTAGCTTATTCTAGGGGAGCTATGTTTATAAATAGTATAAAAAAGGATTTTGGGGAAGATGTACTTTATGATATACTTAGTAAATATTATAAAGAATATAAATTTTTAAATGCTACAACAGATGATTTTTTAAAGGTATGTGAGGAAGTAACAAGGGAGAATTTTAAAGAGAGAAAAGAAAAGTGGTTATATGGGGAAAATTAATTGATGTAGGTGATGGTTGTGAGAAATCTATGTAATAAAAAAAGTTTTATAACATTATGTTTATCTATAATCTTATTATTTTCAAATAGCATTTTTGTTTATGGGAATAGTGTAGGGATTGAAGATGAAGTAAGTGGATATTTGCTTGGGGATTTTAAAAATGGAGAAATATTAGAAGAATATAATATAGACAAACCTATTGAAATTGCCAGTATTACAAAACTTATGACTTATTTAGTAGTTATGGATGAAATAGAAAAAGGTACAACTTCTATGGATGATAATGTGCGTATAGATAAAGAAGTAGAAGAAGTTAAAGGGTCTAGCTTAAATTTAAAAGAAGGGGAAATGTTTACTGTTGAAGAGCTTATAGAAGGTTTATTAGTAGTTTCTGCCAACGATGGCGCCGTTGCTTTGGCAAAGCATATAGCGGGAAGTGAAAGAGAATTTGTCAATAAAATGAATACTAAGGCTAAAGAATTGGAACTTAAAAATACTTTATATTTTAATTCTACAGGCCTACCAGAAGAAAAAGTAAAAAACCTTATGAGTCCTGAAGACATTTTTACTTTAGCTAAACATATTATAAAAGAATATCCTGAAGTACTTAAGGTTTCTTCAATCCCTTATATAGAAAATGAAGAAAGAGAATTTAAGCAAGAAAATACTAATCATCTGTTAAATAATCTTAAGGGAGTAGATGGATTAAAAACAGGTTTTACTGAGGGAGCAGGCTATTGCTTAGTATCTACTATGGAAATAAATGATTGTAGGCTTATAGGAATAGTTATGGGAACAGAAGATGAGGAAAAAAGAAATGAATTATCAAAAACTCTTCTTCAATATGGACTAAATAATTATTCTAAAGAAATTATAGCCTCTACAGAAAAAGTTATTGCAACTAAAAAAATACCTAATAGTAAAATAGGGGAAATAGAAATATTCCCTATAAGAGATGTAAATGTATTAAAGAAGGAAGATGAAAATATAAAAATAGATGTAATTCCAGAAGAGAAATTAAAAGCTCCATTGAAAAAAGGAGAAGTAGTAGGGAAATTAGCAGTTTTAAAAGATGATGTGATTATTGATGAGGTAGATTTAATAGTTAAGGAAGATTATAAGAAAGCTTTTTTCTTAACTACTATATTTAGATATATAAAAGGAATTTTTGTTGATTAATATTATGATTGAAAAGTATAACTTTTTATTTTCTAATTTATTTAAAACAAACTTTAAAGTAATGCCTGAATTAAAAGTTGTAAATACTACCCTTACATGGCTTTAATGGAAAATTACTAATTAAATAAGCTACTATGTAATAAGTTATAATAACTTATAAAAGTATGGTGATTGTAATGGATTTAGATGTCACTGTTATACCCCTTTTAGAGTAATTTTAGCAACTTATTTTGGGATGGCTCTAACAATACTAATATTTATAATTTTAATATCAATATTAAGGTATCTTATTAAGTCTAATAAATATAAAAATATAAGTGGAAATGATAGCCAGGCCATGCCTAACTTTTTCCTGACGACACTTTTAAACCAAAATAGTATAATATACTACTAAAAACGGTTAAAAAATATATTGGTAAGAACTATCCTACTAAAAAGGAAAACACAGAAAAGTGTATCGTAAAAGCTTTAAATCATAAGTTTTTACGATATGTTTTTTTCTAGGTAAATAAAGTCATTCTTTAATTTTCACCACGACAATTTTAACTGTTAGGGTTAAAAGGGGTATATTAAAATATATGGCAAAGATATTATTAACTAAGGTAATATTACAATTAGAAATTAAATTGACAATATTGATATTTTGTTATAAAATATATAGGTATCAAGAATGTGCATCCGTAGCTCAGGTGGATAGAGCGACGCCCTCCTAAGGCGTAGGCCAGGGGTTCGAATCCTCTCGGGTGCACCATTATTTTAATAGGTGATTTTGTGAATGAAAAATATATGAGATTGGCTCTTTTAGAAGCTTATAAAGCCTCTAAAATTTTTGAAGTGCCAGTAGGAGCTATTATAGTTCAAAATGGTAGAGTAGTTGGTAGTGGTTACAATAAAAGGGAAACATTAAAAGATCCGACAGCTCATGCCGAAATAATTGCTATAAGAAACGCTAGCCAAAATTTAAAAGGCTGGCGATTATTAAACAGTACTATGTATGTGACAATAGAACCTTGTGCCATGTGTGCAGGAGCTATTTTAAATTCTAGAATTGAAAGGCTAGTAATTGGAGCTAGAGATTATAAAATGGGATGTTGTGGAACCGTTATAAACTTACTTAACAATCCTAATTTTAATCATCAAGTTGAAATAGAATGGGGTATTCTTGAAGAAGAATGTTCTCAAATTATGAAAGACTTTTTTAAAGAATTAAGAAAAAAATAATTATGGAGAGATGGCTGAGAGGTTGAAGGCGGTGGTCTCGAAAACCATTGTACGATTCTCGTACCGGGGGTTCAAATCCCTCTCTCTCCGCCAATTAATATAGAAGATATTATTTAGGTAAAATCGATCAAGCCTACTTTATGACTAAAGTTAAGAGTGTTCTTAGTTTAATTATAAAAAATGGAATGATATAAAAAAACATAAGATAATAAAGAACGTAAAAAATGTAAAATAGGAAGAAAAAATTATTTGATTTTTTCTTCCTATTAATTTTTAATTTTAAAAAACTATTTTATATATAAATAAATATTTATATATTCTCTATTATGATTTTAAAAATAGGATTTAGGCTTTTTTATTTAGGTTTCTTAGTTTTTAATACCCTTAAATAATGGTAAGCTTCTCGTAGTATATGGTCGGCTAAAAGAGGAAGAATAATAGATTTAATTTCACATTTAATTAAACCTTCTGTACTTGCTTCTTTAAACTCTATTATGTCTTTAGTTGCCTCCTTACTTTTTTTGGTGATCTTTTCATGAGGTAAGTTTTTATCTAGTACTTCCCTAGCTACTGCCGCTAACTTTTCAAACTCATAGGCAAGTTTGTTGGCGATATCAATTAAATCTTCTTCCTCCGGATCTAAAAGTCCTCTTATAAATAAAGAGTGTTCTTCCATTATATGATTCCAGAAAACTTCTTTTTTCACTAGCTCATCTTTAATAGGAATTTCATTAAAATTTTCTAAAGCATGGAGAATCTCTAAATAAAATTCAGCCTCTTCAAGCATATGTTCCAGAAGACTTGGATAGTTTCTATTTAATACTTTACACCCTAAAACATTAGATAGAACTTTTGATTTATAATCAATAGCTCTCTCAACTAAATTTATAGCATTAGAATTTATCATTTGAATTTCATTAAATAGGTTGTTGTAATAGTCTAAATGTTTATTTTCAGGTAGGGTCATTTCCATTTCTGTTATATTCGTGTTTATACATATTCCAGTATAGAATTGAGTAATATTTTCAGTTTCTAATGTATAAGGTGTAACTAGTTCTTTTGAAACCAGAACATCTTTACTTATATATCCGTTAGCTATAGATATTATATGTAATAAAAAGTCCTCAAATTCTGATTTTAAAGTATCAGCTTCTAAAATATACTCTGCATTCTTAACAGAAAAGCCAGACTCTAAAAATATTAGATGTTCTTTCATCAACCTTCCAAAAAATAAATTATATTCTAAAGAATATTTAATATATTCTTTTTTAGAAAACATATATATATCCCCCTTTAAATAAAATCTTTATATCTTTATATATAATATTTAATTGGAAGGAACTTTATGAATCGAATTTGTCTTTGATATATTTCAGACAATTCAGAAAAATCCTTGACTTTTACAAATAAACATTGTATGCTTTAGTACAACGAAGTTATTCTACACCAAAGGAGGAGGTAAAAAATTGAATAGTAATGATAAAGTAGGTAGTGGTAATTTAGAAAAGAGGGAAAGTTTTAAAAGTAGTTTTGGACTTTTAGCAGCCGCTATCGGTTCTGCTGTAGGGTTAGGTAATATATGGAGGTTTCCCTATATTACTGGAGAGTATGGAGGAGCTGCATTTTTATTAGTTTATTTATTAAGTGTTTGTGTTATAGGCATTCCTGTAATGTTAGCAGAAGTTATTATAGGTAGAGAAGCAAAAAAGGATGCCATAGGTTCCTTTAAAGAACTTTCACCAAGGACAAAATGGTATTCCAGTGGAGTATTAGGAGTTTTAGCCGCATTTATGATTTTATCTTTTTATAGTGTTATAGCTGGATGGACTTTGGAATATTTGGTAAAATCTATAACTAACCAATTTGTAGGAAAGGATGTAGTTGCTATTGAGGCCATGTTTACGGATTTTATATCCCACCCAATTCGGCTGTAATATGGCAGGTTGTTTTTATGGGAATTACTGCTTTAATAGTTGCTGTAGGAGTAGAAGAAGGAATAGAAAAGTTTTCAAAAATACTAATCCCTTTACTTTTAGTAATAGTTATTATATTGGATATAAGGGCTATAACCCTTCCAGGAGGAAAGGCTGGTCTTTCATTTTTGTTTAAGCCAGATTTTTCAAAGCTGTCAAAAGAAGCAGTATTAGC
>Ga0079226_10000768_pt1 | contig 23496 bp, 35 predicted proteins | sample Poulit2014_FD_76345 | JGI IMG/M metagenome (GOLD analysis project Ga0079226, IMG submission 76345) | Agricultural soil microbial communities from Georgia to study Nitrogen management - Poultry litter 2014 | ecosystem: Environmental > Terrestrial > Soil > Agricultural land | place: USA: Georgia...
ATATCTGCAACATCTGATCCTGATATTGCATTCAGATTAGTCTCAGAAATAGGAACTCCATCTACAATGTAGAGTGGACTTCCACCTCCAGGTTGTAATGAGCCTTGACCTCGTACCCTAACAAAAGCATTCTGGCCTGGTTTTCCGCTTGCTGCGGATACTTGAACTCCAGCTGCATTTCCTTGTATCCTATTGTCAATGTTTGTCGTTGGTGCCATTTGCTCTATTTTTTGACTTCCAATACTTGAAACAGCTGAAGTTAAATTCTCCCTAGATCTATTAGAATACCCTACTAAATCTATAGTTTTTAATGCCTGACTATCTTCTTCCAATGTTATACTTATAGAATTGGTATTACCCACAATTTGTTCATTGGTTTTATAACCAAGATAAGAGAAAACTAATATTTCTCCTTCTGCAACACTTATGGAATAATTACCATCAAAATCAGTACTTGTGCCTGTAGAAGTATTTTTTACTAATACTGTCACTCCCAATAAAGGTATGCCTGTTTTATCGACAACAGTACCTGTGACAGTTTTTTCTTGTGCAAATGCTATTTGCACGACTAACGCTAAAATTAGCGTCAGAAATCCATTAAACTTTGTTCTCATTTTGTAATTATTTGAATTAGCCAGTGCCAAAAATGGTAATAAAATCTTAAACGAACAAATTATATGCTAATGAATTTTTGTGCTATATGCTTATTTATACTCTAACTAGATTATTAGATGTTAAAATCTAGTCCTTAAACTGATGTGAATTCTAGTTCTGTCAAAGTCAAATTTTTCTTTGCCTATAATACTATTCGCAATTTGAAGCTTCATTAGGCCTAATTTATTTTGAATACCTAATCCAAACCCTATCCCAATGAGATTTTCGTCAATTGCTATTGCTCGATTTTTAACTTTGCCCAGGTCAGTAATGCTATGAAGGTATAATTCGCTTGCCGCTTGAAATCTATATTCTGTTTGAAGCGTTAATGAAGTGGAGGCATCTATACTATTTTCATCCAATCCACGTATGTCATTCAAGCCGCCAATTCTGAATAATTCATTACTGTAGTAATTGCCACTCCATAAGTGGTTCACGTTAAGTTTAGTATAAAGGCTATGATTCTTGGTAATGATAAAGTTATGTAATGCTTTGAATTGTAGTTTGTGTTGAGTTTGTTTTTCGGTATAGGTTTCTCTTTTGCCAGTTCCTAATTTTAAGTCTAATTGGGTTTGCTCTTGTTGTATGTTGTTATTAGAGTAAATCAGATAATTAATGCCAACGAAAAAAAAACTACCATTAAGAGTGCTAATGGGGTTGTGGTTGCTTTCCTCTTGTAATAAGTCGACTGATTTGTTTTGTTCATAACCAATATAATAATCCCAAGCCTTTTTATTGTATTTTAATTCTATATTTAAATTAGTGTTCGAATAAGTAGAGTCTTTTTTGAATATATGTATTCCTCCACTTGGTGTAATGGGACTATTGATCACAAAAGGTATTTCTAGGTTTAGTTTTAATTCTTGTTGTGAATTTCCATCTGCTCTATAGTTTATATCGAATTTTTCTGCTCGATTGAGGTTGTTATTTAAATTGATGTTTAAATTTCCATATAGGTCTAATTTTCCCGTTGCTTCATTCGTAGAGAACCCAATAATTCCATCGAAATAATTGTTGTTGGTTTTTTCAAGATAAAAGTAAATGCTGCTTTTGTTTTTCTCATAAAGAATTTCTGGGGGTTTAATTTGTTTTGCGATGCCTATTGCTTCAATAGCTTTACTCGTATGTAGTATCTCTTCATGATTAATATGCTTATCTCTATTTAAACCGAATCTGTATTTTAATAGCTTTACTGGAAACTGATTGTAGCCTCTGATGATTATGGAGTCTATTTTTCTTATCTCATCATGGCTGATTGTTAGATTCCCATATAGTTTGTGATTAACTTCCTTGATGTTTTGAATTTGTAGTTCGATAAAGCTAAAGCCATTTTTAATCCAATTCTCCCTAATCTCAGCTATTTTACTCTCTAATTCATCAATGTCAATCTCTATAGTTTCTGATGGCTTGTCAAAAGTTTGATTAAGAACTGTTTTTGGCCATTTTTCGTTTTCAATGTATAATATTATTTTTTTGCTTCTTGTACCTATATGTATATGACTGTCAAATATGCTATCATTTTTTTGAATGAGTTCAATATTTTGTGCTTTCAGAAAACCTTCCTTATGATACTTTTTAATTATCTCTTTTCTATATTCTAATAATAAAGTGAAATCTTCAAATTTCATCAAGCCCTGATGGTTTTCTTTTGGTAATTCAGTGTTTAGGCTGTCGACGATTGAGGTTTCTAGATAGAAGCTTTGTGCTGTTGCTTTTGCAAAAGTGGTTATGAAAATAATAGCCGTAAGTATGTATAAGGTCTTAATCAAATTCAGTGGTGTTATTTTCAATATGTTTTTTTGATTCCTTCAGTCTTTAGAAGGGTGTGTAGATTGAATAAAATCAAAAATATCAAATAAAAATGAAATTTTATTCCTTTAGGTTTTATTTTGTTTTAATTATTTCTATATTTGCAATCCCAAAAAGTGGGTGTTTATAATAAACAAACAAGTATAACAAATAATTTATATGCCAACAATTTCACAATTAGTACGAAAAGGAAGGGTCCGTATTACTAAGAAGAGTAAATCGGTTGCCTTGGATTCGTGTCCTCAAAGAAGAGGGGTTTGTACGCGTGTATATACTACTACACCTAAAAAACCTAACTCTGCAATGCGTAAAGTAGCAAGGGTAAGGTTGACTAACGGTAAGGAAGTAAACGCGTATATTCCTGGAGAGGGTCACAATTTGCAAGAGCACTCGATAGTATTAGTAAGGGGAGGAAGGGTGAAGGATTTGCCTGGAGTTAGATATCATGTTGTGCGTGGAGCTTTAGATACCGCAGGTGTAGAAGGTCGTGCACAAAGAAGGTCTAAGTATGGTGCGAAACGCCCGAAAAAGTAATTCAATAACTTTTATTAGGAAGTAATGAGAAAACAATATGGAAATAAAAGGCCGATTTTGCCAGATCCAAAGTTTAATGATCCGTTAGTTACACGCTTCGTTAATAACTCAATGTTGGATGGTAAGAAGTCTGTGGCTTTTAAAGTTTTTTACGATGCAATTGATATCGTAGAGGAGAAAAAACAAGATGAAGAGAAAACAGCCTTGGAGGTTTGGAAGGATGCCTTGTCTAATGTGATGCCGCATGTTGAGGTGCGAAGTCGTAGGGTGGGGGGTGCTAACTTTCAGATTCCAATGCAGATTAAACCTGATAGGAAGATCTCTACTGCTATGAAGTGGATGATAACCTATTCGAGAAAAAGAAATGAAAAATCAATGGCTAATAAGTTGGCTGCAGAGATTTTAGCGGCTGCGAAAGAAGAAGGTGCAGCGGTTAGAAAGCGTGTAGAGACGCACCGTATGGCTGAAGCTAACAAGGCATTCTCACACTTCAGATTCTAAAAAAAATGGCAAGAGATTTAAAATATACTAGAAATATTGGAATTGCTGCGCATATTGATGCTGGTAAAACCACTACGACAGAAAGAATTTTATTTTATACTGGTGTAAACCATAAGTTAGGTGAAACGCATGAGGGTTCGGCTACCATGGACTGGATGGATCAGGAGCAAGAAAGAGGGATTACGATTACTTCTGCTGCTACAACATGTGAGTGGAAGTTTCCACTTGAAAATGCTCAGCCTACGCCAGAAACTAAAGACTATAAGTTTAATATTATTGATACGCCAGGGCACGTTGATTTTACCGTGGAGGTAAGTCGTTCTTTGCGTGTTTTGGATGGGCTTGTTTTCTTGTTTAGTGCTGCTGATGGGGTTGAGCCTCAGTCGGAGACTAACTGGAGATTGGCAGATGACTATAAGGTTCCTCGTATTGGGTTTGTTAATAAAATGGACCGTCAGGGAGCTAATTTTTTAGGTGTCTGTCAGCAGGTGCATGATATATTAAGGTCAAATGCGGTTCCGATTGTTCTTCCAATTGGAGACGAAGCGGATTTTAAAGGTATAGTTGATTTAATTAAAAACCGTGCTATAGTATGGCATGATGATACGTTAGGATCTACTTTCGATGTTATCGATATTCCTGAAGAAATGAAGGATGAGGTTGAAGAGTATAGAGGTAAATTAATTGAAGAAGTGGCTGCGTATGATGAGAATCTTCTTGAAAAGTATATGGAGGATGAGACTTCTATTACTGAAGATGAGATTCATAAGGCTTTGCGTGCGGCAGTGATGGATATGAGTATTATCCCGATGGTATGCGGTTCTTCATTTAAAAACAAGGGAGTTCAATTTTTATTGGATGCCGTGGTTCGATATTTGCCTTCACCAGTCGATAAAGATGCAATTGTAGGAGTGAATCCTGATTCTGAAGAAGAGGAAAAGAGAAGACCTGATGTTAAAGAGCCTTTTTCGGCACTCGCATTTAAGATTGCTACAGATCCGTTCGTTGGTCGTTTAGCTTTCTTTAGAGCTTATTCTGGAAGACTAGATGCAGGTACTTATGTATTGAATAATCGATCTGGAAAAAGAGAGCGAATTTCTAGAATTTACCAAATGCATTCCAATAATCAAAACTCGATAGACTATATAGAGGCTGGAGATATTGGAGCGGCGGTCGGATTTAAAGATATCAAGACAGGTGATACATTAACTGACGAGAAGAATCCAATTGTATTGGAAAATATTAGTTTCCCTGATCCTGTTATCGGGGTTGCCGTTGAACCTAAGACCAAAGCAGATGTAGATAAGTTAGGTGTTGCTTTAGGGAAATTGGCTGAAGAAGACCCTACTTTCCAAGTTCGTACTGACGAAGCTTCAGGGCAGACAATAATTTCTGGGATGGGGGAATTGCATATTGATATTCTAATTGAGCGTTTAAAGCGTGAATTTAAAGTCGAAGTAAACCAAGGTAAACCTCAGGTAGAGTACAAAGAAGCGTTCACTAAATTTGCTGATCACAGAGAGACTTATAAAAGACAAACTGGTGGGCGTGGTAAGTTTGCAGATATTGTATTTACTATTGGACCTGCAGAAGAAGGTAAAGTGGGACTTGAGTTCGTTGATGAAATCAAGGGGGGTAATATTCCTAAAGAATTCATTCCTTCAGTAGAAAAAGGCTTTAGAGAAGCAATGAAAAATGGACCACTAGCTGGTTTCGAAATGGACAGTATGAAAGTAACCCTTAAGGATGGTTCATTTCATGCCGTTGACTCGGATCAGTTGTCTTTCGAACTTGCTGCTAAGTTAGGGTATCGTTCTGCTTCAAAAGCAGCTGGTGCTGTAATCCTTGAGCCTATTATGAAACTTGAGGTTATTACTCCAGAAGAAAGTATGGGGGATATTGTAGGTGATTTGAACCGAAGAAGAGGTCAGGTGAATGATATGAGTGATCGTTCTGGCGCTAAATTAATTAAAGCTGAAGTGCCTCTTTCCGAAATGTTTGGTTATGTTACTACTTTACGTACTTTGTCATCTGGTAGAGCAACATCGACTATGACGTTTTCGCACTATCAAGAAACACCTCCTAATATTGCTGCAGATGTAATTGCTGAAGCTACAGGAACCACTAACGAATAATTTATTTTGAGATGAGTCAAAAAATTAGAATAAAACTAAAATCTTACGATCATAACTTAGTTGATAAATCCTCTGAGAAGATTGTGAAAACAGTAAGGAGTACTGGAGCTGTGGTAACTGGGCCGATCCCTTTACCAACTCATAAAAAAATATTTACTGTTCTCCGCTCACCGCATGTTAATAAAAAGGCGGGAGAAGCTTTTCAATTAAGCTCTCATAAGAGATTGCTTGATATCTACAGCTCTTCATCAAAGACCATTGATGCTTTGATGAAGTTAGAGTTGCCGAGTGGAGTTGAAGTTGAGATCAAAGTCTGATGATTGTATAAAGTGCTAGTGTTGCACTTACATGTCCTGAGCTGCGAGCGACGGAAAAATGGATATCAAAATAATTTCAAGGTTGAATTATTTTGACCTTGAAATTATTTTTTAGATATATAACTGAATATTAATTAATTATTTAATCACATGTCTGGGTTAATAGGTAGAAAAATAGGTATGACTAGCCTTTTCGATGAAAATGGAAAAAACATTCCATGTACAGTAATAGAAGCTGGTCCCTGTATTGTTACCCAAGTCAGAACCATTGAGGTTGACGGGTATGAAGCTCTTCAGCTTGGTTTCGATGACAAAAAGACTGCAAATAAAGCTGCCGAAGGACACGCTAAAAAAGCAGGTACCGTTGCAAAACGTAAGGTCGTTGAATTCAAGGATTTTGAAGGAGAGTATAATTTAGGTGATATTATCACCGTAGAACATTTTGTAGAAGGAGAGTACGTTGATGTTACGGGCACTTCTAAAGGTAAAGGTTTCCAAGGAACAGTTAAACGTCATGGATTTGGTGGTTCAGAAATGAGTCATGGTCAAAAACATGTTAATAGACGTCCTGGTTCTATTGGTGCCGCCTCCACTCCTGGTAGAGTTTTTAAAGGGAAAGAGATGGCAGGTCAAATGGGAAATGAAAAAGTTAAAGTACTAAACTTGCAGGTGTTAAAAGTAGTTCCTGAAAAGAATTTACTTGTTGTAAAGGGATGTGTTCCTGGACATAACTCTGCATATGTAACTATTGAAAAGTAATGAAGGTAGCAGTATTAGATAAAAACGGAAAAGACACTGGTAGAGAGGTTGAGTTAGCTGCTAGTGTATTCGGAATAGAGCCTAATGAGCATGCGCTTTACTTAGTTGTAAAACAGTATCTTGCTAATCAAAGACAGGGTACACACAAAACTAAGGAAAGAGCAGAAGTACAAGGAAGTACAAAGAAGATAAAAAAACAAAAAGGTACAGGTACCGCACGAGCTGGAAGCATTAAGTCTCCAATATTCGTCGGAGGGGGTACAGTTTTTGGACCAAGACCAAGAAGTTATTCGCAACAGTTAAACAAGAAGGTCAAGCGACTAGCACGTAAATCTGCTTTGAGTTTAAAAGCTTCAAAAAAGAATATAATTGTCTTGGAAGGTCTTGATTTTGAAACTCCAAAAACTAAAGAATTTGTCAATCTGTTGACTACCTTAGGTTTGGATAATAAAAAATCTTTATTTGTATTGGATAGCACAAATAAAAATGTATATTTGTCCTCGCGAAATGTACCGCGTACGAAGACTGTAATGAGTTCATTGTTAAATACATATGACATAATGAATGCTGATAACCTAGTTCTGGTTGAAGGTTCATTAGAACAAATTGAAGCTAACTTAAGTAAATAGAAACAAAGATGAGTATCTTAATTAAACCTATAATCACCGAAAAGGCAACGATGGATTCAGAGAAATTCAATTGTTATTCTTTTTTGGTAAACCCTAAGGCGAACAAGATTCAGATCAAAGAGGCTGTAGAGGCAGCTTATGATGTTTCTGTTGTAGGAGTTCGCACTATGAATATTCGTCCCGATAGGAAAACCCGTTATACTAAAACAGGTGTTCAGACTGGTAAAACAAATGCTACGAAGAAAGCTATTGTACAGTTAGCGGATGGAGATATAATTGATTTTTACACTAACCTCTAAGCGAATTGCTTAGGTTAAACAAAAGACAACAATGTCAGTAAGAAAATTAAAACCAACTACACCAGGGCAGCGTTTTAGAGTTGTAAATGGTTTTGACGCCATTACAACTGATAAGCCGGAGAAAAGTTTATTGGCTCCGATAAAAAGGTCAGGTGGTAGGAATAGTCAAGGTAAAATGACCATGAGGCATATCGGTGGTGGTCATAAAAAGAGATATCGTATTATCGATTTCAAAAGAAATAAAGTTGGAGTGCCTGCTACGGTTTCATCTATTGAGTATGATCCTAACCGTACTGCTTTTATCGCGTTATTAAACTATCAGGATGGTGAAAAGCGCTATGTTATTGCACAAAATGGATTGAAGGTAGGTCAGAATATTGTTTCTGGAGAAAACGTTGCGCCTGAAGTGGGGAACGCTATGCCTCTTTCTAATATACCACTTGGTGCGATTATTTCGTGTATAGAGTTGCAGCCTGGAAAAGGAGCCGCTCTAGCTCGAAGTGCAGGTTCGTTTGCACAATTACTTGCTAAATCTGGGAAGTTTGTAACTGTGAAGCTTCCTTCAGGCGAAGTGCGTATGATTTTAGGAACTTGTATTGCGACGATAGGTGCTGTGTCTAATAGTGATCATCAAGTTTTGGTGTCTGGTAAAGCGGGTAGAACAAGATGGTTAGGGCGTAGACCTAGAACTAGACCAGTGGTTATGAACCCTGTCGACCACCCAATGGGTGGTGGAGAAGGTAAAGCTTCTGGTGGTCACCCACGTTCTCGTAACGGAATTTATGCTAAAGGCTATAAGACACGTTCTAGAACTAAGTCAAGTAATAAATATATTGTAGAACGTAGAAAGAAATAATAAGCTATGGCAAGATCATTAAAAAAAGGACCTTACGTTCATTTTAAATTAGATAGAAAAGTAGAGAAGTTACGCGAATCTAAAAAGAAGTCTGTGATAAAGACTTGGTCTAGAGATTCTATGATAACACCAGATTTTGTTGGACTTACAATTGCTGTGTATAATGGGCGTCAGTTTGTGCCAGTATATATTACAGAGAATATGGTAGGTCACAAGCTAGGAGAATTTTCACCTACAAGATCATTCCGTGGTCATGCAGGTGCTAAAAATAAAGGAAAAAGATAATAAGCCATGGGAGTAAGAAAAAGAGAAAGAGCTTTGCAGATTAAAGAGGCTAAGAAAACGCAATATTACGCCAAGCTTAATAATTGTCCGACCTCTCCAAGAAAAATGAGATTAGTCGCAGATCTAATCCGTGGAGAGCGAGTAGAGGATGCCCTTAATATACTTCGTTTTAACCCAAAGGAAGCTGCTGGACGACTTGAGAAGTTATTGTTGTCTGCAATTGCTAACTGGCAGGCTAAAAATGAAGATGCTTCTGTAGAAGATGCAGGGCTATTTATTAAAGAAATTCGTGTTGATGGAGGTGCAATGTTGAAAAGATTGCGTCCAGCAGCACAAGGAAGAGCACATAGAATTAGAAAACGCTCCAATCACGTTACACTCGTGCTTGGTGCAATAGATAACACACAAAGCAATTAATAAATGGGACAGAAAACAAATCCAATCGGGAATCGCCTTGGTATTATAAGAGGATGGGAGTCTAACTGGTACGGAGGAAACGATTATGGCGAAAAGTTAGCCGAAGACGATAAGATTAGAAAATATATTCGTGTTCGATTAAGTAGAGCTAGTGTGTCTAGAATTATTATTGAGCGTACGCTTAAGCTTGTAACCGTTACCATCACAACATCTCGTCCAGGAATAATTATTGGTAAAGGAGGTCAAGAGGTGGACAAGCTAAAAGAAGAGCTCAAGAAAATTACCGGGAAAGAGGTTCAGATTAATATTCATGAAATCAAAAGACCTGAAATTGATGCTTATCTAGTCGCATCAAGTGTAGCAAGACAAATCGAGAGTCGTATCTCCTATCGTCGTGCCATCAAAATGGCTATTGCTGCTGCAATGCGCATGAACGCAGAAGGGATAAAGATTCAGATTTCTGGACGTCTTAACGGAGCAGAAATGGCTCGTACAGAAACCTATATGGAAGGTCGTATTCCCCTTTCAACTTTCCGTGCAGATATTGACTATGCGTTAGTAGAAGCCCATACATCTTATGGTAGAATGGGAGTTAAAGTATGGATTATGAAAGGAGAAGTATATGGCAAGAGAGACCTCTCACCTCTTGTAGGACTTTCTAAAAAAGGTACTGGAAGAGGAGGAGCAAAACGAGGTGGAAGAAGAGCTCCACGTCGTAGAAAGTAATTTTTAAATAAGAAACAATGTTACAACCTAAAAGAACAAAATACCGCAAAATGCAAAAAGGCCGTATGAAAGGCAATGCAGGTAGAGGTACTCAGCTTGCTCACGGCGTATTCGGTATTAAATCTTTAGAGACTTGCCAAATGACCTCTCGTCAAATTGAGGCGGCTCGTATTGCGGCAACTCGCTATATGAAAAGAGAAGGTTCTCTGTGGATAATGGTATTCCCAGATAAACCAATTACCAAGAAGCCTCTTGAGGTGCGTATGGGTAAAGGAAAAGGTGCTGTGGATCATTACGCAGCTGTAGTAAAACCTGGAAGAGTAATCTTAGAGATCTCTGGAGTGTCTATGGAAGTTGCTAAAGAAGCCCTTCGTTTGGCTTCTCAAAAATTACCAGTTAAGACGAAGTTCATCGTTTCTAGAGAATATCAAGCTTAATTTCTTACATAAGTTAGAATTATGAAACAAACAGAAATATTAGAAGCATCTACAGCAGATCTAAATGAAAAGCTTGCTGAACTGAAAATAAGCTATGCGGAATTGAAAATGGCACATGCTGTTTCACCCTTAGAAAATCCTAGTCAGTTAAGATTGCAAAGAAGATCTATCGCAAGAATAGAGACCGAACTAACAAAAAGAGACGTACAATAGTACAAGCTGAAAGATGGAAAAAAGAAGTATAAGAAAAGAACGTATAGGTGTAGTAACCAGTAACAAAATGGAGAAATCTATTGTTGTTTCAGAAGTGAAAAAGGTGAAACACCCAATGTATGGTAAGTACGTTACCAAAACAAAAAAGTACGTAGCACACGACGAAAAAAACGACTGCAACGAAGGTGATACTGTAAGAATAATGGAGACACGTCCACTTAGTAAAACCAAAAGTTGGAGATTAGTTGAAATAATTGAAAGAGCGAAGTAATTATGATACAACAAGAATCAAGACTAAAAGTTGCGGATAACACCGGAGCTCGTGAAGTATACACGATACGAGTACTTGGAGGTACCAAAAGAAGATACGCTTCTGTAGGTGATAAAATTGTAGTTAGCGTAAAAGAAGCTACGCCTAATGGTTCTATTAAAAAAGGAGCTGTTTCAACTGCCGTTATTGTTCGTACTTCCAAGGAAGTAAGAAGGTCAGATGGATCTTATATCCGCTTTGATGATAATGCGTGCGTATTGCTCAATCCGCAGGGAGAAATGAGAGGTACACGCGTGTTTGGTCCAGTAGCGCGAGAATTACGTGACAATAAATTCATGAAAATAGTATCACTAGCACCTGAGGTGCTTTAATACGACAACAAATGGCAAAGCTTAAAATAAAAACAGGAGATAATGTAATTGTTATTGCTGGTAGAGATAAAAATAAAACTGGTAAAGTATTACGTGTATTTCCTGAAACTAACAAAGCAATTGTAGAGGGAGTGAATATTGTGAAAAAGCACGAGAAACCAAGTGCTAAAAATCCTCAAGGAGGAATTATCCAAAAGGAAACTCCAATTCAAATTTCTAATATAGCAATTGTAGATCCTAAAACTAAAGAGGCTACACGAGTTGGTTATAGAATAGAAAATGGTGAAAAAATACGATTTGCTAAAAAATCGAATCAAGCATTATAGTTATGGGATACACACCAAGACTACGAGAAGAGTATAAGGAAAGGGTAACAAAAGCCCTTACAGAGGAATTTGGATATAATAATCCAATGGAAGTGCCGAAGCTAAAGAGCATAGTTGTCTCTAGAGGAGTTGGCGAAGCTGTAGCCGATAGAAAACTTATCGATTACTCTGTAGAAGAATTAACCCAAATTACAGGACAAAAAGCTGTTGCGACTTTATCCAAAAAAGACGTAGCTAACTTTAAGTTGCGTAAAGGGATGCCCGTAGGTGTTAAAGTAACACTGCGTGGAGATAGAATGTATGATTTTCTAGATAGATTAATTACCGCGTCTTTACCACAAGTTAGAGATTTTCAAGGTATTAAAGCTACTGGGTTTGATGGTAGAGGAAATTATTCTCTTGGAATTACCGAGCAGATTATTTTCCCAGAAATCGATATCGATAAAGTGAAGAAGATTCAAGGGATGAACATTACTTTTGTCACTTCTGCAAATACCGACCAAGAAGCTAAATCATTACTAACACAATTAGGATTACCATTTAAAAAGAATTAACAGATGGCGAAAGAATCAATGAAAGCGCGTGAGCGTAAAAGACAAAGAATGGTTGCAAAATATGCTGAGAAACGCAAAGCTTTAAAAGAAGCTGGAGACTATGAAGCGTTACAAAGACTTCCTAGAAATGCGTCCCCTGTTCGTTTGCATAACCGCTGTTTGATCACTGGGAGACCAAGAGGATATATGAGACATTTCGGTATCTCTAGAGTAACGTTCCGAGAACTTGCAAATCAAGGTCTAATTCCAGGAGTTAGAAAAGCTAGCTGGTAATCTAAAATAGTTAAAATTAGAGATATGAATATCGATCCAATAGCAGATTTTCTAACTAGAATTAGAAACGGAATCAATGCAGGACATAGAGTAGTTGAAATACCTGCATCTAACTTGAAAAAAGAAATCACTAAGATTTTATTTGATCAAGGATACATACTTAGCTATAAATTTGAAGACAAAGGTCCGCAAGGAATTATAAAAATAGCATTGAAGTATGATAAAGCAACAAAGGAGTCAGTAATTAAAGATCTCCAAAGAATTAGTAAACCAGGTTTACGTAAATATGCTAGTTCCAATGAAATGCCTCGTATTTTAAACGGTTTAGGAATTGCTATAGTTTCTACTTCTCATGGAGTAATGACGGCTAAGCAAGCTCAAGCCAATAACGTAGGTGGAGAACTACTATGTTACGTTTACTAAAAATTAAAAACAAAGTATGTCAAGAACAGGTAGAAAACCTATCGCTATTCCACAAGGAGTAATAGTAGAGGTAAAAGACAATACGATAATAGTAAAAGGTAAGCTTGGTGAGTTAACCCAAGAGTTTTCTGGAGTAACATTTGATATCCAAGAAACCGAGTTAGTAGTCGATAGATTATCTGACTCTAAAGAACATAAGTCTAAACATGGATTGTACCGTTCTTTAGTTTCTAATATGATGGAAGGAGTTACAAACGGATGGACTAAGCAATTGGAGCTAGTAGGTGTAGGGTATCGTGCCACAAATCAAGGTCAAGTACTTGATCTTGCACTTGGATTCTCACACAATATTATTATTGATGTAGCTCCAGAAGTGAAAATTGAAACCGTTACTGAACGAGGAAAAAACCCAATTGTTAAATTAACCTCACACGACAAACAGTTAGTAGGGCAGTTAGCCGCTAAGATTCGTGGATTCCGTAAGCCAGAACCTTACAAAGGAAAGGGAATTAAATTTGTTGGTGAGGAATTAAGAAGAAAAGCAGGGAAATCTGCATAAGAAATTAAGTTATGGCATTATCAAAAAACGAAAAGAGAAATCGTATTCGTCATAGAATTCGTAAAACGATTTCAGGAACAAATGAGAGACCTCGTCTTGCTGTATTCAGAAGTAACAAGGAAATCTATGCACAACTTATAGACGATGTTGCAGGAAAAACTATGGCTTCTGCTTCCTCAAGAGACAAGGATATCGCTGTAGAAGGTACCAAGCAAGAGGTTGCTTTTGCTGTAGGAAAATCGATAGCTGAAAAAGCAGTTCAAGCAGGACTTGAATCCATTTCTTTTGATCGAGGAGGTTACCTTTATCACGGAAGAGTAAAATCATTAGCTGACGGGGCACGTGAAGGTGGCCTAAAATTCTAGAAGTATGTATCAAGATTATAAGAACGTAGAAATTGTTAAACCAGCTGGGCTAGACCTAAAAGATCGCTTAGTTGCGGTTCAACGAGTTACCAAAGTAACTAAAGGTGGAAGGGCTTTTGGATTCTCAGCAATCGTAGTAGTTGGGAATGAAGAAGGTGTTGTAGGACAAGGTTTGGGAAAATCCAAGGATGTCGCCACTGCAATAGCAAAAGCAATTGAGGATGCGAAAAAGAATTTAGTGCGAATACCAATTCACAAGCGTACCATTCCACATGAGCAAAAAGGAAAGCATTCTGGTGCTAGAGTAACTTTGCTTCCAGCTTCTCCAGGTACTGGAGTAATTGCAGGTGGACCAGTTCGTGCAGTACTCGAATCTGTTGGTATACACGATATCTTATCCAAGTCTCAAGGATCTTCAAACCCACACAACGTAGTAAAAGCTACTTTTGATGCTTTATTACAATTGCGAAGCCCTCAAGTGATAGCTAAGCAACGTGGTATATCATTAGAGAAATTATATAAAGGATAATTAAGAGCAAGAAAATGGCAAAAATTAAAATTACACAAGTACGAAGCACTATAGGACGTTCTCAAGATCAAAGAGATACTTTAAAAGCTCTAGGTCTTAGAGGGATTGGAAAAACTGTAGAGCACGAAGAAGTGCCAACTATTCTTGGTATGGTTAAAAAAGTTAGTCACCTAGTTTCAGTAGAAACTATTTAAGAGAAACGAAATGGATTTAAGTAATTTAAAACCTGCAGTAGGTTCCACGAAAAGAGAAGGTAAACGTGTAGGCCGTGGCCAAGGATCTGGAAAAGGAGGTACTGCTACTCGTGGACACAAGGGAGCGAAATCACGTTCTGGTTATGCCAAAAAACTTGGATTTGAAGGTGGACAAATGCCTTTACAAATTCGAGTTCCAAAGTTTGGGTTCACAAATAGAAATAGAATCACTTATCAAGTAGTGAATTTAGATACTCTTCAACGATTAGTCGATGAAAATAAGATTAATGACGTTGTAGATTTCGAAACTTTTGTAAATTTACGCCTTGCAAGAAAAGATGATGTGGTGAAAATCCTTGGAAGAGGGGAGCTAAAAGCAAAATTAAAAGTATCAGCACATAAGTTTACTGCTACAGCTAAAGAAGGAATTGAGGCTGCTGGTGGTGAAGTAATAACATTGTAATTTTTTAGTAAGGATGAAAATTATTGAAACCTTAAAAAATATATGGAGAATAGAAGAGCTTAGAAACCGAATTATGGTGACTCTAAGCCTTCTATTGGTGTATCGTTTTGGTGCACAAATTGTCTTACCTGGCATTGATGCCTCTAAATTGGCTGAATTCGCAGGTAAGTTCGATTCTGGCGGTATAGGTGGATTATTGAATGCTTTTACAGGAGGTGCTTTTGCAAATGCTTCTGTGTTTGCATTGGGTATTATGCCCTATATATCAGCTTCCATTGTGGTTCAATTAATGCAAATTGCAGTTCCTTATCTTCAAAAACTACAAAAAGAAGGTGAAAGCGGAAGACGAAAAATAAATCAAATTACTAGATGGTTAACCATTGCTATATGTTTGGTGCAAGCTCCAAGTTATTTGGCAGGATTGCCTGCAATGGGAGTTCCTACTGAAGCATTTGTGATTGGTCAAACTCCACTGTTCTATATATCGTCAGTTATTATATTAGTAGCTGGTACAATATTTGCAATGTGGCTAGGTGAAAAAATTACTGACAAAGGAGTTGGAAATGGTATATCCATCTTAATTATGGTTGGGATTATAGCAACCTTACCTCAATCATTTGCACAAGAGTTTGCCTCTCGAGTATTTGAATCGAATGGCGGACCCTTAATGATTCTAGTAGAATTAGTGATTTGGTTTATAGTTATAATTGCTGCAGTAATGCTTGTTATGGCGGTACGGAAAATACCTGTTCAATATGCAAGAAGAACTGCATCAGGAGGCTTTGAGAAAAATATATTTGGTGCTAGACAATTTATACCTTTAAAAGTCAATGCATCTGGAGTAATGCCTATTATTTTTGCGCAAGCTATTATGTTTATTCCTTCGGGTTTAGCAAGCTTATTCGCTGAGAATGATATCGCACAATCCATTCAAGTAAATTTCTCAGACATATTCGGGTTATGGTATAACTTAGTGTTTGCGTTACTAATTATGGTTTTTACATATTTTTATACTGCTATTACAGTCCCAACCAATAAAATGGCTGATGACTTAAAACGTAGTGGTGGATTTATTCCGGGAGTAAAGCCAGGTTCGCAAACAGCAGAATATTTAGATGCAATTATGTCGAGAATCACATTGCCAGGTTCTATTTTTCTTGCGATTTTAGCGATTTTCCCTGCTATTGTCGTAAAGGTTATTGGAATTCAAGCGGGTTGGGCACTCTTTTATGGAGGAACCTCTCTACTTATTATGGTAGGTGTGGCAATCGATACGGTAGATCAAGTTAATTCATACTTATTAAATCGTCAGTACGATGGTTTAATGAAGTCTGGTAAAAAAAGAAAAGCAGTAGTATAAATAATTATGGCAAAACAACCACCAATAGAACAAGATGGAACGATAGTAGAAGCATTGTCTAACGCAATGTTTAGAGTTGAATTGGAAAATGGTCATATAGTAACTGCGCACATTTCGGGTAAGATGCGTATGCACTATATCAAATTATTACCCGGAGACAAAGTAAAATTAGAAATGAGCCCTTACGATTTGACAAAGGCTCGTATAACCTATAGATACTAAGGAAGATGAAAGTAAGAGCATCACTTAAAAAAAGAAGTGCCGACTGCAAAATTGTTCGCAGAAAAGGCCGTTTATATGTAATTAATAAAAAAAACCCAAGGTTTAAACAAAGACAAGGATAATTATGGCAAGAATTGCAGGTGTTGATATCCCTAGAAATAAAAGGGGTGTAATCGCGCTAACTTATATCTTTGGAATCGGTAAAAGCCGAGCAAAAGAGATATTAGAAACAGCCGGAGTAGACGTAAACAAAAAAGTTTTAGACTGGAATGACGATGAGTTAGGAGCTATTCGAAATACAGTGTCAAACTATAAAATCGAAGGTGAGCTTCGTAGTGAAACTCAGTTGAACATCAAGCGTCTTATGGATATTGGATGTTATAGGGGGATACGCCACAGAACTGGTTTGCCACTTCGTGGTCAAAAAACAAAAAATAACTCTAGAACTCGCAAGGGCAGACGTAAGACAGTTGCGAATAAGAAGAAAACAATGTAATCTTTAAAATTCTGATGTAATGGCAAAGTCTACTAAAGGTGCTAAAGGTAAAAGCACAAAAAAAAGAAAAGTTAATGTTGAAGCCGTTGGACAAGCTCATGTGACTGCTTCCTTCAACAACATAATAATTACTTTCACTAATAAAAATGGTGATGTCATCTCTTGGTCTTCTGCTGGTAAAATGGGCTTTAGAGGATCGAAAAAAAACACTCCTTATGCTGCTCAAGTAGCTTCTGAAGATGCCGCTCAAAAGGCTCATGAAGCTGGACTTAGAAAGGTTAAGGTGTTTGTGAAAGGCCCAGGGTCAGGAAGAGAGTCAGCAATACGTTCTATGCATAATATCGGTGTAGAAGTAACCGAAATAGTTGATATCACACCTTTACCACACAATGGTTGTCGTCCACCAAAACGAAGAAGAGTATAACTCTTATTTAAAAATACAATACTAAAAATAAGTATAAATGAAGGAATCAGAGTTTAAAGGATGTATTTAATCTAAAGACCTTAATTTAAACTCCTCCTTCCAATTAATTAAATTATGGCAAGATATACTGGTCCTAAAACTAAAATTGCTCGTAAGTTTGGCGAGCCAATTTTTGGAGACGATAAATCTTTTGAGAAAAGAAATTACCCTCCAGGACAACACGGAAATAACCGTAGAAGAGGTAAAAAATCGGAATATGCAATTCAGCTTAATGAAAAGCAAAAAGCAAAATATACGTACGGTATTTTAGAGCGTCAATTTAGAAACATGTTTAAAAAGGCTAACTCTGCACCAGGTATAACAGGTGAGGTTTTACTTCAATATTGTGAATCTAGATTGGATAACGTAGTTTATCGTATGGGAATTGCACCTACTCGAGCTGCTGCCAGACAATTGGTTACCCATAAACATATTACAGTCAATGGCAATCGAGTAAATATTCCTTCTTACCAACTTAAAGCTGGTGATATAGTTAGCCTTAGAGAAAAATCTAAGTCTCTTGATACCATCAAAAATTCTTTGGAAAATAGTTCCGACAGAGTTTATGAATGGATTACCTGGAATAATGATAAAATGGAAGGTATCTACGTATCTATTCCACAACGCATTCAAATTCCAGAAAACATCAACGAACAATTAATCGTTGAATTATATTCAAAATAATAAATTACAAAGTAGTCATAATATGGCAGTATTTAGTTTTCAGAAGCCTGATAAAGTTATCATGACAGATTCATCCGAGTTTCACGGAGCGTTCGAATTTCGCCCGTTGGAGCCTGGATATGGATTGACTGTTGGTAACGCTTTACGACGCGTCTTACTTTCTTCATTAGAAGGATTCGCAATAACATCGGTAAAAATAGAAGGAGTAGAGCATGAGTTTTCAACTATTGTAGGAGTTGTAGAAGATGTAACCGAAATTATTCTTAATCTTAAACAGATTCGTCTTAAGCAGCAAGTAGAAGATATTGATGATGAGTCACCAACCATTACTATTTCAAATACCGAACAACTTACTGCTGGTGATTTTCAACAGTTTCTTTCTGGTTTCAAAGTGTTGAACCCAGAATTGGTTATTTGTAATATGGAGCCTAGTGTTGATTTAACTATCGACATTACTATTGAAAAAGGTAGAGGCTACATTCCTGCTGAAGAAAACAAAAAAGCTGATGCACCACTAGGAACTATCTTTATCGACTCTATTTTTACACCTATTAAAAATGTAAAATATGCTGTAGAAGACTATAGAGTGGAACAAAAAACGGATTATGAAAAATTAACTTTTGAAATCCAGACAGATGGTTCTATAGATCCACAAGATGCCTTGACAGAAGCAGCGAGGACACTTATCCATCACTTTATGTTATTTAGTGATGAACGTATCACACTAGAAGCTGATGAAATTGCACAAACAGAAACATATGACGAAGAGTCTCTTCATATGCGTCAATTACTAAAAACTCGTTTAGTTGATTTGGACCTTTCCGTACGTGCTTTAAATTGCTTGAAAGCTGCAGATGTAGAAACACTTGGAGATTTAGTAGTATATAATAGAAGTGACTTAATGAAGTTTAGAAACTTCGGTAAAAAATCACTTTCTGAACTTGAAGAAGTAGTTGGTTCTAAGGGACTTGACTTCGGAATGGATCTATCTAAATATAAGTTGGATCTAGACTAACTTTATCAGAAAGGTTTACGATATAAACCATCTAAAAGCACTAGAAAATGAGACATAGAAAAAAAGGAAATAAATTAGGTAGAAAGACAGCACACCGTAATGCATTGTTAGCAAATATGGGTTGCTCACTTATTGAACACAAACGTATTAATACTACCGTAACCAAAGCTAAAGCATTACAACAGTTTATAGAACCCGTAATCACAAAATCCAAAAACGACACTACACACAATAGACGTATTGTATTTAGTCAGCTTAGACATAAGGATGCTGTGACTACTTTATTTCGCGATGTAGCTGTAAAAGTTGGAGATAGACCTGGTGGATACACCAGAATTATCAAACTGGGAAATCGTCAAGGTGATAATGCACCGATGGCAATGATTGAACTTGTTGATTATAATGAAATTTATAATGCTGCAAAAACCACTAAGAAACGTTCGACTAGACGTGGAGGAAGAAGAGGTGGTGTTAAAAACGCAACAGTTCGAGAAGAAGAATAAAATGTATTCAAAATAGATGAATAAACAAAAAAAGCACACAGTTTACTTGGTATCTGTGTGCTTTTTTTGTTTATGAATAATATTATCTTAGATAATTCTATAGTTAACACAATATTAAATTCATAATTATGTATTATAGTACAATAAACAAAATTATAGCACGACAAATATTTGATTCTCGTGGTAACCCAACTGTTGAAGTGGATGTCCATACATCATGTGGTGCATTAGGAAGAGCGGCTGTTCCTTCAGGAGCTTCTACAGGGGAACATGAAGCCGTTGAGTTACGTGATGGCAACGAATCTTATATGGGTAAAAGTGTATTGAAAGCTGTAGAAAATGTAAATACACATATCAGAAGCCTACTTGTAGGTCATTCTGTATTCGATCAAGGAGATATTGATAATAAGATGATCGAGTTAGATGGTACTCCTAATAAGTCTAATCTTGGAGCAAATGCAATTCTAGGGGTTTCTTTAGCAGTTGCTAAAGCCGCTGCAAATGCTTTAAAATTACCTCTATATAGATATGTAGGTGGTGTTGGGGCTGTAACATTACCTGTCCCTATGATGAATATTATAAATGGTGGTTCTCATAGTGATGCACCTATTGCTTTTCAAGAGTTTATGATTATGCCAGTTACAGCTAAAAGTTTTACCCATGCATTGCAAATTGGAAGTGAAATCTTTCATAACTTAAAAACTGTAATTCAGGAAAGAAATCTTAGTACGGCTGTTGGTGATGAAGGCGGTTTTGCTCCTAAATTTGAAGGAACTGATGATGCTATTGACATGATACATCTTGCGGTAACTAGAGCGGGATACTTATTTGGTGAAGATATCATGTTGGCATTAGACTGTGCTGCAGCTGAATTTTATAAAGATGGAATTTATGATTATCAAATTTTTGAAGGAGAATCTGGACAGAAGAGAACCTCACAACAACAGGTAGATTATTTGGTTTCATTATGCAAAAAATATCCAATACTGTCGATTGAAGATGGATTAGATGAAAATGATTGGAATGGCTGGAAGTTGCTGACTCAAGAGATTGGACATAAAGTTCAATTGGTAGGTGATGATCTTTTTGTTACCAATGTTAAGCGTCTATCTCGAGGGATAGAAACACAAACAGCAAATTCAATTTTAATAAAAGTCAATCAAATAGGGACGCTTACAGAAACAATTGCTGCGGTTAATATGGCTCATAAAGCAGGATATACATCAGTAATGTCTCATAGGAGTGGTGAGACAGAGGATGATACCATAGCAGATCTTGCGGTCGCTCTAAATTGTGGACAGATAAAAACAGGTTCTATGTCACGTAGTGACCGAATTTCAAAATATAATCAATTACTTCGAATTGAAGAGGATCTGGAATCAGCTGGTATTTATCCTCAAAAAAATGCATTTAGGGTAAAAGGAATAAAGTAAGTTAAAGATCTTGTTTATATGGAGGAGGAAAACTTAAGGTTTAATTTTGTAATAAAATTACATAATCTTATTTTACAATAAAACCACGATTTTTCGTATATTAGCCCTCTAGTATAAATAGAAAATAAATACAATTATATATGTCAGAAATAGCTACACTAGAAATCGGAGGCAAAAAATATGAGCTTCCCGTAATAATAGGAACTGAAAACGAAAAAGCAATTGATATTAGTGCTTTACGTGGGATAACTGATGGGGTGATAACTATTGATCCAGGTTATAAAAATACTGGATCTTGCGAAAGTGCAATTACATTTCTAGATGGTGAAAAAGGTGTGTTACGATATAGGGGGTATGCCATCGAAGATTTGGCAGAAAAAGCTAGTTTTCTTGAAGTAGCGTATTTACTTATATTTGGTGAATTGCCAACTAAAGAAGAACTAGAGAAATTCCATTCTGATATCAAATTGGAATCTCAAGTGGATGAGGATATAAAGAAAATTTTGGATGGTTTTCCAAAATCCGCTCATCCAATGGGGGTATTATCTTCTTTAACTTCTGCTTTAGTGGCGTTTAACCCATCATCGGTGAATGTTGATAGTCCAGAAGAGATGTATAGGGCAATTGTAAAAATTCTTGGTAAATTTCCAGTACTTACTGCATGGACATATCGTAAACGTGTAGGATTGCCATTGGATTACGGAGATGATTCTTTGACATATGTTGAGAATTTTTTACAGATGATGTTTAAAAAGCCTAATGGAAATTACAAAGTCAATCCAGTTGTAGCTGATGCTTTAGATAAATTACTTATTCTTCATGCTGACCATGAGCAAAATTGTTCTACATCGACTGTCCGCATGGTAGGTTCTTCTCATACTGGTTTATTTGCCTCGTTATCAGCAGGAATAAGCGCATTATGGGGACCTTTACACGGAGGGGCGAATCAAGCTGTGATTGAAATGCTTGAAGCTATTAAAGAAGATGGGGGAGATACGCACCGCTATATGGAAAAAGCAAAAGATAAGAATGATCCTTTCCGTCTAATGGGCTTCGGACATCGAGTATATAAAAATTTTGATCCCCGAGCTAAAATCATTAAAAAGTCTGCAGATCAAGTTCTAGAAGCATTAGGCGTGCAAGATAAAGTGTTAGATATTGCTAAAGGATTAGAGAAAGAAGCTTTGGAAGACGCTTACTTTGTTGATCGTAAACTGTATCCTAATGTTGATTTTTATTCAGGAATTATATATCGTGCTTTAGGAATTCCAGAAGAAATGTTTACTGCAATGTTTGCTTTAGGAAGATTACCAGGTTGGATAGCTCAATGGAGAGAAATGCGTTTACGTAAAGAACCTATTGGTCGTCCAAGACAGGTTTATATTGGAGAATCGAATCGACCATTCGTCAATGTCGAGAAAAGATAATTAGCAGATGATTTATAAAAAAGCACTTCTTTTAAAAGAAGTGCTTTTTTATATTAAAGAAGTAACATATGATAGAGTTAAATGTTATAGATGAAGTTTCTAGATTGCGTGCCGTTATTTTAGGACGTGCCGATGAAAATGGACCTATTCCATCTTTGGAAGATACATACGATCCAAAATCCGCCAAAAATATTCGACAAGGAACGTACCCTATTATTGAAGATATGATTCAAGAAATAGAAGCTGTGAATCAAATTTTTAAAAAATATAATGTAAAAGTTTATAGACCTGAACTAATAAAGGACTATAATCAAATTTTTACTCGTGATATTGCCTTTGTTATAGAAGACAAGCTTATAATAGGCAATATTTTGGAGGATCGTTCAAAGGAAATTGATGCTATTCAATATATCATTGATCAAATTAAACCTGAAAATGTAATTCGATTTCCTGCAGAAGCACATATCGAAGGTGGTGATGTAATGCCTTGGAGAGATTATATTTTTGTAGGAACATATAAAGATAAAAACTATAGAAAATATATTACTGCAAGGACCAATATGAAAGCAGTAGAAAGTTTACAAGAACTTTTTCCGGATAAAAAAGTAATGTCTTTTAGTTTAAGAAAATCAAATAGTGTTCCTATCGAAAATGCCTTACATTTAGATTGTTGTTTCCAGCCAATAGGTAAAGGAAAAGCAATTATCCATAGAAATAGCTTTTTAATTGAAGAGGAATATCAGTGGTTAATTACTTATTTTGGTCCTGAAAATATATTCGAAATTACGGATGAAGAAATGACAAGTATGTTTAGTAATATAGTATCTATCTCTGAAAATGTAATTCTTTCGGAACAAAATTTTACACGTTTAAATAATTGGTTGAGGGAAAATGATTTTATAGTGGAGGAAGTGCCTTATGCAGAAATTTCTAAACAAAGTGGATTGCTTAGATGTTCTACATTACCTTTGTTCCGAGATAAATAACTGCGTAA
>Ga0079226_10000770_pt1 | contig 23429 bp, 25 predicted proteins | sample Poulit2014_FD_76345 | JGI IMG/M metagenome (GOLD analysis project Ga0079226, IMG submission 76345) | Agricultural soil microbial communities from Georgia to study Nitrogen management - Poultry litter 2014 | ecosystem: Environmental > Terrestrial > Soil > Agricultural land | place: USA: Georgia...
ATGACTATGCATGGGTTTTGAAATATTAAAATGCTTTAATAATATTCCACTTTTTCGGGTGTCTTCTGCTAAGATAAAATCTACTTCTTTTAAAGTGCGAATTCCGCGCAAAGTCATATCTTCTAAATTTCCAATGGGAGTAGGAATCAAGTAAAGCTTTGACATATCTGTTGTGTTTTAAGGAAAAATCAAAAGAAAAAGGGATAAACTTTTGTTGAAAAACTTATCCCTTTTTTATTATCAATTATATTTCATTTATAATTTATGGCAATTCATCAAATCCCATATTATAAAATGTAAATGCAAATAAATCTGCATATTCTTTAATAATCATAGAAGTTGGTTTTCCTGCTCCATGTCCAGCATTTGTTTCAATTCTTATCAACACAGGATTATTTCCTGTTTGTTTGTCTTGCAATTCTGCTGCAAATTTAAAACTATGAGCTGGCACAACTCTATCGTCGTGATCTCCTGTTGTTACCATAGTTGCTGGATATTCCACTCCTTCTTTAACATTGTGAAGTGGAGAATATCCCAATAAGTATTTAAACATTTCTTCGCTGTCTTCAGCTGTTCCATAATCATAAGCCCAACCTGCTCCTGCGGTGAAAGTGTGATATCTCAACATATCTAAAACGCCCACTGCTGGCAAAGCAACTTTCATCAAATCAGGACGTTGAGTCATTGTTGCACCTACTAATAATCCTCCGTTTGAACCTCCTCTAATTGATAAATAATCACTTGAAGTATAATCTTCATCGATTAAATATTCTGCTGCTGCAATAAAATCATCAAATACATTTTGTTTTTGCATTTGCGTTCCTGCTTTATGCCATTCACGTCCGTATTCTCCTCCTCCTCTAAGGTTTGGAACTGCATAAATTCCACCTCTTTCTAACCAAGCTACATTAGCAACTGTAAAAGATGGCGTCAAGCTGATATTAAATCCTCCATAAGCATAAAGCATTGTTGGATTTTTACCATTCATTTCTGTTCCTTTTTTATAAGTGATCATCATCGGAACTTTTGTACCATCTTTAGAAGTGTAAAACACTTGTTTGCTTTCGTAATCTTCAGGATTAAAATCTACTTCTGGTTTTTGATAAATTTCAGAATCTCCAGAATCTAAATCATACTTATAAATAGTTGGTGGCGTAACATAATTGGTGAAAACATAATAAACATCTTCCTCCTCTTTTCTTGCTGAAAAACCACCAGCTGTTCCTAATCCTGGTAATTCCACTTCACGAACTTCTTTCCCGTCTAAATCATATTGTTTGATTTGCGTTAAAGCATCTTTCATATAATGTGCGAAAATGTATTTATTTGCAGTTGAAGCTTCTAATACTTTATCTGTTTCTGCAATGAAATCTTCCCAGTTTTCCTCTCCAGGATTATTGAAATCTACGGTTACAATTCTATTGTTTGGCGCTTTATAATCTGTTAATAAATAAAGTTTATTTTCTTTACTTGTCAACAAATTAGTATTGGCTTCATCGTTTTCAATAAGTGTTTTTATCTCCGCATTATCCGATTTTAGATCTTGGATATATAAGTTATTTCCCGAAGTTGTATTTGCTGCAGAGATCACTAAATATCTATCATCTTCTGTAACATATCCACCTACATAACGGTGTTTTTCTTCTGCTGCTTCTCCAAAAATTACTTCATCTTCACTTTGAGGAGTATTTAATTTGTGGAAATATAATTTATGCTGATCAGTTTTTGCAGAAAGTTCACTTCCTTCTGGTTTATCATAGCTTGAGTAATAAAATCCTTCATTTCCTTTCCAAGAAACGCCACTGAATTTTACATCAACTAAAGTATCTTCAATTTGTTTTTTACTTTCTACATCTAAAATGATGATTTTTCTCCAATCACTTCCTCCTTCTGAAATTGAATAAGCCATCAATTTTCCGTTTTCTGAAAAAGTATATTGATCTAAAGAAGTGGTTCCATCCTCACTAAATTTATTAGGATCTAAAAACACTTCTGCATCTTCAGGATTTTCATCTTTTTTATAACGATAAATCACACTTTGGTTTTGCAATCCATCATTTTTACTGAAATAGATGTAATCTCCTCTTTTATTTGGCGTTCCAATTTTTTCGTAATTCCAAAGATCTGTAAGTCTATCTTCTAATTTTTTTCGATAAGAAATCTGATCGAGGTAATCAAAAGTTACTTCATTTTCAGCTTTTACCCAATCTTTAGTTTCCTCACTATGATCGTCTTCTAACCAACGATAAGGATCTTTTATTTCTGTTCCGAAATAATTATCTACCGTATCCACTTTTTTAGTTTCTGGATAATTCAGACTCATAGTTTTTTCTTTTTCATCAGATTGGTTTTCTTTCCCGTTTTGACAAGCTGTAAATCCTATCATAACGAGAGCAAGGAAAGTTATTTTTTTCACTGTTTAATGTTTTTTATTTCGCTCAAAAATAGGAAAAATATATGGCTTAGAAAATATTTCTAATTTTTGCTAAATTTACTTTTCCGCTTTTGATTGAAAAGGTTTAATTATTTTTGATTTATTAAATTTAAACTTTTGAAGTTTGATTCTTTTTCTTGTTTTATCAAGTATTCTGCTATTTGCACGGTGTTTGTAGCGGCTCCTTTTCTTAAATTATCAGCAACAATCCACATATTTAAAGCATTTTCACGGGTGAAATCTCTTCTTATTCTTCCTACAAAAATATCATCTTTTCCTTGTGCAAAAATCGGCATAGGATAAACATTCATATCTGAAAGATCTTTGAGGTTAATTCCCGGAAAAATATGCAGCATTTGCCTGACTTCAGCAAGCTTAAAGTCTTTTTCAAATTCAAGATTTACAGATTCGCTATGCCCGCCCACTACAGGAATTCTAACTGCTGTAGCTACAACTTGAATATCATCATCTCCTAAGATTTTTTTAGTTTCTCGGGTGAGTTTCATCTCTTCTTTTGTATATCCATTTTCTTCAAAAACATCACAATGTGGTATGGCGTTTTGATGAATTGGATAAGGATAAAGCATTTTAGATTTTTCTCCTTTTTGCTCGCTTTGCAACTGATCTATTCCTGCTTTTCCACTTCCACTAACCGATTGATAAGTAGAAACTATCGCTCTTTTGATTTTATATCTTCTGTGAAGTGGTTTTAAAGCCATCACCAACTGAATGGTTGAACAATTTGGATTAGCGATGATTTTATCTTCTTTTGTCAGCGTTTTTCCATTTACTTCTGGAACAATTAATTTTATATTCGGATCTAATCTCCAAGCAGAAGAATTATCGATAACTGTTGTTCCTGCTTCAGCAAATTTTGGTGCCCATTTTAAAGAAATTTCTCCTCCAGCTGAGAAGAATGCAAAATCTGGTTTTTTCTCTACTGCTTTTTCTATAGATAAAATTGTAAATTCTTCTTCTTTAAAAACAATAGTTTTTCCTACTGATCTTTCTGAAGCTACAGGAATGAGTTCTTTTACAGGAAAATTTCGCTCTGCTAAAACACGGAGTAAAATTTCCCCTACCATTCCCGTTACACCTACTACTGCAATTTTCATATTTTATTTTTATTTATTAAAGAAAATTATTCTCCTGTAAATCTTTTATCAACTGGCATTACTTCTCCGCAATTATCACAAGTGCGAAGTTTTTCATCTCCATAAAAAGTTTTAAAATGAGGAAGAAAATCTTTTTCTATGTCTTTTAAAGGAAAATAAACTTCGTGTAATTTATGATTACAATGATCACAAAACCACATCAAACCATCTTTTCCGTCTTTTTCTGTTCTTTTTAATTCTATCACCAATCCGATAGAATTTTCTTTTCTGGCAGGAGAATGCGGAACTTTTGCCGGATTGAGATACATATCTCCTGGTCCTAATTTCATGACTTTTTTCTCTCCATCAACTTGAATATTGACTTCTATTTCTCCTTCAAGTTGATAAAATAATTCTTCTGTTTCATTATAATGATAGTCCTTTCTGGCATTTGGACCCGCAACCACCATCACAATATAATCTCCTGCTTCTTTGTAAAGATTTTTATTGCCCACAGGGGGTTTTAAAGTTTCGCGGTTTTCTTCAATCCATTGGTTTAAGTTAAAAGGTTTTTGAATTGACATAAGTTTGTTTTTTTAATTAGCTAATTCTTACGCAATTTAAACATATTCATAAATAAAATCAGAATTTTAGAAAGCAATTCTTATGAAAATCAATCTATTTGTGAAATTCTCATCGTGTTTACCATTCCTTTATCTTCCACAGGCATAGCTGCTAAATTTACGACGTAATCTTTTGCCCTTACATATCGATTTTCTTTAGCAATTTTATTTACATCTCTCATCGTATCATCTGTACTGACAAATTTGTCATAATAAAATGCTTGAACTCCCCAAAGTAAACTCAGCTGACTTAAGATTCTTTTGTTTGAACTATAAGCTAAAATATTCGCTTTAGGACGCCAAGCAGAAATCTGGAAAGGAGTATATCCACTATTGGTTAAAGTACAAATTGCTTGCGCATCAATTTCATCAGCAACCATTGCTGCGTGATAACAAATTGATTTTGTAATGTATCTTTTGGTGATAATTGTTGGCGGATCTTCAGGAACTTTTATCAATTCTGAATTTTCTACATTTTCTACAATTTGCGCCATCTTTTTAATCACCGCAACAGGATGTTTTCCTACAGAAGTTTCTCCACTTAACATCACTGCATCAGCTCCATCCATCACAGAATTTGCCACATCATTTACTTCTGCTCTTGTGGGTGTTAAACCTTCAATCATAGATTCCATCATCTGGGTGGCAATAATCACAGGAATTCTTGCTCTTTTTGCTCTATGTACTAATTTTTTCTGAATTAATGGCACTTCATGGGCTGGCACTTCCACGCCTAAATCTCCTCTTGCTACCATCAATCCATCACAATAAGCTACAATATTATCTATGTTTTTAACGCCTTCTGGTTTTTCTATTTTAGCAATTATAGGAATTTTATGTTCACTATGTTTTTTGATGATATCTTGTAAAACCTTTAAATCTTCTCCACTTCTGACAAAAGATAAAGCAATCCAATCCACTTCTTGAGAAATGGCAAATTCTGCATCTTTAATATCTTTTTCTGTCAATGCAGGCAAGGAAATATCTGTGTTGGGTAAATTCACTCCTTTTCTGGATCGCAAAGGTCCTCCTTGAATAACTTTAGCCACCACCTCATCTTTTCTGTTGGTTTTTACCACTTCAAAAATGAGTTTTCCATCATCTAATAAAATACGTTCTCCTGATTTTACATCTTTAGGAAATTCTTTATAATTCATATAAACCCTTTCTGCAGTTCCCCTAAAAGGTTTTCCTGTAGCAAAAGTTATTTCATCTCCTTTCACTACTACCACTGCTCCACTCATTGAACCTACTCTAAGTTTTGGCCCTTGTAAATCTGCTAAAATTCCTACGTTGATTTTGAGTTCTTCTGAAAGTGTTCTGATCAGTTTTACTTTTTCTTTTACTTCGTTGTGTTTCGCATGAGAAAAATTAACCCTAAATACATTTACCCCATTATGAATCATTTCGCGAAGCGTTTCCTTAGATTCTGTCGAAGGCCCTAAGGTGGCAACGATTTTTGTTTTTTTAATATTTCTCATCAATCAAAAATTAAGTTTTTATATGATTTTATCTGACTAATATCTTCTTTATGAATAGCTGAAATTTGTCTGATTTTCTTCATCTTCTTTACCAAATCATCTACAGCTGCTCTTCTTTCTATTTTGAAAAAATAATCTACACCTTTTCTTTCCGGTATGAGATATGTAATAAAATCATTATTTTCTTCAAATAAATTTCTTTTATAGTTTGATTTTGCGGATTTTATTCTTGCTTTATTAGCAATAACATAATAATCTACATCAATAATTTCATCATAAAAGTGATAAAGCGGATATTCTGAAACCACCCCATCTCTCACAAAATCTATGTCCTTTTTTGTTCTTTTCAATCTCATTTCAAGTGTTTTATTCAAATGATAAACCACTCTAAAAATTTCAAGAGAACTATATAAAGCGATTAGATTAACTTCCTCTTCAGGAGTTTCATCAAGAAATAAATGATTTATTTTTTTCGCTTTCATCTCTGTTTTGAAAATAACGGGAATTTACAGTAAATTTTAAAGAATAAAGTAATGCTTTACTTAAATGTTCTTTAAAATGATCAGATTTCTATTTTATCTTGTAAAGCAAAATAAGCTCTTTTTGCAGCTTTTTCTTCTGCTTTTTTCTTAGAAGTGGATCTTGCTTTAGCAATTACTTTTCCTGCTATTTCAAGTTCTACTGCAAAGTGCTTGGTTTCTTCTTTTCCTAAATCTTTACAGCTGATAAAATGAAATTCTTTCTTTTGTTTTTGACACCATTCTATCAAAAAACTTTTATAACTCATTATTTTCCCTTCCAGTCTTTTGATATCTAAATAGTTTGCTATTACTTTTTTATGGATAAATTTCTGACAAGCTTTATATCCTTTATCCATATAAATAGCACCGACTAAGGCTTCAAATAAGTTTCCACAAATATCTGCTCCTAAACCGATATTTTCATTCTCTTTTTGCAGAAAATCAAGTAAATTTAATTCTTCTCCTAATTTGTTTAGCGTTTGCCGATTGACAATTTTAGAACGCATTTGCGTGAGATTTCCCTCATCAGAATCTGGGAGTTTATCAAATAGATAAGCTGCTACTACCGCTCCTAATATTGCATCTCCTAAAAATTCTAATCGTTCATAATTCAAATCATTTCCAAACTGATCTTTTTGCTGAAGAGAAGAATGCGTAAATGCACGCTGATAATATTTTAAGTTTTTAGGAGAAAAACCTAAGATATTCTGCATTTTAATAAAAAAATCCCCGTCTTTTGAAGAACGGGAATTTAATATGTTACGGATGACCTTCATATAAGGTATTATTCATCCAGTTTTTTAAACAATAAACAAGCATTATGCCCTCCAAAACCAAATGTATTGCTCATCGCAATTTTCACATCTCGTTTTTGAGCTTTGTTGAGCGTGAGGTTTAATTCTTGATCTATATTTTCATCTGGAGTTTCAAAGTTAATTGTTGGAGGTACAATTCCGTGTTCTATAGCCAACACAGAAGCGATTCCTTCAACAGCTCCAGCTGCTCCCAACAAATGTCCTGTCATAGATTTTGTTGAGTTAATATTCAAATTTTTACTGTGTTCTCCAAATACTTTTTTAATAGCTTTAATTTCTGCTACATCACCAAGAGGGGTAGAAGTTCCATGCGTATTAATCGCATCAACATCTTCTGGTTTTAAACCAGCATCTCTCAAACAGTTTTGCATAACTGCCACCACTCCTTTTCCTTCAGGGTGTGGCGCGGTCATATGGTGCGCATCTGAAGATAAGCCTCCGCCTACAATTTCTGCATAAATTTTTGCTCCTCTTGCTTTAGCGTGTTCATACTCTTCGATAACCATTGCTCCAGAACCTTCTCCTAACACAAAACCATCACGGGTTGCGTCAAAAGGTCGAGAAGCAGTTTGTGGACTATCATTTCGAGTAGAAAGCGCATGCATTGCGTTAAATCCTCCCATTCCTGCAATAGTTACAGCTGCTTCGCTACCTCCAGTAACGACTACATCTGTATATCCCATTCTGATTGAATTTAAAGCATCAATTAATGCGTTTGCTGAAGAAGCACAAGCAGAAACCGTGGTGTAGTTTGGCCCCATAAATCCGTGTTTGATTGAGATATGCCCAGGAGCGATATCTGCAATCATCTTCGGAATAAAGAAAGGGTTAAAACGTGGCGTACCGTCTCCTTCAACGAAGTTTGTCACTTCATTTTGAAAAGTTTCTATACCTCCAATTCCAGCTCCCCAAATCACTCCTACTCGATATTTATCAAGTTTGTCGAGATTCAGTTTTGAATCAGCGATTGCTTCATCAGAAGCTACAATTGCATATTGTGAAAATCTGTCCAGTCTTCGAATTTCTTTTCGGTCAAAATAACCTTTAAAATCAAAGTCTTTGATTTCACAGGCAAATTTAGTTTTAAACTTTTCAACATCGAAGTATGTGATAGGAGCACCGCCACTTTTGCCTTCAATAAGACCAGCCCAATATTCTTCAATATTATTGCCAATCGGCGTTAATGCTCCAAGTCCAGTAATGACTGCCCGCTTTAACTCCATATTCTTTTTAAATTAATTCTTGATGTAAGTTTAAATTATTGCTTTGCTTTTTCTATGTAAGAAACAGCTTGACCTACTGTAGCAATGTTTTCAGCTTGATCATCTGGAATTTGGATATCAAATTCTTTTTCAAATTCCATAATTAATTCTACAGTGTCCAAAGAATCTGCTCCTAAATCGTTAGTGAAGCTTGCTTCATTTGAAACTTCGTTTTCGTCAACACCAAGCTTATCAACGATAATAGCTTTTACTTTTGATGCAATGTCTGCCATAATAATTTAATTTTTTAATTAGTGTTAAGGGGCAAAAATATAAAACTTTCGCTTTAAAAAGGTTTTTTCTTTAAAAAAGTATGTTCAATATCTATTTTTCTTAGAAAAATCTTTAATTTTCCCGACGGCAAGTTAATAATAAATGCTCAATTTTAAAAGTATAAAAATATCTTCCGATGAAAAATATTATAATTTTAGCTTCTGGAACAGGAAGTAATGCTGAGGCAATTCTGAATTATTTTGAAGATAATTCTGAAGTAAATATCTCTCATATTCTTTCTAACAACCCAAAAGCAAAGGTTTTAAAGATGGCTGAGAAAAAAAATGTTCAAAACTTTTCTTTTGATAGAAATGATTTTTACAATTCTGATAAAATTCTTGATTTCTTTAAAAAAAATAATCCTGATCTAATTATCTTAGCTGGTTTTCTTTGGATTATTCCAGAGAAAATAATTCAAAATTTCCCTGATAAAATCATAAATATTCACCCTTCTTTACTGCCAAAATACGGCGGAAAAGGAATGTATGGTAATTTTGTTCACCAAGCGGTTTTAGAAAACAAAGAAAAAGAAACTGGAATTACTATTCATTATGTAAATGAAAAATATGATGACGGAGAAATAATTGCAAGTTTTAAAACCAACTTAGAAACGGAAGATAATTTAGAAGAAGTTTTGAAAAAAATCAGAAAATTAGAACATACAAATTATCCAAAAGTGATTGAAAATTTATTATTCCCAAAAAACTAATGGCAAAAAAGAAAAAATATTACGTCGTTTGGAAAGGGAAAAAAACTGGGATTTTTGAAAATTGGAAAGATTGTAAAGAAGTTATTTCTGGTTTTAAAGGAGCACAATACAAATCTTTTTTAAGTTTTGAAGAAGCAAAAAAAGCTTTTAATAGTCCATATACTGCTTATAAAGGAAAAAAAATCTCTTCAAAACTTTCTCCTCAACAATTAGCTTTGATAAAAGAAATCGATATGAATTCTATTGCAGTAGATGCTGCTTCCAGTGGAAATCCTGGCGTGATGGAATATAGAGGAGTAGATGTAAAAACTGGAAAACAACTTTTTCATATTGGCCCTTTTAAATTGGGAACAAATAATATAGGCGAGTTTTTAGCACTTGTGCATGGATTGGCTTTTTTGGATTTACATAAAAGCAATCGTATAATTTATACAGATTCGCGAATTGCAATGAGTTGGGTTAGACAAAAAAAATGCAAAACTACTTTAGTCAGAAATTCAAAAACAAAAGAGCTTTTTGAATTAATAGACAGAGCTGAAAACTGGTTAAAATCAAATTCTTATCACACTAAAATCCTAAAATGGAACACAAAGAAATGGGGGGAAATTCCTGCTGATTTTGGCAGAAAATAATTTAAAAAAAACGCTTATCTTTAAAAAATAAGCGTTTTTCGATTTTATCAATTTTTATATTGATTTAAATATCATCATAATCTACAATAAGTCTATCTGTTTTTGGCAAAGCTTGACAAGTCAATGTCAATCCGCTTTCTACTTCTCCTTTAGTCAAGATTTGATTGTTTACCATTTCTACATCTCCTTCGGTGATTTGAGCAATACAACTACTGCAAATTCCACCACGACAAGAATAAGGAGGATCTAAATCCGCTTCCATTGCAGCATCCAAAACCTTGGTGTTTCTATCTATTTCTAAGGTGGTTTCTTCTTCATCTAAGATAATAGTTAAAGTAGTTTTTCCTTCTCTATTTTCTGTTGATGATGCTTCTGAATTATTTTCTGTAGTTACAAATAATTCAAAATGAATATTATGTTCAGGAATTTTATTAGCTTTTAAAACTTCTGAAGTCATATTTATCATTTCTTCTGGGCCACAAAGGTAAAAATCTGAAAAATCTTCTGTTTTGAATTTTTCCTTTATAATATATTCTACTAAATTTTCATCAATTCGTTTATAATGAACATTTTCAGGCTTTTCTTCTATTTTTTTCTTGCTGAAAATATTTTTTACTGCTTTTAAAGGTGATTTTTCTTTTTTAAGCTGACTATAAGTATATTCTATAAATAAACGATTGGGATATCTTTCTTTTAATTTTTCTAAATCCTTTGAAAATATAGTTTGTTCAGGAGTTTTATTTCCGTAAATTAAGATGAATTTATTTTTAGAGTTGGCAAGCAATACACTTTGTAAAATTGCCATCACCGGAGTAATTCCACTTCCTGCTGCAAAAGCTACAAAAGTTTTAGCTTGATTTTTTTCTGAAGGTTCAAAAACAAATCTTCCTTCTGGTAAAAATACATTTAAGAAATCTCCTTCTTTTAATTTTTGATTTACCCAAGAAGAAAATCTTCCATCTGCTATTTGTTTTACAGCAACTTTAAGTTCTCCACTTTCTGGAGAAGAACAAATCGAGTAAGATCTTCTGAATTTTGTTCCTGAAATTTCTTTTTCTAAAGTAAGGTATTGTCCGGCAGTATAACTAAATTTACTTTTCAATTCTGCTGGAACTTCAAAACCAACACTCACCGCTTCAGGAGTTTCTCTTTCTATACTTTTTACTCGAAGCTTATGAAAATTTGACATAGTTACTTTTTTCTCAAAAATACGAACTAAAATAGTCTTTTATGCAAATTAAGTCTAATTTAAGATAATAATTTTATCAATTTTTATTCTTCTAAGAATTTAGCTTTTAATTCTGGCGTAGGAATCATACATTCTTGTTTTTTGCCAAACCATTTATATCTATTTTTTGCGATAACATCATAAACGAAATCTCTTAAAAATCTTGGCAAATAAAGAAAAACCCGCATCCAAGAATATTTTTTTAAGTTTTTTGCAATCAATAATGCAGCAGAAGATTTTGTATGAAAACTATTTTTTGAATCTATTAAAATAATAGAATCTGTTTTTGTTCTGTCTATTTGAAAAGTTTTTAAAAATTCCTGTCCGATTTCACTTTGAAGCGCAACAAAACGGAATTTATCTTTTTCATCATGTTTGATGATAAACTGAATACTTTTATTGCATAAATTACAAACACCGTCAAAAAGTACAACAAATTTATTTTCAGGAAAGTTTTTCATCTATTCCTCTTCTTTTATAAAAGCTTTTGTGATTTCTTCATCAATTCTTTTTGGTTTTTTAGATTTAGCATCTATTAAACACCATAAAGTTTTTGCTTCTACAATTATTTTATCATCTGATTTTCTTTTTATTTCTACTCTTCTTTCACTTTTAACGCCTTGCATTTTTGCTACCCAAGTGGTGAGGATTAATTCTTCTCCTTCAAATGCTGGATTTTTATACGAAATATTATGATTGAGCACCACCCAAAACATTTGATTTCTTATTTCTTTTGGAATTGTTTTATTCCAATGTTCTGCAGATATTTTCTGAACCCAAGTCAAGTAAATTATATTGTTTACATGATTTAATTCATCTATTGCTGAGTTGGGAACTTTGATTTCAGTAGAATATTTTATTGCTTTCATAATAAACAAATTTACTATTATTTCTGAGATGTTTTTAGTTTTCGATTTGTAAAAATTAATAGCAAAAGTCAAATTATGGTTTTAAGAAATTTCTAACAGCTAAAATTCTGAAATATGGAAAGATTTACTTAAATTTGGGGGAAATTTTTATAACCTAAATTCAAAAAATATAATTATGGCATTTGAACAAATAAAACTCGATTATGATTTTGATGCGTTAGAGCCGCATATTGATGAAGCAACCATGAAAGTACATTATGGAAAACATCATGCTGGTTATACTTCAAAATTAAATAATGCAATAAAAGGAACTGATCTTGAAGGAAAAAGCATTGAAGAGATTTTAAAAAATCTTGATATGGATAATGCTGCAGTAAGAAATAATGGTGGTGGATATTACAACCACAATCTTTATTTTGAAACTATGTCTCCAAACGGAGGTGGAAATCCAAGTGGTGATTTAGCAAAAGCTATTGATGAAACTTTTGGATCTTTCGATAAATTCAAAGAAGAATTTAGCAATGCCGCTAAAACAAGATTCGGTTCAGGTTGGGCTTGGTTGGCAGTGCAAGAAAATGGAAAACTTGCAGTTTGCTCAACTCCAAATCAAGATAATCCTTTAATGCCTGGTGCAAATTGTGGAACACCAATTTTAGGAATTGACGTTTGGGAGCATGCTTATTACTTAAAATACCAAAACAGACGTCCTGATTATGTTGAAGCTTTCTTCAGCGTAGTAGATTGGGATGTTGTAGCTAAAAAATACGAAGAAGCTAAATAATTTATATTTAGTTTTTCCAATTAAAAAAATCCCTGAAATTTTCAGGGATTTTTTATTGCTTAAATTATCTTCTCAATATCCAGTGCATTGGATTGATATAATGAGAATCTTTAAAAATATAAAAGTTTAAAGTAGGTCTGTTGGTATCTCTACTTTTTCCAACTCTTCCTAAGTTATCTCCTGTGCTTACTTTCTGTCCTTTTTTAACATTGATTTGCACTAAATTTCTATATACACTGATGTAATTACCATGTTGAATTAAAACCGTTCTATTTGCTCCTTTAATAGCTTGCACATTAATTACAGTTCCATCAAAAATAGCTTGAACAGGTTCTCTTTCATTAGTTTCTATTCTGATTCCATTACTTTTTACAGTTACATTTTTAGCAATCGGACTGGGATGTTCTCCAAAAGCCATAGCTACATTTCCTGTTTTTAAAGGCCAAGGAAGTTTTCCTTTGTTTGCTTCAAAGTTTGCTGCCAAAGCTTTAGCTTCTGGTGTCAATTCAAAAGCACTTTTAGAACTCGATCCTTTTTTCTTGTTTTCTGCAGCAATAGCTTCGCGAATTAAACGCTGAATTTCTTTATCAATTTCATTGATTTGCTGCTGTCTTTCATTGATTTGTTTTTGATAATTACTCCCTTTTTTATTGATGGCAGCAATGAGTTTTTTCTGTTCTTGTTTGTCTTTTTGTAAAGCTTTTTGCGTAGCTTGATTTTCTGCTAATAACTTTTCTTTTTCTTTCTTCTGATCGATTAATTTTTCATTTAACTCTTGTAATTCCGCTGCTTGAGATTTGATTTTTTCTCCTTGTTTTACCCTATAATCAGCATATTGCTTCATATATTGTAAACGTTTATAAGCTTGTAAAAAATTATCTGAAGAAAATAAAAACATCAATCTGCTTTGTTTGGATTGACTTTTATAAGATTTCTGAACCATCGCAGCATAATCTTCTTTTAAAGCTTCCAATTCTTTACGCAAGACTCCTATTCTATTTTCATTTGCAGAAATTTCTTGTGTCAAAAGATTTGCTTCTTGATTATTGATGCGAATTAAATTTGCGGTAGCTTGAATTTTTCTTTCTAAATCCTCAGCTTGTGTTAAAACAGATTGTTTTTCTTTTTTATTAGAAGCCAACAACCCATTGATTTGTTGAATTTCTTTTTTTAAAAGATTTCGTTTTTCTTCTAATTTCTCTCGCCTATCTTCTTGAGCATAAGAATTTTGCCCTCCTATAAAGCAGATAAATAAAATCAGTAAAAAACGGATTAATATTTTCATTTAATTTGTATTTCTTTATAATTAAAAGGCATTTCAAAAGGAAATTTAACTGATTTATTAATCTCTAACGAACGATAATCAATATTTATTTCAGCATTTCCATCATTCTTATCCACAATAATATCTATTTTATCAGGAAAATAAAAGTGATTTAAACGTTTATATTTCGGATAATCTATAGAAATTCCTTCTTGGTTTTCAGTTGAAATCATCTGTTGATTTATAATTCTAAATGTTGATTTATCTATCAATACATTTTCAGATTTTTCCTGACTTTGATTGATCAATTGATAACCTTCTTCTTTTTCAATTAAAACAAAAGCATTTTTCTTTAATTCAAAAACAGCTTCTCCCAACAAAAGATTTTGCAGTTTTTCAAAATCAATTTCTGTCCCCAACCATTTGCTTAAAAGACTGAAATCTCCATCAAAATATTGGTTATTTATTTTTTCATAAAACAAAACTTTTTCTGGAGTAACCATCAATTTTGCCATAGGAATTATTCCTGCTAATTTTGCGCTCACCCAAATAGTTTCATCTTTTTTCATACGAATACTTACACTGATGGATTGAGATTCATATCCATCATCATAAGTTCCTTTTAATCTTCCTGATAAAGTTTTAAAATCTGGATTTGTTCTTTCGTGAGTTTTAATCACTTTTCTGGCGGTTGCATTTTTTAGAGAGATATGATCTGTTGCTCTTTTTTTTGAACCACAAGAAGCAAGCACAAAGCTGATCAGCAAAAATAAGATTAGATTTTTTTTCATTAATTCAGTTTATTTGCTTTTTGTTGAAATTCAGCAGCTTTAGCTGAATTTCCTAAGTTTTCATAGCTTTTAGCTAATTCTTGATAAAATTCTTTTTGCAAGGTTGGATTATCTATCACAAAATCAACGCCATTTTCTAAGTTTTCTTTAGCTGATTTGTATTTTTCTAAAGAATTTTCTGCTTTTCCTATATATAAATAAAGTACAGCTTGCGTTGGAAAAATATTTAATTTTTCTTCTGCTAAGGCTAAAGCTTTTTCAAATTTTTTTTCTTCAATTTGTAAACTTAAAACTTCTCTTATCAACGTGAAATCATCAGGTTTTTCACTTAAAGCTTTTTCAAAATAATCAATAGCTTTTTTCTTGTCTTTTTCTTTATAATATGTTCCTAATTGTTGATTTGATTGATTTTTCTGAATATTTTCTTCTGCTAAAAAAAAGCCTAACTCTTCTTGAAAATCAGGGTTTTCATCAAGAAAAGAATCTAAATCTTTTAAAACTTCTTCTTTTTCTTCCTTATTTATTTCAAGAGAATTTAATACAGTTTGCATAGAAAAAACAACTTTTTCTGCTTGATTTTCTTTTTGGTATTTTTTATATAAAACCAGATGAGCATAAGGATTTTCAGGATTTATTTTTAAAAGTTTTTCTGCAGTTTTTTCTGCTTTATTTTGTTTTCCTGAAGTAGAATAAACTTTTATCAAATCTATATAATTCTGATAATTAGCAGGATTTTTTTCTATTTGATTTTCTAAGTATTGTTCAACAATTTCAACAGGTTGAGTCTCTTTATAAATCTTTGATTTTAAAGCTTGATAAGAATTTTTAAATCCTTTTTTTTCTTCAAAATCATCTATGGTTTTTAAAGCTTTTTCATATTGTTTTTCTTTTAAATAAAGCGTTGCAAGTTCTTTTGAAAATTCAATATTATTTTCTGTTAGTTTTTCAACTATAGGAATTGCTTTTTTATAATTTTCATCAGCTTGATAAACTGTTTTTAATTCCTCAAGCACAGAAAAGTCTTCAGGTTTTTCATCTAAAACTTTTAAAAGATATTTTTCTGCTTGTGGAAAATCTTCTAAAGAATTATAGTTTTTTCCCAATTCAAAATAAACAGATAAATGATCTACCTCAAGTTCTTCTGTTTTATTTAAAGAAGTGATGGCTCTTTCATAGTTTTCTATAGCTCTATAAGTTAAAGCTTCAAAGAAAACCTCTTGAAATTCGCTTTTAAAATCTCCTAAATCGTCTTTGTTAATAGTATCATGAAGAGATTTTGCATCTGGGATTTGCGCATTTATCACACACGAAAATCCCAAAAGCAAAAAGAAAATATAAATTTTAAAATATTTCTGATTTCTCTTCATAAAATATATAAATCAATTGATTTATTCTTCTGTGTTCATATCACAATCAAGGTTTTCAACTTCTTCTACAATTTCATCATCAAGCATTTCATCATCTCCACAAACTTCAATTAAGTTATAAACTGCGTCTTTGTAATGATTACAAGCTTCTGCAATTTCTTCCCAGTTATCATCATCTTCGCTATCAATTGCTGCATAATAAGCTTCAAAAGCTTCCATTGCTTCGTTATAAGCTTCTAAACAATCTTCGTCAATATCTTCTGGTAAATCTTCGTCTTCATCTTCATCATCAAGACTTCCATCAACCATAGGAACACCAAAAAATGCACCTTGACTAAAGTTAAGCGTGTCTCCGGTGTGGCCATTTACTCTGGCGTTAAAACCAAATGATCCATAAATTTCCCCATTTTCAGTAGTTTTTATTTTGACAATTCCATCTCCTAAAGAATCTGTGGAATATAGAACTTCTTCATCAGTTAAATAAGTAGCTACGTTTTGAGATTCTCCGCCTAATTCATATTCTTCTCCTTCAGTAATAGAAGTTAAAGTTAGTTTTAATTGTTTAGCGCCTTGTTCTCCAACAATAGTAATTGTTCCATCTTCGTTAGTATAAGCTTCTGGATTTAAAGTATGAAAAAAGCCTAAATCTGTTTCTGCTTGCAGACCTGGTGTGTTGGTTTCAATATCATCAGAACAGCTCACTAAAAATAAAATCATCAATAAAGGAAGGATGTAATTTTTCATAAAAGATAAGATTTTTAAGTTTTAAGGTTAAAATACAAATGTAAAATAAAAAAAGACATCATTTTTCAATTTATATAAATAAATAGTTTTTATCTTTGCCAATTATATTAATAACCAGGGTCGAGAACCCTAAATTTAATTTTTATGTTAAAAATCAGATTACAACGTCACGGAAAAAAAGGAAAGCCTTTTTATTGGATCGTAGCAGCAGATTCCCGTGCAAAAAGAGATGGTAAGTACCTTGAAAAAATTGGAACTTATGATCCTTTAACTAATCCAGCAACAGTTGAATTAAACTTTGACAGTGCTTTAAAATGGTTGCAAAATGGAGCTCAACCAACAGACACTGCAAGGAATTTACTTTCTTCAAAAGGAGTAATGCTTAAAAAACACCTTTTAGTAGGAGTTAAAAAAGGCGCACTTACTGAAGAAGAAGCTGAAAAGAAATTCAACGACTGGTTAGAAGAAAAAGAAGCAAAGCTTGCTGAAAGAAGAGAGAAACATCAAAAATCTCAATCTGATGCTAAAGCAAAAGCTTTAGAAGCTGAAAAAGAAACAAACGCTAAGCGTCTTGCAGCTTTACAACCAGAAGAAGAGGAAGTTGAAACTCCAGAAAATGCTGAAGAAACAACAACTGAAGCGGAAACACCTGCTGATGATGGAAAAACAGCTATTGAAAAAGAAGCTGAAGCTGCAAAAAGCGAAGACAAAACTGAAGATAAGTAATTTTTAACCTATCCTTTTACTGACATTATGCGCAAAAAAGATTGTTTCTATTTGGGTACTATTGTTGGTAAATTTAGTTTTAGAGGAGAACTGTTAGTCAAATTAGACACAGATGATCCTGAAAGTATTCTTCAAGAGGAATCAGTTTTTGTGGAAATCCACGAAAATTTGATTCCTTTTTTTATTGAAAAAAGCAATTTGCAAAAAAATCAACTTTTGCGAGTAAAATTTGAAGAAATCAATTCTGAAGAAGAAGCTGAAGATCTTTTAAAAGCTGATATATATTTACCTTTATCTAAACTTCCTGAACTTAATGATGATCAGTTTTATTATCATGAAGTTATAGGGTATAAAGTCATAGATAAAAACCATGGAAAAATTGGAACTTTAAAAGAAGTTTTGACACAAACTCCACAACATCTTTTTGTGATTAATCATGAAAATAAAGAGATTTTAGCTCCCATCAATGATGATTTTATTGAAAAATTAGATAAATCTCAGAAAATCATCTACTTAAATCTTCCTGAAGGCTTAATTGAATTATACCTGTAAGTTTTGAAAAACAAGCCTTTTCGTTTTAAAGAATTTACCATTCACCAAGATAAATCTGCTATGAAAGTAGGAACAGATGGAGTTTTACTTGGCGCTTGGACAGAAATTCCTACATCTTTAAATTCTGTTTTAGATATTTGTGCAGGAACAGGATTAATCGCTTTGATGTTAGCACAAAGAACGACTGCAGAAGTTATTGATGCTGTTGAAATAGAACCTAATGCTTATGAACAATGTGTTGAAAATTTTGAAAACAGCATTTGGAATGATAGGCTTTTTTGTTATCACGCTGATTTCATAGAATTTGCTGAAGAAATTGATGATAAATACGATCTTATTGTTTGTAATCCTCCTTATTTTAAAAATTCTGATAAGAAAAATAATATTTCTGCTGAAAGAAAAACAGCCAGATTTAACAGCTCGCTTTCTTTTGAAAATTTAATAAAAGGAGTTTCTGCTCTTCTTTCTGAAAATGGAAAATTTTCTGTGATTATTCCTTTTGAAAATCAAGAGGAATTTATAAAATCAGCTGAATCTTATCATTTATTTTGTCATAGAATTACTTTGGTAAAAGGACATAAAAAAGCTGATTTTAAAAGAAGTTTACTGCAGTTTAGTTTTGAAAAACTTCCTTTAGAAAAAAAGAAATTAATCATCGAGATTGAAAGACATGTTTACACTGAAGAATATATCAATCTGACAAAAGATTTTTACTTAAAGATGTAAAAAAACCGTTTAAAAAAATTAAACGGTTTTAAAAACTAAATTTTCAGCGGAAATTATCTTTGTACATTATTGGGATTATAAGAAACAAAATCACTTTTATATTCTTTAAAAGCAATGTTGTATTCTTCAAGTTCTTTTAAAATAGGTTGATAAACTTCTTTATTTATAGGCCTTTGCACACCTGGCGTGGTAATTTCTCCGTTTAAAACACGAAGGGTAACCATTCCAACAGGATATCCCACCGTTTTTGCCATAGCTGTATAACGTTGATTTTCTCCTACACTTACCATAGTGGTTTCAATTTGTTTTTGCTCGTTGTTTAATTCATATCCAAACTTATTATACATCACCACCATATCTTTATCTTCAGGTTTTAAAGTCCATTTTTCTTCTAAGATTTTTTGTAAAGCTTGCGCTGGAGTTGCATTTTTTATACCAATTTTTTTATCAGGATTAAACAAATCTAATTCTACTAATTTATCCCACATCACATCATCTTGTTCGATATTGAGGTTAAATCTGGTTTTAAGTTCAACAGAATCCGTTGGAGAATAAGGTAAAAAAGAATTGATAAAATCTCTATAACTCATATTTTCTGAGTTTTTCATTTGATAAGAATCATCTGTCATTCCTAATTGTACAAACATATTCCAACCTCTGCTAAAACCAATTCTTCTTAAAGTTCCTCTATACAATGTTTTTACATCTTCCAATCCATAAATCGGACCATATTTAAGAGAATCTCGATTAGCTAAAGCTTCAAATCTCCCGAAGTCTTCAATGGCTATAAATTCTGTTCTTCTGAATAATCTGTGATAAGGAATATATTTATATTGCCCTTCTTGAATAAATTCTGCTGGTTTTCCTTGTCCGGCAACCACCACATTTCTTGGATTCCAAGTGAATTTATAATTCCAAAGATTGTCATCGCTTTCAGGAGCAACTAATCCGCCTGTGAAAGATTCAAAACTCAGCATTTTTCCACCTTTGTCTTTAATTCTATCAATCACATTCATCGCACTCATATGATCAATTCCTGGATCTACTCCTATTTCATTCATGAAGATGAGATTTTTTTTCTTTACCTCATCATTTAATGCCCACATTTCATCGCTTACATAAGAAGGCGTAATTAAGTTTTTATCGTATTTCACACAATCTTTTGCTACTTCAATATGAAATCTTGCCGGCAGCATTGAAATTACAATATCAGCATTTTTAATAGCTTGAATTCGAGATTTTTCATCAAAAACATCTAATTTAATAACTTCTGTTTGCGGATGATTTTCTGCTAATTTTTCTGCTTCTTCTATAATTATATCTCCCAATATAATTTTGATATTTTCAGCTGTTGATTTTTCTTGAAGATATTTTACTAATGATGCAGAGGATTTTCCTGCTCCTATAATTAATATATTACGCATTAAAGTTTTATTTTTGTGAGAAAACAAATGTAAAAAAAAGATTATGTCAGTTCAAAAATTAATCTATAACAAAAAGCTATTATTTTTAGGAGCCGTTTTAGGATTTTTAGGAGTTATCATTGGTGCTTATGGTGCCCATGGTTTAAAACCTATTATTTCTGCAGAAAGCTTAGAAACTTTTGAAACCGGCATTCGCTTTCAGATGTATCATGCTTTATTTGCTTTGATTGTGGGAAGTTTTAGTTTTTTATCTAAAAAGACTTTAAATTATATTTATTATTTAACTTTATTTGGAGTTTTATTTTTCTCAGGATCAATCTATGGATTAGCCACCAACGACTTGAGTAGCTTTGATTTTAGAAAAATTGGATTGATTACGCCAATTGGAGGGATTTTACTTATTTCTGCTTGGGGGGTATTAATTTATAATATCTACAAAATTAAACGTGTTTAAATTTGCTACAAGCAGTTTTTTTGTAATTTTGCAATCTAACTAAGAATAAATACTTATATGCTTTCAGACCAAAAAGCCTCAAAGCAACCATCAATGGTTCAATATGGCTTTAAAAATGAATCTAATAACATTCATTATCAACTTTCTTCTAAAGAGTTGCAACAAATTTCTGTTGCAGAAGATTTAGGAGAAGAAACAAATTCTGGTGTTTTAGTTGTAAAAACTGGAGAATTCACCGGAAGATCTCCTAACGATCGTTTCATTGTAAAAGATAAAAGAACCGAAAAAGAAATCTGGTGGGGAGATATTAACATTCCTTTTAGTCCAGATAAATTTGATGCTTTATATGATAAAGTAGTCAATTATCTTTCAGACAAAGACATTTACGTTCGTGATGCTTATGCTTGTGCAGCAGATGATTATAAATTAAATATCAGAGTTATCAATGAACTTCCTTGGAGTAATATGTTTGCTTACAATATGTTTTTGCGTCCAACAGAAGAAGAATTAGAAAACTTTGAAGAAGATTGGTTGGTTGTCAACGCACCAAAATTTATGGCTGTTGCAGAAGAAGATGGAACGCGTCAACACAACTTTGCAATTCTTAATTTTACAAGAAAAATTGCATTGATTGGAGGAACAGCTTATACTGGTGAAATCAAAAAAGGTATTTTTTCTGCCTTAAACTTTATTTTACCTGTAGATAAAGAAACTTTACCAATGCACTGTTCTGCCAACGTCGGAAAAGATGGAAACACTGCACTTTTCTTTGGATTATCAGGAACAGGAAAAACAACTTTATCTGCTGATCCTAACAGAAAACTGATTGGTGATGATGAACATGGTTGGACAAAAGACAACAGAATTTTCAACTTTGAAGGCGGCTGTTATGCAAAAACCATCAACTTATCTCAAGAAAATGAACCAGATATTTATAATGCAATAAAACCTGGTGCTCTTTTAGAAAATGTGATTTTAAAAGAAGACGGATCTGTTGATTTTGATGACACTACAATTACGCAAAACACGCGTGTGAGTTATCCTATTGATCACATCAAAAATATTGCAAAACCTTCAGTTGGTGAAAATCCTAAAAACGTATTTTTCTTAACTGCAGATGCTTTTGGTGTTTTACCTCCGATCAGTAAATTAACTCCAGCTCAAGCAGCTTATCACTTTATCAGTGGATATACTGCAAAAGTAGCAGGAACAGAAGCAGGAGTTGATGAACCTTTACCAATTTTCTCTGCTTGTTTTGGAGCGCCATTTATGCCTTTACACCCTTCTCGTTATGCAGAAATGTTAAGCGATAAAATGAAGAAAAATGGTACAAATGTGTGGTTGGTAAATACTGGATGGACAGGTGGTCCTTATGGTGTTGGAAGTCGAATGAAGCTTAAATATACGCGCGCAATGGTGCAAGCTGCAATTGCAGGAAAATTAGATGACGTTGAATACATCACGCATGAAGTTTTCGGATTGAAAATGCCAACAAGTTGTCCTGATGTGCCAGCAGAAGTTTTAAATCCTAAATCAACTTGGGAAGATGCTAAAGCTTATGATGCAAAAGCACAAGAATTGACAAAGCATTTCAAAGAAAACTTTGAACAGTTTAAAGAATTTACAAGTGAAGAAATTTTAGCTGCAGAACCAGTTTCTATTTCTTAAGTAAAAATATATTATAAAAATAAAACCAGGCGATTTGCCTGGTTTTTTTATGCTTAATAAATAAGATTAATTCTTATTTATTGTGTTCTTTAATATAATTTTCAAGTGCCATTGTCATAGAAGGCGCTTCAGGAGTTGGAGCTAAAATATTTACTTTCAATCCTTGTCTTTCAGCTTCTTTATTTGTAGAATTTCCAAAAACAGCAATTCTTGTGTTGTTTTGTTTAAAGTTAGGGAAATTTTCAAATAATGATTTAATTCCACTTGGACTAAAGAAAACTACAATATCATAAAAAACATGTTCTAAATGAGATAAATCACTAATTACAGTTTTATAAAAAACACCTTGTTTCCAATCAATCCCCAATTCATTTAATTGAACTGGTATAGTTGGTTTCAACATATTAGAAGAGGGAAGTAAAAACTTCTCTTTCTTAAACTTTTTTAAAGTAGGAATCAAATCTTTTACCAAACGTTTTCCTACATATATTTTACGTTTACGATAAACTACATATTTCTGTAAATAATAAGCAACAGCTTCACTTGTACAGAAATATTTTAAAGAAGTAGGAACTTCATAACGCATTTCTTTAGCAATTCTAAAAAAATGATCAACAGAATTTCTACTGGTTAAAATAATCGCTGTGTAATCAGATAGATTAATTTTCTGTTGACGAACATGTTTTGCATCAACACCTTCTACATGAATAAATGGTACAAAATCTACTTTTACCTTTTGTTTTTCCTCCAATTCTGTATAAGGAGAATGTTCCGCAGTAGGTTCAGGCTGAGATACTAAAATCGTTTTAACTTTCATAATAAAGACAGATTATTCAACAACATATTTAGCATTATTCTATTATTTTATAAACAATAAAATAGGGTGCTATTTCAAAGGTGCAAAGATACAAAATAAAGTAATAGAAATTTTGAGAAATAAATTTTTGATTTTGATGATAATAATACCATAAAAACAAAGCATTTACTATAA